>Ga0102593_1000305_pt1 | contig 100780 bp, 94 predicted proteins | sample AraplaCol_mMS_r2_2_FD_76862 | JGI IMG/M metagenome (GOLD analysis project Ga0102593, IMG submission 76862) | Arabidopsis root microbial communities from North Carolina, USA - plate scrape MF_Col_mMS_r2 (SPADES assembly) (version 2) | ecosystem: Host-associated > Plants > Roots > Endosphere...
AAACAAAAAACGCTTCGCGCGTGGGGGGGGGGGGGGGGGGGGGGTCGTCCCCTCCTCCGGTGGGGATCCGTCGTTGCTTTTTTTTTTTTTTTTCTTTTGTCCGTTTTGGTCGAATTCAATTGGGAATTTTTGGGGAATTTTTGGGGCTTTTGTCCGTTTTCCGTGGAGGGCGTGTGACTTCCCGCTAAGCTGTGTCCGTCAGCGTGTGGGCGTGTACCTGCTGCTTGACTTGCTTTTGGAAAGTCCAGCTCATATTTAATCACTTCGTCATCCCTTTCCTACCAAGCCTCTTTTTCTTTTTTTTTCTCCTTCCTTCTCTCCTTCCAAAGTACATCCATCCCCCCTTCATTCCAGTGATACCCCCCAACCCCTTGTTATTGTCTTTACTTTCAAGGGATCTACAGTACTACGCGACAAAGCCCCTTTCTACCAATTAATCGCTAATTTGAACAATTCTTCTGGTAAGCAAGTGGAACTTTGCTCTGGTTTGCTTTCATCGCAAACCTCGCTGATGTCGTCCGCTAATCGCGTGCTCAGTAATAATACTCTTCTATCTACTGCCGTTTGTCGGTATACGATCCTCATTACACGATTGTGACGCTTTCCATCATGTCTGTCAATAAACCCACCGATGTGAAGCAGAAGGAGCAGGTAAGCGCGATTCTTGATCATCAAGTCGATACCGAATCACGGGAAGGCGACTGTCGTTCGTTGATGAAGGGCATCACTAATAAGGAATTGTGCGACTCTAGGATATCAACCAGAAGCTCCAATTGTTCGGTATTTACCATGGTAAGTCGACATTTGCAGCCAATTTCTTGCCTGATCGATCACAATCGCTAACAGATTCAATTCAGGTTTCAAGAACAGCAAGCTCCCATCGGTTAGTTGAGCTTCCTTCCTGTCGTCACTGTCAGGGTCTTGCTAGATGGTTTGCGCAAATTATACTAAACCTTCGCTTTTTTTCATTCTAGAACAAACAATGCGATGTGGCCTTGAACTCCGCTCTGAACTCCAAGACTCTCTCCTCCCCATCAAAGGAGCTTTCTGGGGAAGGCAGAGTCCTTGTCAAGGATCTCCGTGATGTCATTGACCAGTCGAAGAAACTGTTGCTCTCCAAAAACGATGGCGAACTCCTCCAGGACTTTATTTGGCAGGCGCAGCAGATTACCGCCGGCGATGCCAAGGCACCTAACGTCCCAGTGACCAAGGAAGATGGGAAACAGGATGCCAGCAAGGCCGCTGATGGTTTGAAGACTTTGGGAACATTGCTCATCACGAACGGAGAGTTCCGCAAGATTCGTAAGTCATGACTCAGTGCCACCTAATGGAGCTTATGATTGACCAATTTTAGTGAGCGATGCCACTGTACTCATCCGTGATATCGCCGCGGACGCCTCTCAGAAGGCCGCTAACCAGGTTCGACCTTCTGAGGAGAAGCTTGCTCAGATTGATGAGCCTGCCGAGGAGAACACTTGGCATGAGAAGCCCAACATCTCCAAGGACGATATCAAGGGCAAATTTAAGAAGAACAAGAGTGTAAGCCATGTTGTAACGAGGCAGGTTTTTCAGGGTTCCCGTTTTTGACCATACCATTAGGACAAATCTAGCGTCGCCTCGCCCTCAGTCGCCGAGTCTGAGACTGGCAATGCCGATGCTTCCTCAGTTACGCCTTCGGAGGCAAGCCGTCGCAAGAAGTTGGCCAACCAGACAAAGGAGTACTTGTCCGACAAGATTCCCAAGGAACGCCGTGAGCAGACTATCTGGCGTTTGAAGAAGATGGTCATCGAGGTTCAGGGCCACGCTGATTGTAAGGCATTCCAAGAATAGTCATGTCCGCAGTACTTGTATTGACCTTTGTTGCAGACCAGCAAGCTATTGAGACACTTTTGACCCTGGCTGAGAAGTATGCTGGTCACGCCAAGACTGGTGCTGGCGAGAGCGGCACGGCTGTCCGTGATGTCCGCGGTACCGACAGCGTCAAGGCTGTGGAGTATAACCTTCGTACTCTGATCGAGCGTTTTGCCAACAACACTTCCCTGGCCGACTTCTTCGATTCACTTAACAACATTTATCGTGATGCCGATAAAGACCCTGAGCTTCGTGGCTGGTTCTCAAACATCGACACTTACATCCGTAAGTGCCTGCGCGAGCAAGGTTTCATTATGGAAGATGAGAGCAACCGTCAGTGGAACGAGCTGTACGACAAGGGCCGTTATCTCCTCCGCGAACGCTACCGCCAACACTCCGACCGCATTGTCGACGAGATCAAATTTCTCGCCGAACAATTTGACAAGGATCCTCAGAACCAGGCTCTGGCTCAGTCAATCCAGAAGCTGTTTAAGGATCTCGGTCGTGACACCGAGGGCAGGGTTGTTTTCAAGAAGCACCTGCTCAAGGACATCCGCGATGTCATCATTCCTGGCATCGTCGAAAACGTCCGCTACTTCCCTATCCCTCGTATCGAGGTCTCCGACCCCATGGTGGATGTTGTTGTTGAGAACCTTGTCATTGAGAGTGACAACCTGATGCCTAACGTCCTCGAGTTTGGAAGCGATAACTACTTCCGTTGGGGCCGCAAGAAGGTCACTAACAAGCGAAACAACAAGATCATGATTGCCGCTTCCGGCATTCAGGCCGATCTCCGCGATGTCAGCTACTACATCAAGAAGAAGCAAGGCTTCCCCTCAATCACCGACACCGGTGTGATGGACATCCTTCTGGGAGGAGAGGGCTTCAGCTTCAAGATCGCCGCATCCACGGCAGAGAAGAACGACAAGCAACACTTTGTCAAGCTGGACAAGGTCTCGGTGAACATCAAGAACATGGACATCAAGCTCAAGAAGTCCAGCCACAAGATTCTCTTTACCACTTTCAAGCCTCTGCTTTTCCGTGTGGTTCGCCCTGCTTTGCAGAAGGTTATTGAGGCACAGATCCGTCAGGCATTCGCTGACGGCGATGCTTTTGCCGCCGATATTCACGGTGAAGCCAAGAAGGCCCAGCAGGCTGCTCGTGAGGATCCTGAGAATGCTCCTTCCATCTTCGCCCGCTACGCTGATGCCATTCGGGCACGCTCCCAGGCCAAGGCCAAGCAGGCCGAGAATGCCGTCAAGCGTGACACCAAGGTCCAGACCGTCATGACTATGAAGGATTCTATCTTCCCTGACATCAAGCTACCTGGCGGTATTTCAACCAAGGCCACCGAGTATGCTGATCTGGCCGCTAAGGGCGAGCGTTGGGAGTCGCCCATTTTCAGCATCGGCGATGCTTCTGAGTCGACTGATATCCCTTCCCAGGGCCCAGTTAACCGCAAGACCCACACCACTGCAGACGGTGTTGCTGGCACTGCTGCCGGCACTGCTGGCACTGCTGGCACTGCTGGTGCTACCAACGGCACCACCAAGGTTGACGGCTACCCATCTCGTGGGTTCTCTGACGAGGTTGATCAAGCTTTCGTTAATGAGAAGACCTCTCACCTCAGTGAAGGTGTCAAGACAACCAACGGTACCACTCACGTTACCAACGGATCAACCTCCGTTGCTTAAGAATGACCAAGAAAAGAAATTCCCGCGTGATGTGATATTTTCACCATGCCATTCTCATAAACGGCACATGTTTGGTTGAATGTCCTTGAGTGCATTGATTCCTTGGCCGTCTCTACTTTCTTTTATTTGTATTCGTGGTTTATGATTTCCCCCTCTGCAGTTCTCTTTTGTATGACTATGGTTTTATACAGTCGGTAGCCTAATACATAATGCAACCTACTGCTCTGCGAGCGTTCAATGATTGGAATCTCACTAGTGATGCTAAATCTGAAGTAGTAAATGCTATAAAATCCTCCAAATCAATCCGCATTTTTGGTAACCTGATGATCCATGGACGTAGACTACTAAGGAGATAAAATGTCTGATGAATGATCCTTGTCAAGTGCTGCGCTTCATTCAAATGGTTTACACAAACCAAGTTGTAATATTTTAGATAGCAGCGTTTTGTAAACTTAGGGTGCTCTGCATTTCCTACGGTTGGTTTCAATACTATTTTTGATACGATAGATAGATAGAGAGCCAGTCACGACGGTTAGTATTCCAAGTTTTGATAGCTATATAGGGCCAAATAGGTAGTATCTACCACTAGACATTCTTTGGGCAATCTATTGACAATGGCAATATAGGTTTTTGAGGCCAAAGGGTCTTGTGCTTCACTTTAGGCCCCAATGCCAGTAGAACCGGATGGTCGAACGAAGTAGCCATCGAGGCATAAACTCAGTCTGCTTCATACCCTGCACAGTAGAATGAAGAAAGGGTGCAATTAGTATGACTTTGCAAGGTCGTGTAGGCTGCCTGTTTGTACGTAAGCGTCACTTAGATGAATACATCCGCTTAAGACTAGTGTCGCCTGCCATTATCCTCGCGGATTCATCCTTGATGCTCGTTCGTTATCAATAGGGTGTTTCATCAATTTCGTCCGATCATGCCGATGCGGAAACACCACGGGGCAGCTTGCATGTTACTTCGATAAGTGCCCATTGAGTAGACCAAGTCATCGATACTTAAGAAGCCGTGCCAATCACCTTAATATCGGAAGTACTAGGATAGCATGTTAAAGCGCATGTCAATGAATCCAAATTGGATGTGGATTGGAACTGTTCCGTCCCTATACCATCCATGGTATAGGGATAGGGATGGTATAGGGACTTTAAGTGGTTTGTTGCCTTGCCGGTGGTTTATTTTGGATGTTTCTATCCTCGAGTGCCATGTTGTATGCCATCCTCCTCGCCCATATCGAAGTGTCAGACGGTGTTCAAGGTAGCGGTGTATAGAGCCCACTTGTATTGCAGTGGAGAATACATAATCAGTCGTGATGGAGGCTCGTCTAATGGAATTGGTTGCGATGAGCTCTCAAGTCGGTTGGTGAAGACTGGACGGTAACAGCACCCGCCACGGCGCCACGATGGAACTTATGCAATCTGAGTATCATAGTGATGGTATGAATTCTGCTGTAAACCGTCCGGAAAGAGTGGCTTCGAAATAATAGGGGTTGAGATCTATATTTATACGTAATGTGAGCAATAAGACTCCCGAGTTCTTGAGCTCGGTAGATGATATAAGACGAGTCAGAACCACCATTGAAAATGAGAATCGGACTCCAAAGCTTTAGGGCTGACATAAGAAAGCTATATGTTGAATATTAAGAAACAGAAATTGTTCACAGGGCTGATGGGGTGTAAATATTCTTGGGGCATTCAATCAGCCCTTCAACTTTTGTATTAGCCAATATGACACATATCAGTTAGTGTCCCTCCTAAGACCACTACAATACTTATCTCCCGCGTGAATACAATAAGATGCCCTTCATCAAACGGTGTATAGTCCCGATGTGCGACGAACATGCCTAGGTGGTTCAGTCAAATCAATCATCAGAGAATCGCACTCAGACTGGACTGCCAACCGCGATACCCAGCCAGCCACCGATCAGATCTCGGACAATGGCCACTAGTCAAGCCAATGTCGGCAAATACGAGCCACAAACTGGGCCTCGTGGGGATAGATACACCACTGGGGCGAACTAATTTGCAAAATTTGTCTTATTGTACCGGCCCAGGAATGGGCCCCCAACTTTATTCCCGATAATTACCTCTAGGGCCAGTGGATATATATTGCAGAGTGTAACCTTACACTCTATTGGAATGGGATGATAGTACTCACATCCAGACGAAAAAAAGCCAGACCAGACCTGGGAAGGGTTCAATGGGGATTGCTGTTTTAAATATGTCCTCGCTGTCGAAGGTACCAAGATACAATGCAGATCGGGTGAGATTGAGGATACAGTACGATCCATCTCGAACCTTAATCGAGGCGGCGTCTGGAAGAAACATTTACGTACAACAGAGCTGAACTGAACTCTTTGGGGTAAAATTACCAACGACAGGCTACGGAACCATACTCCGGATTCTGTATACTGGGTCGAAGTGTAAGTACACTTCGACCCGCCCATTACGGGGCCACATACTCGGAAAAGTAGAGGATCGCTTGCCTCCGACAAAATGTCTGCCAGTGTCTTATGTAGGCACTTCATTCCGTACCGTCTTAGAATTTCCGCCACTACAAACAAACATGGCGTGATATCGCGAGTCCCATATGCGGTGTACTGTTTGTACTGTACGTACGCTATTTAGCTAAGATACTATGTATGTACATAAGTATGCATGCATAGTTAAGTATTATCAATTCGTACTTTTGGTTATGTTCATTTGGTGTAAATGGGTCTTGAGTGGATTGAATCCATAATCACAGTGCCATGAGCCTCGGGCCAGAGAGTCCCTATCTACTACGAAATTTCCATCGTGATGGTGCAAGACGAGACTCGGGCAGACCGACCAAAAACTATCGGCACGAGGCCCATCTGGATCGGGATGGCGATTTCTCTGCCGTGTTGACCTAATCCAGTGATCGTCATGTCAACACTACGTTTTCAGCACGCAGGTTTTCTGGAAATCATGCACAGAGTTTTTTAATTTCATACTATTGGGCTTTATTTCCCTATTTTTGCTGTTACTGTACATATGTGTTGTAGTCTATACTATAGACTAAGTACATTCAATTTAACTGATATCTCCACAAACTACTGTGCAGCTATATACTAATTACTCTACATGCACTCCATACTACGTATTAAGGTAGTCCAGAGTATCATCGGCTGACTCGAAAATTGGAATGTTCCAGTCTTCATAAAACCCGTAATCAAACAGACTCGATCTTGACTCTGGACCAACCAAAGAAAAGCGGGAAACCTGTGGGCGAAGGCAGGGTTCAAGTGGAGCGGTCCGGAGGCCATGAAGGGATCTGAGAGACGCCGGCGGGAGTGCCGGAGAACTGAGGGATCGAATATACATACTGTACAGTACAATCTCCGTACGGACGAGGTATTCCAAGGGACCACCGGCTGACAATGGAAAAGGCATCAAACTCTATCGTGGAACCAAGACTTGCCATGGGTGGATGATCGATGAGGATATCTAGAAGTGGACCCTAGGAGATTGGGATGGCCTGGTTAGTCCAATTCTACGACTCCATAAAAGACAGGGTAGTCTTGGCGCACTAATTTAGTAACCGGGGAATCTCCGGCACATCGAGGATCTTCATGCTGGGCGAAGGGTGAAAGGAATCTTCCATGCAGCTTCGGAGACCATGTGGCTCTAAAAGTACTATGTACAACAGTTGTACAGGAGAGAGCGTTAGAAACAACGGCTTTGTGATGTGCATGAAGCGTTTCATTCAGGGCACTATTGAACTATGGTCTGCGTATATCTTTTGTTTACTGGATGTGGATAGTATCAGTGATGGCAAATCTTAACTTAAACCCCTATTGCATTGATGCAGGTGGCTCACCAAGCTTTTACCTCCCACCGATACACTCATCAAGTGCCGTGCTGTAAGCCCTAAATCTTGGGTAGTGGCGGACTTGTCCGACCCCCTTTCTAGCAATCTTTCTACTGTATGCACAGTACATACACAGTACAAAGTACTGTATTGACTACTGAGAGGGCTCACTAGCTAGCACATGACCCAGATAAGGCCCATTCGGATTCGATCGTACCCTTTTTTCATTCTCTACGGATCCGCCAGTGGAGGCAGCTAGCAAGGGGAAGTTGAAGTCAATCGACCGAGAGGGCAAGTGGAGAAGCAAAGCCTCCTAAGCCATTCGGGCAAATCAGAAAGGCTCACGTCAAATCCAGGATACTGATTTCAACCGATGACGATTTTTGATTTGCTCTATTCAAGATTACCCCTGGCGGGCAAGCCTAACCGGTTCTTTTGATGGATGCGTGGGGCTCGATCGACAGTATTGAATGAAGGATAGTGGTTGGTCAATATCGCGCCACCTCGTAACCTTTTTTTGTTCTCTGCCAAACCCTAACATCGCGCGCCTCTTCGGCATTTCTCCCCAAAGCAAAAAAAGCGGGAAATGGTGAGAAGATTGATCATGTACTACTGTATGTGCTCCACCATTTCTGAGGCCTTCTGTTCAAGGCAGACATGAAGAGAGAACCAGAAACCCTTCCCTTAGAAAGGTGGTTCACAGCCGATCTCAACTGAGACACGTCAAAGCCGTCAAAAGACTAGCGATCTTGGGGCCGGTCTCAAAATTGTGTTGTTTACATTTCCATATTGCCGGATGAGCGGACCTCCCGGCTCACCCAAGCTCTTGATCGACGGCATTATTGATGGACCCATCGGAGGTATTCGGTGCCAGCGGGCCCATATAAGCTTAGGTACGAACCAGCCACAACACACGGTCCCTCGTGATGAACCTTTGACTCCATCGCCCCTCCAACTACTCATGTTGATCCCAATCTAGTCTAACTGGATGTTATTGCTGTTTACAGTACTCCGTGCAATGGAAGCATTCGCGCTCATCGAGCTGCGGAATTCCGTCCATCTCCGGTTCGATCTACCGAACACAAACAAGGAGTGATATGCCTCTTCATCTTCTATGACTGGTTCAGTTATCTAGATAGGGTTCACTGGTGTCATCATATCATTCGTACCTTTGAATCTACCTGGGAAATAGCTCTGATATGCATCAGAATCGATACACCATGAACCATATGGTACAGGGTCTTTTCTCCGAGGCATTTCGCCTGATACTTTACAAATCTACAAACATGATATCACGGATATAGCCAATCGAAATGAGTCTGATAGGGATGGAGCCAGCTTCAATTCCCTACTTTCTTCCAGACCCTGATAGAATATCCACAGAGGACCCTGGTCAGGGATTACAATGGAGTTCCGACTGTCTGGATTAGGGTTGACACGCTGGATACCACTGGTCCACCATGGTACATTGGTCAATATCTCCACGGACTACGGGATAGTCTGGGCAATAACACTATGCCCACGAGAGAGACCCGCTGCTTCAAATTTGGTCAGGTCTTCTCCGTCAGCGGGGCTAAGGGTGGACAAAACCCTGAGGCAAAGAGGATTCCTGGTCGTATAAGAGTTGCTTCTCGCCGCAGCTGCTTTTAACTTTCTTCTCTTTCTTCTCTCATCCCTCACAGTCACTCTTTCAGTCAATCCGACTCCAGTCATTCTTTAATATCTTTTTAATAAAATCACAATGAAGGCCTCTTTCGTCACCCTCCTGGCCATGGCCACTGCTGCCATCGCCGCCCCTACCCCGGCTCCCGCTGACGTGCCCATCCTCAGCGGTCTGACTGACCTCACCAAGCTGGCTGGTCTGGATGGTCTCGCCAAGAACCTCAAGCTTGGTGACATTACCAAGGAGCTGAAGCTGGACAACCTCCCCGTTGTCTCCAAGCTCGGTGACCTGACCAACATCCTCAACCTGCCCACCCCCAAGAACCCCGACCAGAAGATCGGTGAGACCGGTCACGTCGTCCAGGACCTCGGCCCTGAGCTCAACAACGTCCTCACCGTTGCTGGCCCCAACGCCCAGACTCTGCTCATCCAGCTGAGCCCTGAGGTTACTGCTCTTCTCACCGGCCTTGGCCTTGGTGGCCTTGGTGCCCCCGTTGGTGGCATCGTTGCCTCCGCCTCCGGTCTTGGTGACCTTGTCACTGGCCTTGGTCCCCACGTTGACGGCCTCGTCACCGTCCTCGGTGCTGACGTTGGTGCTCTGCTCATTGGTCTTTCCCCTGAGGTCGCTGGCCTCGTCTCCGGTCTTGGTCTCCCCACCGTCGGTGTCCCCGTCGGTACTGTCGTCGCTGTCCTCGGCAAGAACCTGAAGCGTGACCTCCCCACTGGCAAGATCGTTGGTGACCTCGCTCCCCAGGTCAAGAGCATCCTGACTGTCACCGGTGGTAACGCTAAGCACCTCCTTGTTGAGCTCTCTGCTCCCGTCACTGCCCTCCTGTCTGGCCTTGGTCTCCCCTCCGTCGGTGTCCCCGCTGGCCAGATCGTCAAGACTGCTGCCAACGTTGGTGACCTCGTCAAGGACATCTCTGGCCCCACTGAGGACCTCCTCACTGTCACCCAGAAGGACGGCTCTGCTCTGCTCATCAAGCTGTCTCCTGAGGTCGCTGCCCTCGTTACCGGTCTGGGTCTGCCCTCCGTCGGTACCCCCGTCGGCAGCATCGTCACTACCGTCGGTTCCAACCTGTAAATTCAGACCTCACTTGTTGTCTGAAGGGTCTTTTTTACGCCGCAATGGATAGCGTCTTGGGAGCCGTTGCGAATACCCCGCAATTATCTTGTGCATATTTTTTGAGACACTTGAAAGGGTAGTTTCTTGTATGATCTTCTGAAGACAGAATGGGGCGTCTTTTGTCCCGTCTTCCCACATTTACTACTTTTATTTCTGCCCGGTCAATGACATTATAATCTAATGTTAAAGAGATTTCACTCTACTTTTATTCTGCTCGGATACCCTTTTATAGAGCGAATTGATCGAAAATGTAATTATATTCAATGGCAAGCTTAAACATGATATCTTCTTCCAGCCCATCTTCAAGTACTAAAGCTTGATCCTTTCCCATTCTCAAGCTCTTTCTGATTCCCACTAAGTAGGTCTTGGTAACCCTGGAGTACCACTTCAAGTATCCATGATCTTTATCCTATTGATCAGCCTCTGGTTTACCGGCTTTGAATATGAGGCTCCTAGCGTGCATTGGAAATAGCCCTGGGGAATATCACAGCCTTGAAAACTATACCGGCATCTGGACAAATCAATCCAGTAATTCTACTGCTCTATGTAGGCTGTAGTCGTCTTGTTGCGAGGATGAAGGGACCTCGCCATGGAAACGTCGCCCCCGTACCCTAATACCTATGTAGCATTTTAGATCATTGCGGAGCCAATGCAAATGCAATATAGGCTAAGCCAAGTTTGATAAAGGCGATACAAGGCAGTAACGGCTCAAACAGAACGATTATAGAGGCTTTGACCGAATACAATGAGTACAAGCAAAGTAAAGTGAATGTGAATTCAGATAGATACTAATACGCGCTCCCAAATCAAGCCTAACCTAAGTGATATCCGGAATATCCAGCGCCGGCCGGCGGCTGCCCAGATGTTGACCCTTGTCCATACGCATCGTAAGTTGTGTTATATCCCATAGGTTTTTCCGTCAATATATTACACAGTAGAGCAGATTCTTGCTCGAACTCCTCAAGCGGAGTTTTCATGTCCCATTTCCGCGCACAGTATTGGAGCAAATCTCGTACGTAGCCAAGACAACGAGTTGCCCGTGGACGACAATTAATCCGGTCTTCTTTACCCAGCAATGGCGGATCGGGAGTTCCTTCTGGGACTGGAGGGGGTGAGGGAACCACCGAGCTTAGGAGATAATCAAAGTTCTCAGATAACACCCTAACGAAGCGCTGTCCAACCTGATGGACGCGCTGGATGTCGAGAAATGTGAGAAAAGGGAGGACACTCGGATTCTCCAGCACTTGGTGAATCTGGCTGATGAAATCCATGCACCGGTCAAATAGGATCGCTTTACTATAATCGCAAAGAACAGGGTATCGATGGGAAGGCGAGACCAGGATGATAATGGTGTACAGAAGTTCAAGTCGGTAAAGAAGGGCGAAATGGTTGGGAGCGTTCTTAGGGCATTCATGAAACCATTCACGAGTTCGGTAGCAGAGGTGCCATGTCTGTGCGAGTGCTTGAGGGGACTGTTCGCGTGAAGCATAATACATGTCCTGGTATCCGGCAGATAGTATTTGTCGGATTTTGACAATATGAAGTGCCGGTGTTGGGCTTCGTAGGAATATATGATTTGTTTCTGTGCCACTCGATGTGGTCGAGGAGGGCATGGCAACATCAACGGAAGCATCAGAAAAAGAAAAGGTTTGTTGTAAAGCAGTGCTCATTCCTCTTTGTTGGAGTTTTAGCAACCTGCTCTGTAGAAAACCAACGCCAAAGTGATGAGTGACTTACCTATCCAGGCAGTAAAGACAATGGAATACCCGTCGACGAATTTCTAGCCGGTCTGCGTTCGGTAATACCTCTGTTGGAGGATCTTGATGAAGACCCAGGTCTACGGCGACTCGGATGGCCATTCCTACCAGGTGCCAGCTATGGAAATGCGCCGGGTCAACCAGAGCATACTGGGCAAGAAGAATAATGGCTTGAATACAAGTGATTGACCCTGGCCGAAGGACTTCCTCGGCATAAGTGAGTGCATCTGAGACCAGAGCCAAGGCCTTTCGATGGGTCTTGTCGGAATTTTGATATGATACCGCTGCCGAGGAAATGGCAAGGACCATTCGTAGCATCCAATGGTCGAATGGTTTCGCGAAACGACCATCAGATTGATAAACGGCATCCACTGACGTCCAAAAACTCGTTTCCACAAAGAATGGAAGTTGAACAAAGACATTATCAAAGTAGTATTGTAACAGAGGAGTTGCCTCATGGCGCGCGGGCAACGAGCGAGGGGACTGTGGCGGGAGATCCCCTACGGTTGCAACGGAAAGAAGCAAGTTGGCAAATGTGGTTTTGGTGGTGATTCCATGGAAGTCCCGAGAGGTGGCATTGACGGATAAGAAGCCAAAATCACCGACAAGATCATCAATATCAGAGACTTCCCGGCGGTGGGCAAGTCCTAAGGGGCCATCGGAGGAAGCTGAGGTTATGGACATTTCACGCGCTACCCCATCACCTTCCACGGGGAGAGAATTATGGCGATCTCGTAACTGGGCCACCTTCTTCTCCAGTTTCTCGCAGTAGCCCTCCAAGGAGGCTACATAGCTGCGCTCTTTGCCCTTGGCGAATTCGTCGCTAGCCCCCGAGCAGGTGCTAGCCTTGCCAGCCTTATCGCAGGCTGAACAGGCGGGGAGCTTGCCATCACACTTGATTTTGGCGCTTCGACATCGTGAACAGGCAGCGACTGGGCGACTGACCTTGAGGAGCGGATTATCCAGGAAAGTGGTAGCTGTCGGCATCCTGGCTGCTCATACTCTCGTCTTTGCTTGTATCCGAATTTATTGTTGAAATGCCCTTTGTCCTTGGTACGTACCTCCTACGACTCAAGAGTAGGAATGTATGGAGAGCCACTGCGAGAATCCTGGGTTAGCGGGCAGATTCTCAGTTCTTGATGGTTGTGTCGCTCTCGGGCCACCCTCCCACCCTCAGGCGAAACCCCCACCCGATCGCCGTTAGACTCACATGATGAGGCGTCAGTTTAGTGTCTTTTCTTTTATAGCTTTTTTTTTTGCCCTTTTGTTTGTTTGCTCCACGTCTCTGTAGACCGTTGCGCTTGTTCCTAGGTCCGTTTTAAGCCCTGCATAAGTCAAGAATGGTAAGCGAGGAATACTTCATGTCGATATCCACACGGTCAGGATTACTGTAGAAAACGAGGCTTGGGCCTTGAATTGATCTTTCTCTTTCTTTTCTTTCTTTTCTTTTTGGTGTATTTCTTATTGTAATTGAGTACAGGCGTGGATGAAGAAGAAGAAGAAGAAGAAGAAAGAAGAATAGAAGAGAGTGAAGAAGAGAGGGAGAAGATGAAATGTCGAAAAGCCCAAAAGTCACGTTTTCCTCTACAATCTTCTTTTTTTACGAAGGAAGGTGCGATTGGAATGTGACTGCCCTTTTTAGAGTTGAAATCAAAAAGGAAGCCGCACAGACGAACCAACAATTTCTCGTCGATCTTCTTTTCTTCTCTTCTTCTTCTCTTCTTCTTCTCTTCTTCTTCTCTTCTTCTTCTCTTCTTCTTCTCTTCTTCTTCTCTTCTTCCTAACATTTCATCTCTCCCTCCTCAATCCCAATTCCAAATTCAATTTCAATCCCAGCTTTTTCCACGGTTCCACCGTCCGTTTCCTTTCAGCTGCCACTGTCCATTCTCAACCCACCGGTTATCTCTATTCTACAAATCGCATTACTGCTAGCCCACCTTTTCTTTTCCCCCTCGCTCCCCACTCCCCGCCCTTCCGTCGCTTCCAAACTCCAGTCCCCGTCGATCTAGATCTGGACCGAGGCGTGAGGGTGAGTGTGAGTGTGTCCCACCATGAGGTGCTGATAGCTACCCCTTTGAATCGGCCGACCGTTGGATTTACCCGCTTCTTGAATCATACATTTCACCCTGTACTCTTCTCTTTCCTTTCTCACTTTGGACCCCCACACTTTCTAATTCTCTTCCGCCCCCTCCCCTCCTCCCTTCTCCCTCGTCTTCTCGGCGGATCATGTCGACTGTGCCAAGAGTGCCTGGTGGACCGATCAATCGCGCCGTAAACGGCTTCATCCTACACCATTTGTATCGCATGTGACCTTCTTTATTCCCCTCTATCAGTCACTGCGGGCCCTGGGGTCATCGCTCAATTGTGACATTATGAGCCAGAGTGCGCCAACTCTGTCAGGCGATCTATCGCCAGATTCTCCTTTATTTGAGCCACCCGACGGTCGCATCGCGCACACTTTGACTGCCTGCACCAGGTGTCGACAGGTACGTTGATAACAACCTTCCAAGACCTCCCCGCGGCATCAAACTCAAATTTTCTTCGATCCACATATTCGAGATCAATATCAAGATCGGGAATCCGATCAGGAAAGCCCTCATTACTGGTGACTAACATCTTTTTTTGTCTGTTCTGCGTAGCGGAAATCCCGATGTGATCCCGGAATCCCACGATGTGCCCCTTGCGAACGAAGCAACGCCAAGTGTGTCTATTATGACTCGACGAGAGACGCTACTATTCCACGAACATATATCGTATCTTTGAGAGAGAAAGCCCGTGCCCTGGAGAAAGAACTTGCCCGAGCCGAAAAGGACATTCAGCATGCCGCGGACGCCGAGTTGATGGTGCGGGGTGCTGGTCGCATCCGCTTTAAAGACAATGATGAGCCTCGGTACTTAGGAGCTTCGAGCGGGATCGCTATCACTCGACTAGTCATGGAACTGGCCAAACAAAATACCGATTCCAAAAGTATCAAAGATGTGGTGCCCGAATTAACCGCCCATGAAATCAAAGCTGCCTTTGCGCAAGAAGACTCCAAGCCCACCTCAAAAGTCTATCCAATGATCAGCTCAATACCGCAAGACACTTTGCCCCCGCAAAACTTAGCATACAAATTGATTGATCTCTTTGTAGCGAAAGGTATTACAAGTGTCACAATGTCATGCTGTCACCATTTGGGATTGTAGCTGACTTCTCTTAGCACAAGCACTCCTTCCAACCTTGCACGAACCGAGCTTCCGGCAAGAGGTTGAGGAAGTCTTCAATGGCTCGACTGATCCATGTCACAATTTTCAACTTCGAATGGTCATTGCAATCAGCATGCAAAAACTCAGCCCTGACTATGCTGGTCTCGCAGATAGCTACTACTTGGCCGCCCTTCCGTTTCTCGAGCGCACTCTGAAGCAAATGGACTTGAGAGCCCTTCAATGCCTAGTATTGATTGCCCAATACTCAATGCTCACGCCAACGCGCACAGCCGCGTACTGGGTTGTTGGTACAGCCGTGAAATTATGCCAAGAATTAGGCTTGACTGAAGAAGCTACCATCACCAAATCCTCCTCTGGCCAGGCCTTGAATCCTCTCGAGATTGATATGCGGCGAAGGCTGTTCTGGATTGTTATATCCATGGAATTTGGACTCTCGCATAGCCTTGGCCGTTCCAGTTGCTATAGTGTCACCCACGACAATATCGACGTCAAATTCTTCGAACTGGTAGACGATCGATACATAACAAGCGAAGGAATCATGCCTGGGGCGAAACCAATCATTCCAAAATGCCTTGCAGTGCATTTCTTTAAAATGCGGTTGCTTCAGCTGGAAGGGCGCCGAGCACTCTATCTGAATCGAAAGGAAACACCCGCCGACGACCAAGATCCCTGGTTTACTCAAATGAATGCCAAAATTGATCGATGGATGGCAACTTGCCCGAAAAATGATGACGGCAGCGGCTTGAACGTCAAATGGTATAGTCTATCACTCTTTCTGAATATTCCCTTGGCCCCTTTTTTTATCTTACTTTTTTTTTCTTCTTCGCTGACCGATATTCCTTTCCAGGTTTCAAGGGAGGCGGAATACCATTGTCATTCTTATGTACCGGCCATCGCCCCAAATACCAGAGCCGTCTATCAATGCTGCGAAGATATGTTATGATGCTGCCGCCTTCAATATTGCTATGCATCGAGAACAGATGCTTACTGGCTCCGTTGATCTGACTTGGATCTTCACCCAATCTCTTTTCATGGTCCTGAATACCGTCCTCTGGACGCTTTCATATCCGGAAATTCGAAAGGAGCACCCGGTAGAGGAGGTGCAAGGTCATCTGGACATGGCTCTGGAGGTGATTATTTTTGCTGCTGAACGATGGCCGGGTGTTCAATCGGCTTTGCTTCTATACAAGCGCCTAGTCGCTGCCTGCTTGAAAGCCTACAGCACCGAAGAGTCGTTTGTTGTACATTCCCCTTCAAGCCACCCGACTCCCACGTCTTCTCAGGGTGTGATGACACCTCCGGCCATGTCCAGCCCGTCTAGCTCAACAACCACATCATTTTATTCTCACCAGAATTACTATAATAACAACTCTTCGATCGGAGATACCTCATCAACTGGCACGTTGTCAAGAGGTCAATCTGCCGATCCGACGATACCGTTACAACAGCCGACACCTCCGAGCTTTACCACAGACCCATTCAAATCTGCGCCACTTGCTGCTGTGGCACCGCCATTTGGGATGCACCCTATTTCGAACGGCTCAGGAGAGCCCAATCACCTCACAACCCAAGCCTCCTGTGCACCAACGACACTTTACCCAGATGTATCCATCGACCCCACAACACCTTATAATACGATTCCTTCGATAGTACCTGGGCTACAGGGCTGGGATCCCCACTTCTCCCTTGCCTCTACAACCGCCGGTCATTTGGCATATGCAGATGCCAGCGTCGATCCCATGCAATGGACGACATCTATCGGAGACCAATATTCTCAGTATTTCAATGAAGCATTCCCGATCCCACCATGGCGGGAACGTACATTAAGTCAACAAGAGCAGATTGAGCTAATGGCGTCGTTGGAGCATGACATTCCGGATGTGTCTGCCCAGTTGGTTCGCGAGTCAAACGCATTTTATCAATCATGAGATAGCCACATCTACTTGATGGCACTATATTAATTTTTCCTCCATATTTTCCTTTTTCATCTTCTGAAGAGCCATGGCATATCATAGGAGCATTGGCGATGGGATTCTAGTATGTTGGCTTTTTTTTGGCCTTCGCTTTTTTGGATGAGCAGGCCTCTTTCATAGTATCTTCTACGCTTTCTACTCATGTACTAGCCTATGACCAGATCGGTCTGTAGTAAATCAAGCTAGAAATTCACTGAGTGCTCTTTCTTCTGGCCCATTGATGTTGAAAGCGTCATGGAGAATGGGATCTTGCAACAATTCTTTGGACTAGTTAGTAGTTCCCAATTTTTCAAGTAGTGTGTAAGATAATGTACCAGCCACTCAGACGCACAAAGGAATTGGTTTGAAACTATTAGAGAACCATTCTCCTCGTGACTATACATCAAAGCATGACATTGTAGACAAAAGGTCCGTCGGGAAGCAAAGCCGCATTGAGGCCGAGCGGAGCCCCGAGACACATGGCACGTGACCGGGCCGTTTTGCCTCCCCATCTCAGCGCTGTCTTCGACCAGCATCTCGACCATTACCCCCTCCTCCACCCACCAACACCATCAACCACCTTCTCAGTTCCTCGTGTGTGGAATTCATTCGGTCACTTGGAATGTATATGATCTGATTCGGCCGTGGAACGACCTGCTCGCCTGTCGTTTGAGCGACGAAACAGTCGACCGGCAGCCCCCTCCCTCAGCATCAGCGCCAGCGCTCTTGTCAAAGCTTGCGATTCGGGCTCAATACCGGTGGATCGGATATCAACTCAGCTTGAAAGACGCTTGCGGATTCGTTTTTCACAAGTTTCTTCATGTCTGAGCGCGAGCGCGATCCCTCAACAACCTTCCGAGTCGGACCTCCTTCGCCCTCTTCACCTGCTGCCGGACTTCTCAAAGAGAACCGCCAGCTTCCCATCTCTTCGGATCACATCCCCCAGACCCCGACATCGCCTCCGTTGATGTCGGTCAGCGATTCGAACCATGTCTCCAACTTCACATCCTCCCAAACATCACCGAATCAGGCGACTACCCAACTACCCAGTACCTCATCTCCACCTTCATCTACACCGATGTCAACACAGGTCTCCCAGCAGCCGACTCTGAGTACGACAAACTCGTTCCCCACTCCTGCAAGTAGCGTGAGTGGACAGCATGCGAATGCGACGTCTATCGACGACGCAGATCATCAATCTTTCAATTCCACTTTGAATGTGCAGAACTCAGAGCAACAAAATTCAGGACACAGACGAACGGATCACGAACGACAACAATCATCAACCGGAACTGACGCAGGTGTGCGAGATTTTGCTAAGGAACAATCTGACGGAGACGCCATGGATGTGGATAAGGAACCTGTGACACGGAGCGATGTCCAAAACCTCGGCTTAGATTCGCTTCAGAACCACTTTACTTCGGCTTTCCACCTCTGCAAAAGCTGTAAGAATTCCCCGAACTTGGTCATGACTGCCACAGGCGCAGTTGCATGATTGCCCTGCCCTTTGCCAATTCTGGAACTCAAACTTATTAACACTCACTTTCTGTTCATCTAACAGTACCTACTGTAACTGGACCGGATCCATCCTTTGATCTCATCTCACTCTACGGGCTCGGCTCGGTCGCGCAATCGGTAGCACGCATGGACCCCGTTACGGGCGAGAAGATCAATCGGTTACGGAAATCGTACGAAGGAAAGTTGAAAGGGTTGGGGCTTGCCGGGCGAAATAAACCGGTGAAGCAGGAACCTGGAGCACCTGGCAGTCTCCGACACCTCACCATGTGGCCAGAGGAGGAATGGCAAAATCAGAAGGTCCACGGAAAGCAGATTAAGGTTTCTGACATTGACACTGCTTTGCAGAGTATTCATTCCCGGGCCATGCAATTGGAGCCCGGAATGGTGCCGAATAATGACTTTTGGGAGGATGTGTTGGGCCATGAGAAACCTGCCAAAACCCAGGGCTCCGGTGATAATGGCAAAAAGGCAGCAGCACCCACTCCAGGTAATCGCTCTGCCCTTCCAAACAACATGTCCACAGCGGCAATGCAGGACTCCAACCGAAACCGGCCCAGTCGTGGTCGGAAGAGACACTACGATGACAACAGCTTCGTTGGCTACGGCGAAGGCTACGCCGATGATGACGACGACGACAACACCGGATATCACTCCAATGGCGAGGGGACCGGAAAGAAGAAACGAAAGAAGGTAAAACAACATTCAATCCCATTTAGCATATGCAGCTCTCAAGGTCGACATACTCATTCATTGGATAATAGGATCATGTTTCCAAGGTCTCCACTCCTCTTTCTGAGAGAGGTGGAAGTTACGGCGTTGGCATGTTTGGAATCGGTGCGAGATAAGACGCCTTTCGACTTCAAAAACAAAAAGCAGGTTTTTTTTTTCATGTCATGTCTTCCTTCTCATATTGACGAGGGCATGGGCGAGGCCGACCTGAAGCCCCGACGAGCTCAAGACCCTCTATTCTTTGTTTGATTGACCTATTTTCCCTTTTATTCTCAGTACATGTTGCATCACGGTGCTGGATATACCCGGCTTCATCAATAGGACGGCGTTTGCTTTGCTTTTTGCTTTCTTGTTTAATCTGTTAGGTAGGCGGGAACCCAAAGTATTCGACATGAATACGATTTATCTCAATGTTTTCTTTTCAATACTGTCCTGCCTATGCTGTTCACTGCGCGTTGATTGAGATTTCCACTGCTGTACTGGCTGGCTTTCTTCCTTCCTCATTGTTTCCTATTTCTTTGTGATGGTCTTGGAGTGGACTGAGCTCTTCGTTCTCTGTTGTTACCTGCGTGGCTCTCCCGACGAGCCTTCGAGTATTTTTTGTCGTGTCGGCCCTGGGCCTTTCTACGCTGGCTTAAACCAGCAAATTGATTGAATAGATGAAATCAAATGTCTTCCCTGTAGTAATATCGTCATCTATTGCTAGATGCTAGTAGTGTAGAGCTTCACAGATTGGTATTTCCAGTCTCGGTCTTTACATCCTAGTATTCGCTTGCCAATGCCATAAACATCGCCCACTCGTTTCACCAGCAAGTCACTAGGGCTTTGGTACTTCTGAAATCCTCAAAGGGCAAGATCAGACATGCTAGGTATTCACGGCAAGACTCGCGAATGGACTACGGTCAACTTCCGATGTGGCTTGCAACAGCCAAGTCATCCAGATGTAAGTATCAGAATTTAGGGCTAGCGAGCCGACCACTGAAATCTAGACGGAGTATATTCGGACGGTAGATCAACAATTTAAGGATTGTCTCGCTTTGAATGACCAAGACCTTAATGCATGCAGAATTTCAAATCCAAGTTGGTCTTTTGCCCATCGTCTGGTCAGAAACACCGGTCAATAGTTGGGGTTAGAGAGTGATGGACTGGACGCCGGATTGCCCGCTGACACGGCCATGCCGAGACACCCCTGGTGTGCGTGGCTGCGTGTGCTCAACCAATGGTGTACTTGGTATCTTTTTTGACTATGTCCTAGTGAATGGCTACCTTCCAAAGTTATTGTCGCGAATCTCTTCAACAAAATCAACAGAGGGCATTCCAAATTATTAGTAGAACTCAAGGATCATGATAGGCGACACATGAAGGATTTACTAAACCCGGCAGAGACCGCGGTCAACATTAGATATCATTCCATGTATGTTTTTAGAATTCCTAATTCCAGCATTGGGAAAAAGTGCCAGAATTGAAGCTGGAAATGCTGTGTTTTCAAAACGCATGCACAATTCACTTAAGAGCAGACTGGCCAAGAGTATCTATCCTTGGTCAGTCTGCTCTTACTTTTGCAGGAGATCGTGAACTTCACGAGACTCTCGGGAAAGGGAGAATTGCCTCAGTAATAGAGTAGATGATGGTTCGAATCCTTGACATCGGTTCATCAAATTGAAAGCTTAAGTTGATTTTATTAATAGCAATTTCAATGCATTTGTGCAAGAGAGGTATCGAACATATAGAAAAATCTCATCAACTCCATAGCTTGTATCATGACACCAGAATACAGGCTTAAAGACCCGGGAAACACCGACATGAACATAAATATAAACCAAACTGGGGAGAAGACGCATAAGATATAAGTAAAAATCATCAGTGGAATATGATCAAACGGGAGAATCAACGGTTTGAAGCGGTACATATCCCTCATCCTCACGTATGACGGTCCGCTTACCGGTGACCGTTGACCAAAGCGCGGAGGCAGTGTCACCTACGCGGCGTAGTAAAGCGGGACTGTCAGTTGAAAGGATTCTTGCAGGCACCCACCAGCTTGACTTGCGCCCATGACGTGCGCCCATCATAGGAATAGCACCAGAGCCCAGCTCCTTCTCGAGAACTTCGGTATTCATCCATGATGGACGACGCCAGAGCTTAAGGAGTAAACTGCTGACAACGACCGAGACACTGGAGAGAGCCATGGCAGCACCTGCCGCCATTGGAGGAAGCATGATTCCTGTGAAAGGAAGGAAAAGTCCCATGGCGAATGGTAGGCCAATGACATTGTACAAACATGCCCACACCAGGTTCAGTTTTATACGGGAAAACACCGTACGGGAAAGGGAAAGACTGGCTGGGACGAGGAGAAGGTCATCTGGGCGCATCAGGACGATATCCGCCGCTTCTACAGCCACATCGGTTCCTGATGCCAGGGCAATTCCCACGGATGCGGTTGCTAGGGCCGGGGAATCATTGATTCCGTCACCGACCATTGCAACGCGCTCTCCATTCAGTTGGAGAGAGGATATGATGGCACGCTTATCGGTTGGCGACGCAGATGCATGGACCGAGGCAGATGAGATACCAACAGCAGAAGCAATAGTAAGTGCTGTAGATAGCGTATCGCCGGTAACCATCGATGTCGAAATGCCCATGCGATGAAGAGCTGCTACAGAGGCAACGGCCGTGGATTTCAAGCTGTCCAATAGGGAGATGGTTCCGGCATATCGGTTGTCAATTGCGACGTGGATCTGGGTGACACCAGACACAGTGCCAGGCTTAGGTGTCACTGCGGGCTCTGAAGGTTCTTGGACATTGGGGGAGTCTGGATTCACTGATGCGGGGACAGCAATGTCTTTTGACCGAAGGAACTCGGCGTTCCCGATGAGGACTTGGTAACGAATTCGCTCGACGCTTGACGTAGGTTCAACAGTGGCAGATATACCCTGACCTACACAGGCATCGAAATCGCCGACACTTCCGGGCAGACCGTCCTCCATTGCATTCCCAGATGCGGTCTTCGCTTCGGACATAATGGCGCGGCCAATGGGGTGCTCACTACCCATCTCTGCGAGACCAACAATGAGCCACCACAGCTGACGTCGCCAATCATTTGCAGTCCAATGAGGCTGGATCTGTGCTTCAGAGACGCTCATCTTGCCAGTAGTCAATGTGCCCGTCTTATCAAAAACAACATGGGTGATCCTGGTAGCGGCCTCTAGAATGGCACCCCCCTTCACTAGTATACCATGCTCTGCACCCACTCCAGTGCCAACCATGACGGCGGTAGGAGTGCTCAGACCTAAGGCACATGGGCAAGCAAAAACGATGACTGAAATGCAGAGTTTCAGGCAGACCATGACTCGACCACCGCCGTCTTTTGACTGGAAGATTTGGGGCGGGTTGGACAGAATATGACTCAAGAACATCCAGCCAAAAAAGGTTATCAGCCCCAGGCCGATGATAGTGGGCACAAAATAGCCAGCGACAATATCAGCCATGCGTTGAATGGGCGCTCGACTTGTTTGGGCATCCTGAACCAATTTGACGATTTGGCTTAGCTGCGTATCTTTACCAGCTCGAATGACTTTGAAATCAATAGAGCTAGTGCCATTGACCGTTCCAGCAATGACATTGCTGCCTTTTTTCTTGTGAATTGGCAAAGCCTCGCCAGTGATCATGCTCTCGTCGACGTAGCTCTCACCTCGAATCACCACACCGTCGGCAGAAACCTTGTCACCAGGTCGAAGAATGACAATATCACCAACTTGGATCAATTCGGTTGGAATGACCTTCTGAGTTACCGTGGCCTCATCAGTCAGAGTCGGATTGGTACTCTCCTGTGTGCCTCCAGGAGTCCAGCTATCTGCCATTTTTTCGGCGGCGATAGAGTCTTCATAGATGCTGGTTATTGACGGCGTCAAGGACATTAGACGGGATAGAGCGGCAGAGGTTTGGCCTTTGGCACGATTTTCTAGCCACCGTCCCAGAGTAATGAACGTAATCAGCATGGTGCTCGTATCGAAGACGGTACTGGGTCGCGCATGGTCGGCGTCACATAGAGCCATAGTCATAGTGAAGCAGCTGTAAAAGAAGGCAGCCGAAGTACCCAGAATGACCAGGACATCCATAGTCGGGGACTTGTGCTTGAGAGATTTGTAACTAGTGACGTAAAAGCGTCGACCAATACCGAATTGTACAGGGATCGTTAGACAAAGACATATCAGATCTCCCAAGTAGAGGCCTGGGAGGAGTCTGAAACGGCCGAAGTCTAGGCTAGGTAGATACATTGGTAAGATCATATTAATGAGGAACACGGGAATGGCAAAGGATAATGAGGTTGTGAAAGCTCGTCGCCATTCTTGAATCTCTTTCGTTTTCGACAACGACTCAAGCTGAGCATTGGTGTCATCTGTATCAGTGATCAGGGCATTATACCCTGCTGCTTCGATTATTTCAAAGACAGATCGAACCCCAATGACTGATGTGTCGATAGCCACGAGTAGCTGGTTATTGGTCGCGTTGATCGAGGCAGATTTTATTCCTGGCTGACGGTGGAGTTGCTCTTCCAATGCCACGGCGGAAGCGGCATCTCGCAGGCCGTGTAAATTTAAGTTGAGCTGCTGCGTCTTTTTGGACAGTGGCTCTTGCGCTTCAGATGAAACAATCGACGCATCGAATCCAGAATCCTCGACAATCATGGCAATATCCTTGGCTGAGATGATAGACGAATCATGAATGATGACCGCGCGCTCGGCCAGAAGACTTATGTTGAACTGAAGAACACCCTCGACGTTATCGAAGGCATTCTGGACACTGGATGTACAGGCGCCACATGTCATGCCTCCAATGGCGACGGTAGTTATTGAATTACCAGATTTATTTTCAGTGGCGTCGGCGAGAGTGGACGAATCTTCAGAACTGGCGGAAACCTTTGTTTCTATCACACGCGCGCCGAAGCCTCGGTCCTCGATGAGCTCTGCGATTTGTTCTGGGGAGATTTCCTCTGCATTATATTCTACCACTGCGCGCTCCGACAATAATGACACATTGACAGATTTCACACCAGTGGCATCTTTTAAACCGCTTTCCACCGCAGATGTACATGCGCCGCAAGTCATGCCTTCGACAGCGAGAGTCGTCGTAGAAGATTGGGCCGACGAGGGGACGGAGGATACAGCGCCTGCCGTTTGAATGCGTTCTTCTGTCGATAGAACTACAGCATCAAAGCCACAATCTTCGATCATCTCCGCGACTTTGGAGGGGGCCAAGATTGAGGGATCGTGTCGGATAGCTGCGCGACCCATTATAAGACTGACGGAGATATCGCCAGCGCCATCGACACCCTTGAATGCGCCCTCGACAGCCGATGTGCATGCTCCGCATGTCATTCCATCAATCTTTACGGTAGTTGTCGCCATGGCGGGGATTCGCTCGGCGGCTAGCGCATCAGGCGCGCCACTTCTATCGGCAGACATGAGGAAGGGTAGGACGGAACGAGACGGCGAAAACTATTGCATGAGGGCGATGGTTCTTTTAAGGATATTGTCACAGAAGACAGGTGGCCCTTCTGAGAACGAAGGATCTCTAGAAGGATGGGAGGATAGCGTGATAAAGATTAAAGTGACGGATGCCCTCGGATCGACTTAGTCCGATCAGATCATTCCCGCATGAAGAGATGACAAGATAATAGCGGCTGCAGCCAGCAAAAGTAAAAAAGAAACAAACGATGAAGACCAGGGCCCTTGAAAGGGAAAAGGGAGAAGGGGACTAAAAGAGACAATTCAACAAGAGAAGTGAAGGGAGACTAGAACAAGAAAAGAGGGAGATTACGCATGGAGTGGATCGGGTTCGTCTCCGCCGCGTTGTGGAATGCGTCGCCTTTGTGACTCCGCCCTGCAGACCGACCAATTCAATGGAGGAAATATGCAAGCGCCACGGACCAGTTCCCAATCCTGGGAAGACCAAGATGCCCAGAATCTTCATATATATCACTGTAGAAATTGGAGGGATATATTGGAATGACCCGTGAAACAATAACGGTGTGTCAGATGCTGTCAAGGGCTGTCAAATACCCCTTCAGCGTTTCAGATTCCCAGTGAAGGGTCTCTTTATGTCGAACTAGGTGGATCTTAAGTCGGAGGATAGGAATTCACACACAATGTGAGTCTGACCTGCACATAAGACGAACCAGGGGGACCAGCATGAACCATGGAGAGATCATCCCAGTGATACCATCGGGGACAAGATGGAGGTGATTGCCAAAAGCAAATATGATATGTAGATAATTCACACTTTGATAGTAAGATTGGGCTGGTCTTGGCATTTTGGAGGCACAAATCGATAAGATGGAAAAATGAGCCAATCACACGCCGGGAACCAGAAAGCGGTGAGTGACAGCTCTATTCCCCCAACTCCGCAACTCCAAACTATCATCCAACAACCTACTTGGAACTACATAGTAGGCACATATACATAATTGAGCTCACTGTATCACACTTGTGCTCCACGAACTTACATTCGTGCTGCAATTGCCGATTGCACTGACACTTCACCTTTCTTTTTGACGGGGTTTCAATTATTGTCCATATATCATGGACCAAACACACGCCCGAGCCCTGGAGGCTCTACAACCATTTATCCACCTCGCCAACTCGAACAGCGCGACTTCTCCACGATATGTGGCCAATATTATCACAAACGCCACATCAAACTCGCACACTTATGTCTTCACCGAACTACTCGAAACTGAGACCGTTCAAGCCCTGGCCTCTCCAGACACCCCCGCCGAATATCAGAGTTACCTGAAGTTACTACAGATCTTCGCTTGGGGCACATGGCAAGAATACCAAGGTGAGTCTTCCAGAATCTTCTTAGCATTTCAGATGCTAGAAGCAATAAGGAACTAACATGAACACTTTGCAGCTACACCCAATCTCCCTAAACTAAGCAGTGAACAAGCTCTCAAACTACGCCTTCTCTCTCTCCTCTCTCTCGCCGCAACCGCCGAACCACTCACTTATCCAGCTCTCATGAATGCACTTTCTTTCTCATCAACCGCTGAGTTAGAGTCTCTCGTCACTACTGCAATCTACGAAAACCTCATCTCTGCCCGTCTATCCCCCGCAACCACCCCACCAAATGTGAACGTCACGGCAGTTGCGCCCCTCCGTGATGTACAGCCACAATCTCTCCCAAATATGGTCTCTCTATTGACAGAGTGGGAGGCCCGGTGCGGAGAGGTAGTCTCTGAACTCGAAGCCGAGATAGAGCGGGTCAAGTCGAATGCGTCGGCCCGTCACGCCAAGGAGCAGGCACATCAAAAATGCTTAGAGGAAGCGATCGAAAAACGAAAGTTAGCAGGAAGCTCTAATCACAATGCCTCTGCCGGAGGGTCATCGTGGGGAAAACCAGGCTCATTTGGACGACAGGCACCTGCACGATGGGGCTCAGGTGGTGGGGTGGGAGGTAATAAGAGAGAAGCCGACGATATTGATCGGGATGATGGGTTTTGGGAATCTGGTGAAGGCGACGATTCTGGGTCCCGAATGGATCTTGATGAGAGACCGGCGTCTCGTGGTGGAAGTAGACATTCGAAGCGCATACTTGGGGGGAGGAAAGCCTGAGGTTTATCTGCAGGCCCCAAGAAAACACAGATGCAATTCACACCTCTATTGAGGTTTGCTGATGAATTTTATGACCATTCTTTAATGGAGATCCAGCATCAAGGCAGCTCTTCATCGGTTTTATCACGCCAAAACAAAGCTAGTTTTCAGAAAACAAGATTTGTATTCGTAAAGCCCTAGCGGCCACACTCGTAGAGAACATAGATACAGGAGATAAAGAAGTTGAATATCAGAAGGGGTATTGGTAGAATGTTAACAGCAAAAGATATGACGAATATGGACACGGTAAGGAGAAGGCGCGTAGTCGCCAAAGATCGGCGGTGGGGGAGAGGAATAGGATAAAATCATACTCGACGCAACTGCAGTCTCCTGAATACCAGACTGTGAAGCAAACCCAGAGTAATGATTATTGGAATATTATGCTTCGCAGAAGCAAGTAAGAACTGGAGGGCCCAGACGCCGGCTTGATATTCATTCCAATGGAGCACCGGTATGCAGAATGCAGTCACTGGAAGGGCTTTGTTGACGAGAATCAGATAGAAGACGGGATTGGTGGCTTTGATCATTAAGGTGAAGAGAAACTGATTTAAAGCATGGTGCCGGGAACAAAAATGAACAGAATACTCAAGGCAGCCGCCGTCAGGAATGCAATTGCTGCAGTGACTAGGGCACGTTTGTTGAGGAGCTTTCGGACGTATGGTTCGCGAATCGGAGCCCAATTCATGAATGTGTACTCGCTGTAGCCAATGAATGCCATGGCAGGGTCGATCTTATACTGGTAGGAGACAATGAAGTAGGCTGCCACAGCGAATGGTAGGATGACCCAGCATCGGATGTCACGAGGTTTGTTGCGGAGTACAACATAGAAAGCACCCCAGAATCCACCGCCGAAACTAATAAGAGCAAAGGCCAGACGAGCGATGATGCTTAGAGGAACAAGATTTCCCAGAGCCTTGGCCTGCAAGAATCCCGGGAAAGCGTCACGCTCCATGGCCTGGAAAACGTAATCCTTTGCGGGGTCGAATACTTCGGGATCGTCGCGGTTATCGTCTTCAATGAGATTGATGATGGTGGAAACCATTGTCTCCGGAAGAATAATTTCTCGCTCGGAGCCAGGAAGGAGGTATGTATAGAGAATCTTCTCTGCGCTGGCTCGGATATCATTGCGAGCTACGGTATGTCCGGGAGAGTTCGAGTCTCCGTTCCGGGTACCATCACTGGGGCGTGGTTGTGGATCATTGGATCGAGTTTGGTATGCTGACTGTGATCCAATGCTATTTTGTGGCGAGTGAGAGGAAGTGGCGCCCTCAGAACGAAGGAAAGCAGAGAGACGGTGGTCAGCGTCCCTATCCTTCTCGTTCGATTGCAGGCGTGAAGGTCCAGCCTCCACCAACGGAATGTCGCCCAAATTTTCAAGGTTCTCTAGCATGGCAGAGGATCGTTTGCTGTCGGCTCTCTCGATATCTGGGGTTGCGACAAGAACGGAACGACGAAGCTCTCGTACATAATGCCGACACAGAGACATGTGTTGCGAAACATCCAACCTAGAAAAGAAATTGATGAGAAGTCTGCCAACGCTTGCAATTAGTCAAGTGTCTTACCAGAAGTCCAAATAATCCACCGAGCGCTGCTGGTCGCGCATGTAAATGTAAAAGGAGAAGAGATCGACAGGTGCGAGTGTGCGGCGACTGAGCACCTCGAAGAGAGTGGGCAGACGATTGCGCTGCTCCACGTCGAGAAATGAATCCGGAGACGCCATTTTGGTGATTTGTAGTCGATTTATTTCGGGTCAGTATTTCAGCAGTCGACGTTTAATAAATCGAGGCGGGGCCGCAAAAGGGGGTCGAGAGCGTGTTGAATGTTGTAGCAACACAGCACAATTGTATGTCGAAAGTGTTCGAAGTGTCTTTTGAATGGTGTTGAAATGAGAATAATAAGAAGAAAAAAAACGAAAGTCTTGTGTGTTATCCAAAAGGAGGGTGTGAAAAGAATGGAATCTGGCGTCGTGGGACACGCAATGTTGTTCAGATAGGAGAAGCCCCTGGGACCGTAGTTTTTGTCGCGTAGTCCTGACCAACAGCCGCTCTACAACAGACGAATATTAAGAAGATTCAGAAAAGCACAGCAAGCCCATGAAGAAAGACCAAAACAGAAAACGAAAGAGACCAGGCTCAGTCAGGGCAAGGGTGAGGTCAACAAGACGATCGCCCAGCCTCAAAGATTTGGATTGGATTTCTCGGAGATGAAACAACACCGCATTAACATTCTTCCGGGTCCACCTGTCAACCGCGGTTTGAAGAGGATTGCATCATAAGGGGGGAGCTTTACTCTCATAGTTTTCGAGTCATTCAAAATGCCATCAGATTCATGTTTCATAACACCGTTTGCTTCTTATGCTCCTTATATCTAAATCATAGGGTATTGCTAAAACCAAGTACTTCCAGCCTCCTAACGCCATTTCATCTAAACACCTTCGCAAATGAAACAAACAATCAGTAGAACAACCTAGTGGCCTTCGCCCAGATGCTAGAAAAGGATGTGTTAGCGTATGCTTAAAGTAGGGAAGAAGAGGAAGCTGATATTTGAAAATTTGAACTTACCGACCACTCGGGAATATTTCGGATCTGCTGGTACATGAACTTTTCGAGTTTGTTGGCGCTCTTCGCGTATGGAGTGGTCTCGTTATTATAACGTCGGCAATTGTCGAAGATCAACATCGCATCTTTGATGAAGTCTTGCGGAGTGGGATACATGTCCTTCTCATGTTTCTCTTCCATGGTAGAGAGGTCCATAGGCTCCAAGATCACTTCATAGTAATCAGGAACTTCATCACGATTGACAGGTTGGGTGAATGGCCAAGCTGCACTGTGATTTTGCATGTCGTTAAGTAGATGCAATAGTTGGTTATAGTTCGGCCCATGGCGTGGTTGGCGGGCCAATTCATCCATATCGGGAGACCATCCAGATTCTTTGATAGCAGTAATCGAAAGAGGGTCGATTTTGGTGACGCCATTCTTCCACTCCTTGGGGGGCTGGTGGATGATATGTGACCGGCTGAAGGCGCGTATCTTTGCTTGGACGGCCTCTTTCTGCTTCAGAAGCATGCGGCCCATTTCAAGGTAACGGATCTTCGGTAACATGGTACATTGCATGATAGTACCTCCCTCGTAATCCTTAATATAACCCATCCAAATAGATTTGTCTAATGTGATTTCCTTGGTGAACCCTTGCTTTTTAAAGTATCCAATGGCGTAGTTGTCGGCATATGTGAGAAAGTGCATTATAGGTGAGGTAGCTTTGACATAATCCTGCACAAGGGACATGAGTCTCAGAGAGTCTGGTTGTTGCGGAATCTACCATGAACATACCTTCAAATGGGACATAAGATGTGCACCATAGCCTTTGACCTGTTGATCAGAGGAAATAGCACAGAACACAATCTCAGCAAATTTGCGACTATTAAATGGGCGATATGTAATTCCTCTGACGAGACCATGTTAGCGTCTTCTGCAAGTGGTTCACATACTCTCTCATACGTACCCAACCACTTCCAGCGGATGTTTCACAATCGCGATAGATAGATGCGACCGATCATATACTAGTCGTGCAATATAGTCCTTGGGCATCTTGGGAAGCTGTTTCTGGAAAATGCATTTCAGGCCCGTAAGGACGATGAAGCTGTCGTGCGATCCATCATTGTTGACAACGCGAAACTCGATATCTCCACGACGTTCTTCAAGGACGGCCGGCTAAATCGCAGCGTTAGGAAACGAGATCTTCTTGTTGTACGTGCGCGGGGTTGTCGCGAGCAACCGTGTGTCGAAAACAAGAGGGCTTACCTTTTCGGGGAAGGGCACAATGCGTAGTGGGGGTTTTTGCGATGGCCCATCCTCCTAAGTCGTATATAATTAGCAAGGTATGAGCTTGAGATAGCTGATAATGCGAAGCGACAAACCTCTTTCTCAGGTGAATCAGTGCGCGCTTTCTTGCTAGCTTGCTGTTGCGAATCTGGGGAGGCAACTTCCTCCGAAGCTTTCCTTTTGGAGTCTGAGAATGATAAAGGTCAACCATGTGCTCAAATATAGTGAATGTTCTGCGTAACTTACTCTTTGGTGAATTGACAGCCATGATGGAGATGACTGAGAGGGACACTGACTGCGATCGCGTTCCTCGGTCATATTGGGATGCCCCGGAGTTCGGCGCGGATAATTGTTGGTCCGGGTCAATCGGCCAGATAGCCAAGTCGTCTTGGAGGACATTCACGTTGACCCCGTTGGACTTGGAGCTTACCATTCTTCTCCATTGCACTCTGGAATCATCCCATCACGACGATAATATCACTCATGTCTTTGAACGAGGTTTGGGAGGCAGCCTCCGCATCACCATTTCAGCCTATTGTGCCCAAGGATAGCCAATTCTTCGTTGGCTTCAACCTACTTCTAGTCGGTACGGACAACTGGCCACGTACATCGGGTGACTCTTTCTAACACGATTATAGCCGTCATTTTTACCGGAATTTTCGGCTTGAGTAAGCCTTTACTTTGGCTGTGAGAAATCTCAATTTAATTGTCTAACCTTTTAAACAGATCGCTCATTTGTTAGCCTCGCGTCTGTCGGTCTGCCAGCTGCCGTACTCTTCGGGTGAGTTTATATCGTGTCATGGGTATATTCACGGCTGACATTTTTTTCTAATTGCTAGTTTCGGATCTGTATTCATGATCTGTGCCGTCGGAGTATATGTTTAACGTGATACCCCCCCTACTCTCTTTCTCTTCCTTTCATGTACGATAAGCAGTGAATTCAAAGGGATCTGTACTGCTAGAACCTCCCAAGTCATAATCATTTTTGTGACCTCAAAAAATTCTTCTACCGCCTATACTTCTCGCTATTCCCGTCACCGGATCAATTGCAACAATGGAGCCATTGTTCACCAGTGTCTCCAATAATGCTCATCACCTCTATACTCTACTCTCCTGCATTGGCTTTGCACCTAAGGCAACGGTCCAAATTACCCCCAGTGGCCTACGATTTTCGGTCGAAGAAGGCCGCGTCATTCAGGGCTTAGCTTTCCTTGACAAATCCCTGTTCACCAGCTATACATTCAATCAGCAATCAGACATGAGCAATCATGAATCAAATGGACAAGGTGATTCCTCCGACGAAGCTTCCTATCCGCATTTCGTCGTCTCACTTTCTGCATTTCTCGATACATTAAGAATATTCGGTATCAACGACCCCAACGAGCCTAATGGAATTCGCGACACCAATCTTCCTCAAACAAACCCTGCGTCAAGTGCCTTCAGTGCCCCGTCATTGCTCATGGACCGCTCATGTACTTTGCAATATGCTCAACATGGCAGTCCTCTCAGCATCACAATTAGTGAATTCGGTGTCAAAACGACTTGTGAACTGGTGACCTACGAGCCTGAAGATGAGACCGACATCCCTTTGCAACGCGATGCCATAATTATGAAAATCATCATGCGGTCAGCTTGGTTACACAACGCCATTGCCGAGCTTGATTCGTCAACACCCACTGTCCTCAAATTGTCCGCATGTGCAACACGAGAGCCCTATTTTGAGCTCTCGGGGGCCGGTGGTCCTTTCAGCGAGTCAACGGTGGAATTTTCAGCTGACCAGCATAACGAAATTGTTGGCGATGTCAATCAAGCCCAATCACATACTCACAAAATCTTGGCTGACGATGGCTCATCCCGCGCGCGTGCAACCAGGGCTAAATTAGCACCGACTGTTACTGAGACATTCTTGGTGTCTCCACCATCTTCAATGGGAGACAGGATCAGGCAAAACTATCGATTTGCTCTTATCAGAAAAGCAGCACGCGCAATGAATGTTGCAAATAAAGTTAGTATTCGGGGCGATCGACAAGGTGTGCTTAGCCTGCAGTTCATGATCGAACTGGATGATCATAATTCCGTCGGTAGACCTGTCGGTGCTGGTCTAAAGGCCCCTTCAGGCCCAGTGTGTTTTGTGGATTTTCGCTTCGTACCTTTGCTCGATGAAGAGGACGCTGAGTTGGATGTACCGATTACTGATGAATAACCCTTTCTCTACCAAAAGATGACGACCAGCCATTGAGAAGATGTACCGAGTATACAAATACAGATGAAGTAGTTATCATATAACACAGTAAACTATCCAACATTCTGAAAATCGTACATATATAGTTCTTTGGATGGCCTCAATGAATTAGACTAGCAGTTACCAGTGTAAATTGTAAGTTTGCTCTCTTCAGATAGCCGGAATAGACGAACAATCTCTAGTGCTTGAAGCAAATGACCCCGGTTGGTGCATTGCGTAGCTACAAATCCCTACTAGTAGAGAATAGGTTACATCAGTCTGGCCGTTTCGACCATCAATTCCTAGATGCGAGCAATAATTTTCTGGATTGACGCTAAATGTACTATTGTGGATTAAGATTGGGAGCGCTTCGTTGAAATTGATAAAATTACATGACCTTTAGTTGGAATGTCAGTATGAGCAGATCGATCCACAATATAGTATCATTAGAGACATACCTCAGCAATTGATTGCCTTTCGATGATTGATTTCTGCTTCTCATTCCGAGAAACACGGTAGTAGTAGTCACTGAAGTCTCCGCATTGCATATGGCGTAAGAATTCTTCATCGTGAGTAATGACAATTAACTGGAAATTGGACTGCTGCTGACGAGCACGAATGATGTCGTGTAAAGACTCGGCAAGCGAGCGAATGTTATCACGATCAAGATTCGTGGTTGGCTCATCAAGAGCGATGAGACCACAGTTAACGCCAAAACACTCTGCCAGTGCCAGGCGAATGATAATACTGGCCAGCACCTTCTGACCAGCACTGCAGCGGCCGCGCATGTCCATCTCCGCTCCCGACTTGACCATGCAGACCCGGTAGTTATAGGAACGGTTACCTTTGGCGTTCTCGTTATCAGACCGGATGAGAATCGTGTCAACGTCTGTTCCGCGGTATGTTTTTTGCCAAAGCTCGCCAATGATTGAATTGATCTCTTCCATCTTGAGTCCATGGTAACGCATGATTGCTTTGTCAAGAGCCCCTCCATAGCGTGCCAGGTCCTCTACCGCAGCTTTTGTGGTTTCGACCTTGATATGAGACTCCTTGTATTTGGATGATGCATCCTTGTAGTCGGTATTCCAGTCAGCCAAAAGCTGCATCAACTGGTCATCCTTGGACTTCATTTCGCCCATCTTGCTAGCTTGTTTGGCGGCCAGGGCGTTGTGTTCACGAGTCCAGCGTTCTGACTCTTGCTTAAATCGGCTGCGGTCGACCTCGGCATTTTGCTCTTCCAGCTGTCCGACCTCCTCCATGACCTTATCTAGGGATCGAGTAGCCTGGCGGTATGTCAAATTGTCCGAGTATTGCCGTTTCGTATTCTCGCTGTCTTTCAGCTGGGCAGAAATCTTGTTGATCTCTCGTGTGATCTCGGTTTGTTCAGCCTCGAGCTTTGTAATTTCTTCCTCAATTTGAGTTAGTTCTCGGCTGCTCTGCTCCAGTTGGCCCAGACCACCTCGCTCAATATATGAATTGATATCGTCATTCGCAAGATCGAGCTGGCGAATGTTCTCGGAGATACGGTTGATCTCATGCTGCAGATCACGTTCGCGTATATCAGCTCGCTGGCTGATATCATCATAGCGAGCCTGAGCCTGCAATAGCTCGGGCGAAAGGCTTTCGATGTCTTTCTCAGCCTTGTCAATGACTTCCCGCTGCTGGGAATTCAGCTTCTTGTACTCGTCAATTCGAACAAGTAAATCGGCTTTCTTTTCTAATTGGAATTTCGCATTATTGAGTTGGTCACGGATGTCCCTGAGCTTAAGCTCCAGCTTGTTTATCTCAGTTTGGGTCTGCTCCTTCTCGGCTGTGAGAGACGTCAGGGATTTCTTCAGCTCGCGAGACCTTTCGTTCGCAGCCTTGAGCTCATCCTGAATATCGTCCGAAGTACGGCTGTTCGAAAGGTCCTGCTGCTTACTTGAAAGCTCTTCGATCTTTGACATGTTTGTCTTGATGTCAACATCATATTTGATGATAGTGCTAACTGTCTTAGCAAGGGCTTCGACGTCTCGCTTGCTGTCGAATTTTTCGCTAACAGCCCGATCGTGTCTTTCAAGTTTATCAAGAAGCTTGTCTCGTTGCGTTTCGTGTTCTTCTTCCTCCTTCTCCAGCTCTGGTATATCGGTCTCTTTGAGACGGACCCATGAATCGTATGATGTGCTGGCCTCGCGCGTAGCTGCGAGCTCTTCCTCGAGCTCCTTCAGTGTCTCATCCTCGGCATCCACGCCTGCCTTTTTCACGAGGGCTTCAATTCTTCTGGTAAAGGTTTGAAGCTCTGTTTCGGATTTGAATGGACGCTGGCAAGTTCGACATGTCTTGACTTGCCTTGCTGCATCAAGACAGTTGGTGAGGTATGTACCCAGTCCGGCAAATTGGTCGGCGTCTTTGCGTGCAAGGTCGTATGTCGCTTGGCGTGTTTTGAGAATTTCAGGGTATTCCGCAGGATCTTCCTGAATGACCTCGTTGATCTCGTTTGCGTATTCATCGAAGTCTTTCTGGCGCTGCTTCAGATTTTTCTTCGCGTTCTTCAGTTTGAATTCCACTTGTTCAAGTTCCCGGCTCACGCAATCTCGGTCTCTCTCGGCGTCGGCCAACCGCTTAGACTCAGCGTCAATGACATGCTGGAAATCTTGTTCTAGAGTGTTGGGTTGCCAGTCCGACCCAACGACTTTTGAAAGGCGATCGCCGTGGGCACCCTTCATGGTCTCTAAACTTCGCTCCTTCTCCTTGGCGTCCTTTTTGAGATAATCAAGTTGAGCTAGCTCCTTGGCCTTTTTTGAGGACTCGATCAGTTCGCTGTTCAATCTCAGGCTCTCATCTTCCAGGTTCTGTATTTGGTTATTGACATCTTGGATCTTTTGGTCCCAGGCAGAAGTCACCGCTCGATTCTTTGCATGGTCAAGACTTGTGCTGATGTCTTCTATCTTGGCTTCCAATGAGCTTTGTATGCCTTCATCAACATCGATCTCATTCAGCTTTCGTTGGTATGTGGCTGCTTCGCCGTCGTTCGCTGAGATCTGTCTCTTCGCAGCATTCTTAGTTTCCTGGAGGGCAGACTTCCTCTGTCCAATCTCATTGAGAATATCCTGAACCTCGCGAAGCTCCTTCTGTGCCTCTCTTTTCACCTTGTCAAGTGTCTGGTTTTGTTCACGCAGCAGGCGTCGAATCTTCTGCATAAATGTGTCCACGTCTCCTTGTTCCATATTATCACCTACTCCGCGGATATTGTTTCCACGAGCTATCTCAGCAATCATATTTTGGCGCCTTTGCATCTGACGCTCGAAATTGGCCTTGTCATTTTCATATTTACCATTCTCTGTCTGTTTGAGACCTAGTCGGTGTCGAGTTTGGTCGATCTGATCCTTGAAGTCCATATAACTCTCTTTCTTAGCTTCTTCCTGCTGTTGATACTCGAGTTGTTTTGTCTCGAATTGCTCCAGGGTGGATTCAAGCCACTCGTCAGAATCATCAAGTTCCACTAGATGTCGTTTGAGATTGTTGATGGTCGTTTCAATGCTTTTAGCCTCAATTCGCTTCCCCTCGAGGGCTCCCAGAACCTGGGCATAGCTTTCAGATTCTCTCCAGGCCTTGTCGGCTAACTCTGAAACGCGACGCATCTCTTTAGACATTTGTTGAGTTTCCTCGCGCAGTGCCTCAATTTCATCTTGGAGCTTGACGGATCGCTTTTCTGCTCGGTCTGCCTTATCTTTGTCTTCCTTAGCGTGTTGCTCCATGATCTTGAATTTGGCCAGTTCCTCATTCTGCTTTTTTCTTAGGGCTTTGATGTTGTCGATTGCCTTCGTATACTTCATGGCTTCGAAAATTTCATCGAATCTTTTTTTCAATACCGAAGGTTCGCTCATTGGCCATAGACTTTCGTCCTGGTGGCAGAAAATGACAGAATCCAAAACCGCTTTGGAAACACCAAGGTATTGCGGCATTATCTGGTCCAGCTCAGCAACTCGCGACGAGATAGATGCACGCTCGCCATTCTTCACCATTACTAATTGTCCTTCCAATGTTTTCTGTTGCCTCGTGGTCTTCTTGACCGTAAGCTGCAGACTGCGCGTGGCAACCATTTTTGCGCCGGAGGTGCCATTGAAAGAAAGTTTCACTTGTGCGAGCACTTCTTTCTCACCACATAGCTTCGGGTCATGGATGAAAGCTCCGCCTTTGCTGTTTGGAGGGAGGTCACCCGTCGTGGCGTATTTCAGGCATTCGATGATGGTCTAGTTGTTGTCAGCCCCGGACCTGTCCAGAGTGAGTCCGTATCGCTCCAGTAGGTCATATCATACTGTTTTGCCCGAGCCATTGTATCCAACAATGAGAGTCAGTGGGGTATGGAATTGTATAGTCTCACTGCGTGTGTTATCGAAGGAGCGAACTCTATAAATCGAGGCATAATGGATTAGCATATCACCATTTAATAATGGCGTCCTGGGCTATCTAAGGAATAAACATACCCCAATATCGAGAGTTTATCAATCTTCGCTGTACATTTGAGGTTTCTCAAGTCAGAGTCGATCGACGTTATGGCTGACTAGACGACACTTACACCTGTTGGATCTTTAGCATAGTCAAAGGTTAGCGGGGAATGCTCCGCACTCACATTTTGGATCAGCCGGGATAATAGGCACTCCAAAATCTCACAAACTGCGATGGTCGTAGTCTCGTCACCCACTCATATAACGTGGGTTCAATCCAGTACTTTTCCAGCCGTCCTTGAGTGTGCTCGGTTCGCCCGTGGATTTGTGATGCATCGAGCTTCACCCGTCGCTCGTCGCGCCTCCGCGACACGAAGTCACGTGGAAACGGAGAACCTGGGAGAGTTACTTAAGCAGAGACAACCCCACAGGATCGGCGAGCGACTGTCAAATGCAGTGGACCTGTTCAGATTTCCTGCTTTTCTCTCTTTCATCACCTCACTTCAGGTTATTCATGCAATTGGCGCACGATAGAAGTCAAGTCTTGGGTTGAGTACTGTACTGTTGGCTTCGCGGATTCAGTGCCCCGACCTCCCGCGCTAGCTAAGAATGGTCATTCTCGCCACCTATATATATCGGCTCTGGTTCCTGATACCTCTCCAGGGAAAACGTCCGTCGATCTCTCGCGGTCCCTGAACTTTGGCCTCTTTGACTCTGAATGCATATTACGATAACAATTCCAGCCAGTGGTAACTTTGAATTTTGCTTCTACTATCCGATCTTCACGCTCTTCTCGATATGGAACTGAGCCAACAGCAGTCTTACAGCAACATGCCCCTACCCGCCCCATCGTCTCGATCTGGCTCCAACGAGGGAAGTCTAGGCTACCCTGCCCACCAACAGAACGCTCCGGTGTCCTATGGCCACTATGGGTTTGCCGGCCAGCAGCAAACAGGGTATGGTGCCCAAAACGACCCGGGGTGGATCCAGCGCGTTTTAGAGGAGATGAGGGACATGCTTGTCCTCCTCAACGCTGAAGGTCGCATCAAATATATGTCGCCATCAGCCAAACAAATCACAGGCCGTGCAGCGAAACAGTTTGAGGGCACTTTCCTTACCCAATACATTCATGATGATGACAAACACATCTTTCTCCGCGACATGAGCGAGTCAGTCGTATCTGAACAACCGCTCCGGACTCATGTGCGATTTCAAAAGTCCAACAACACATATGGCCTGGTTGAGATCCATGGACATCCACACATCGCGAACCTCAATGTAACACAGGGGCGAAATGGGTCGAGCCAAGACCGCTGCACCGGCTTCTTCCTGACGTGTCGGCCTTATCCTACCAAAAACTCAGAGCTTCTCGACTCCTTTCTGGAGCATAAGATTGAAAATGCCCGTCTAGTCCAGCAAATTGCGAAGCTTAAACAAGAGGAAGAGGAAGAAGCAAACATGACGCGAGTCTCCTACGGCAAACCTGAGGGGGAGAGTAGACCGTTGAATGAGAACCCACCTACCTCCAATCAGGTGATTTTAAGCGATCAGGAGTCAACTGAAACTGTTGCTCCTAATTCGGACTCTTCTGATGAGAACCCTCATGAGTTCTTTACAGATGATTCGTCACGGGCTGCTCAACATCTCTCGCATATTGATGGCATCGAAGTCATGACTGGTCTCTACTACGGGGACGGCGAACGATCACAGGGCCTCAGTACCGGTCTCAATAAAGGTAGGCTCGTTCATTGTGATATCGACATCACTACAGCGGCAGACCAAGCGCGCAATGTTCAAGAAGGCGACCGCCGAAAGAGACTGAAGGGTCAGCATGTCTGCGGCGACTGTGGTACAGCAGACTCGCCTGAGTGGAGAAAGGGACCTGGCGGTCCTAAAACCCTCTGCAATGCATGCGGATGTGAGTCAAATACCCAGCCCTTAGCTTCGACAAGATTACTAACCTATTCTTTTCTGTTCTAGTACGTTGGTCCAAAAAAGAAAAGAAGCGTCAAGAGTCTACATAACCCTCTTCTTGATACTTCTAGACTCTTGGATTCATAATAAGTGGAGAGTCATCCTATTCATTTTCTTCTTGCCTTATCTTCGATCTTTCAGGATACCCATCTCATTTACTCCCAACTCTTGGATTCATAATAAGTGGAGAGTCATCCTATTCATTTTCTTCTTGCCTTATCTTCGATCTTTTCAGGATACCCATCTCATTTACTCCCAACTCTTGGTGTCCCGTCGATTGTCTGATTGGCCGTCATTTTCTCGATAATTGGTATTTTATGCCTTACTCAACATATTTGGCCGGTGGCAAGCTCAATCTTAACCGCCAGTATTCAATGAAGTCATGACTTGTTTGCTTTCCAATCAATTTCGCAATGTACATAATTGCCATTTTCTCTGTTAATGTGACTTTCTACGTGCATGGATTATTAGCATACGATGTGATAGATCCATTGCACCTCATTTCCTTTCTTATAATTTCGTCAATGTAATTGTTCAATAATTAGGTCATAGTATTCAGGTTCTGAAGCTGGACTAATATCATGTTAAAACGCCGTCAAATGATATGTACTGGGCGTATTTTGATGCCTCAAAAGACCATTGTGTCTTGCACAGGTCTTGTTCGTCAAGAGTGTCTCAAAGATGAGAGACCGGTTCATTTTCTGGGGGTATTGGCCAGAAAAGAGAAACACAGTAAGAAAAAAAAGAAAGTTGGTATCATAGGGGTCAAAAAATCAGGAAGCATAGGCATGAATAATTCAATTCTTCGTTGCCTTCTTTGGGGGTGGCGGGAAGTACATTGGTTGGCTTGGTGATACCTGGCTTTCTATTGTCTGCGGCTGACACGGTATTTGAGGAGTTGGCATACTGGAGTTGTCCCTTAGTGGAAGGTCTGACGATGTGCTGCCATTTCCGAGGCGGTTGAAGGCCAAATGACGCGGAGTGAATGGTGAGATCGGGGCGCCGTGTCTCGCAATAGGTTGAACGGTGAGAGGAGGGAAGCCGGGGGTTCGAGGGATCATTCCAGCTGACATCGGGGCCATGCTGGGTGATTTCAGGACCTCTTCCTCGAATTCCTTTTCTATGCGTTTCTCCTCTCTTAATTCCAAGACCTTTTCCTTCTCTTCTTCTGTGATAAAGCAGGAGTGTACGCTGATACCGAACTCAACGGCATATATAATACTGGCAGAAAAATTAGCTATAGAATTCACGGAACTTCCGTCAGATATACATACATAACAATGACAGTAATAGCAAAGAGCGACTTTGCTTGTTTGCAGTATCCAATATTTGTCTGGTGAGCGGCGACGCTACAGCTTTTCGCAATATACCATGGAGCTCCCGGTTGGGGATGCTTGGGATCCGAGGTGTCGCTGCCAGCTTGATATCGAGCCGACACGATATAAAGTATGAACAGAGCTCCATGGACAGTCGCTGCGATAGGAGGGAAGAATATATGCATGGAATGAAGCGGTAACTTGACAATCAAGATGAATGTACTGAGGACGCCAATCACGAGGTTGTAGTTGGTGATACTATTTTTCGGTTAGATGGTATTCCACAGTAGGCTCTCCATATAAAACTCATTCTAAACATACAATGATGACCAGACCATGGGCGCCGAGTAGGGCCGGTGGTTAGCGGCGGCATATAACGCCTCGTCTGGGGCACTGTTGAAGCCATTGTCGGCACCATCTTGCCAAAGTAATGACCGATACAGATTGTGTGATGCAATACCCGTTAAGGTCAAGATGACGACCACGAAGGGGAACTCGACGGCCATAAGCCAGTGCGTCAGCTTGTAGTGACGATGTTGTCTTGGAAAGAAGAACTGCATTTTGGGGGTCTCTAGCGAGCACGGTCGATTTCCAGCTGAAACACTTTTTCTTCAAAATTGGCGAGCGAAGACAACATTAAATGAGTACACTGCTGCGATTTGGCCAGGCCGGCTGGCTGAGACCTCCAGTTCTTCGCATGTAAAACTCTGGTGTTAGAGCTTCTTCGCAAAGAGAGGAGACAAGATCAGAACAGTCCAAGTTTGGGCGATCCGGAAGATGGGCGTTAGATATTGCCTCGAGGGCAGACGGTCGACCTTTTCTGTTGCCCATGGCCGGGCTGCAGAGAGGGGCACGAATCAGCAAAGCGAACGCATGCAGCAAGCCCTGGCAGTGTGTCTGAGAGATGCGTCTGACCAATGCTTGCTGGCGGCAAAGCGCCAGCACCAGCAACCCGACATGGTTGTAGCACCAATAGGATGACAGAATCGGGATGTGAGATGCTAGTCGTCACACACTAGTGAGTGTGATGAGAAGGCGGATCAGCACGACCACTCCGCAGAGAACTTCAACACTCTCAAATTCGGTCTAGCTGCATGGAAACAAGCAGCACTTGGCGAAACGCTGTGGTGGGGATGTCAAGTTTGTGCGTGATCCTCTTGCATGCATCTTGACCCAAGTATGTACTTGTGTACAGCTTGTGGAAGGATGGCCTCATCTATGGGCTGAGATATGGCATGAGCTCCAGACTATAGATATTTGAGGTATTCGTCACTATTTATCTTATGTATTGAAGTCCGATAGTATGATTGTAGTAGTATTGATGAAGAAGCAGTGTAGATGACGGGTTTGATGTTGAATAATAAAGTGAAAGGAAGTCATGTGGTCCGGTCCATCACTTCAACTTCAACTTCAACTTCTCATCACAACATCCCAATTCACACCCACCTATCTACCGCTAATTCAATTGGATGTGATTTGGACTCCCATTTTCCGGGCACATCTACATCCTTGTCTTCGGCTATCCTTTGCATCCCCACTAAATTCAAAGAGGGTCTAATGAGAAGCTTCCGACCGTACCACCGACCAATCCAGCAACTAGCGCTTCGTCTAGGCCAACCTCAACTAAGAAGACGGTTCCATCAGGAGAACTCCAGAATAATGAGCTCTCAACGGGAAGACTCCATCCCGCACGAACTTCGCACGGCGGCAGAGCCCCGGCAGAACCGTCTGTATCCTGTGCGTCTATCACATGTGGAGCAAGTTAACCCCTCCGTTCGACTATTGCAGTTAACCATTCCTCCTGAGGGAGACAATGTAAGTCTTTGCCCTTTCAATCTAGGAGTGTTGCCATGGAGAGAATTGAATGGATGGTTTCAAGTCCTCAGCTTCAATCGAGGCTACGTGAATATCATTGAGGAATCATCAATTGTACAAGATATATAGGTCGTATTTCATACGAAAAATACCAGTACATGTGCAGATGGACTCGAAAAACCAACAATTTACTAATTCCCTCAATATCCAGGATACCCAGCAGCCGTTTTCTTTCCTTCCTGGTCAATGGCTAGATGTTCACATCCCATCCATTTCCCAGGCGGGCGGGTTTACTATCACTTCCACTCCTGCAGATGCTCAACTTCTACCATCGCTTGAGCCACCGGCGGGGCCAATGGCTGGTAGCGAAGAGACGGGCATATCTAATAGTATCATATCAGAAAGCCGGGCTCCATACGTTGAACTTGCTGTTCAGGAATCCCCTGCCAACCCACCGGCAGCATGGCTATGGAAACCAAAGGATGATATCCTCGGCAAGGAGATCAATATTCGCGTCGGCGGAAGCTTTGTTTGGCCACCTACTGGTGTTGATCTTCATGAAATTAGAACTGTTATTTTCATTGCTGGAGGTGTTGGTATCAAGTATGCAGCCTTATCATCCCCCCTCAGTGCAACTTGAATTTTGTACATGTGAACACTACAAGATAACTACGTACCTATCTTGTAGTGTTCAGTGATCCCCGATAAGTACCGGACCCAAAGCATTAACATATGAACACCAGTCCCCTCGTCTCCATCCTATCGCATCTGAGCAGCCAGCCCTTGGATACTCACCCTCTCAACATTCACTTTCTCTATTCCAGCCGATTGCCGAATGGGGTCGAGAAATCGTCAGAAGAGGCAAATCTGGAACAAATTTTGTTCCTTTCTCGGCTTCGAAACATCGTTCGCGCACAGTCACAATCCAAAAAGCTCCGGATATCTCTAAACCTATTTTTAACCAATCTCAATTCTTCCCAGCCCGAGTCTACTAGGGACCCCGCTGATCTTGCTATTCATCCACGAAGAATCAATGAGGAGGACCTTCGCTCGTCAATTACAGGAACAGATGGGCAACTGGATCCCTTGAAGACGGTGTCTTATATTTGCGGACCGCCTCATATGACGGATGAGATGATCGATCGTTTGAAGGTGATTCTCGATGACAGAGATGAACGGCGAATCTTCTACGAGAAATGGTGGTAATGGTCTGACACAATGGCTGTTCAGCCAGAATACTATAATTCAATCTGGACATTACGGAATTCCAAAAGTTCAGAGACGAGAAATGATGAGATATTCAATCCAAGATAGACACCTATCTGACGCCGACCTTTTGCAGGTAACGGGACAAAAGAAACAAGAGAAAAAGAAAATATATGTACAGATTGAACTGGACGGCCGTAAGCACAGAAAAGACAGTATGATTAGAGCAGAGCCCCTGTAAAGACGCGGACAAAAAGGAGAAAAAGAACAAAGAATGGAAGTAAGATGCTGCTTCTTAATATGTTTCGCTGGAGCCTTTAACGGCACCCCCGTCGACAATCATCATATCATCGAGTTTATCTTCGGTTTGACCCCATTCGAGACGTTTGTATGTCGTGACACGACCGGGTCCCATATCGAAGTCAAAGAAGCGTATCCGTCGAACGTAGTTATCGTAACCACCGTAGCCACCGAGACCGCCACCACCTCCGTAGCACATCCAGAGGCTAGGCTTGTCATTGACATCCTGCTCCAGCATGCAATAATCATTGGCATGATCACTAGGTTCCATGTTAGTAGGAGCTGCGGGTGGAGTGAGTGGATAAAAGAAAGGGTTATAACTTACTGTCCACCGGTTACGAATAGAACGCCCTCTTCCTCGAGAGCATTCTTGAAGCCTGAGTTAAATCCAGGCGCAGTTGGTGCTTCTTTCCATTGCCCCTTCCAATACCTGTCTGTGCTTCGATACTCGGGCAATGGAATGTGAATAAAAGCAACATTCATATGAATGTGGGAGTATTCCTGATGTTTCTTTTTCAGACTCTGGGCTGTATTTTTGAACCAACGAATCTGACTCGGTTTGAGCCAATCGTATCCTCTAAATTGGCGTTCATCGGGCGAATAGGAATGAGTGTCAAGGAGATAAAAGGTGAGGGCAGAGTGTTGACTCTTGCCACGATCGAGGATTTCGACAATGTAATTCCCGACCCCGTCAATATCTTCAGGGCCTGCGGTTGCAAGAGAGTAGGGTAGATCTTCGTAGATGGACATGAGCTGTGCCCGGCTGAGGTCGCCTTCATCATCGTGATTACCAAAAATGGCTGCGTATGGGATTTTGCGGTCGACGAGAAGTTTCACAGACTTGAAGAGGGAGCTCTGGGCATCAGGGGATGTTTCCCCATTTACCTGATCACCAGTGAAAACAACCATATCTGGCTTCTCTTCATCAAGGAGGCGCTCCACGAACTCCAAAGTTCGAGGATCAGCTTCGCACTTTTGCCCAGGAATGATTTCCGCAGGGACAGGGTCCCGGCAGTCACCGAGACCAGTACTAAGATGAAGATCTGCCAATTGCATCACTTTGAACTTCCCATTCTCGTTGATCCTCGGGGTAGGTCTCTTGCTCTTGGTGGGGTTTCCGCGTCGGATACTAAGACGAGTTTCTAATCGTTCCGTCCAGCCATCTAATAGCAAGGGGGTATCTTTGACCTCCCAGTTTGGGCGCGGGTCGACGGCATCGGCACCAAAAAGAACATCAATATATGTCACAGCCTTCTCTGAATCACTGGCATGGCGGGATGAGGTTCGCTTTAACCAAATGCCACCTGGCCGCGATTCCCAGGACTCGACCTCCCCCTTGGCATTATTGGCAGCAGTATAATCGGTCGGTGGAGTGAGTCGACTAATTTTCAAATCAATCACGACCCGATCATCAGGGCCCAACTCCTCCTCTTTCTTGCGCTGGAATTGAATATAGGCAGTTGAGGTCCAGCCCGAGCGCAGATAGAGATCCTTACGGACGCGGTGCCAGGCGTCGAGATCCGATGAGCAAGTCGAGAAAGGATTGAGCGATGAGCATTTGATGACTGTGACATCGGTGATCACATATCCGGAGTAGTGCATAGGCAGGTGGCCATGGATGGACTCGGGGAGGACACGGAATCGATTATCAAGGAACAAAACTACAAGAAGCACGAATGAAACAAGTAAGCCGAGCTGTACGCCCGTTCGGACCTAATGAAATGGGATCAAGATTAGACATATTTCGCAAGAAATCGACAAAAGGAGACATACGAGTCGGCGAGCCATGATGGAGCTAATATCACCCTGGCAAGGACTTGGTCAAGAGCCGGGAGGTGCAGTGTCGCATGGTGTCCCCCACGTCAAAGGGTTCACAATTCAGGCCACGAGAAGACCGTTGAATTCAGGTCAACTCACAGAGCCATGAACTTATATAAAAAAAAGGTGAGCAAACAAGTGGTTGTTTTGGAACAACTTTGACCGTCGAGTCTAAACCACGCTTGGACCCGCAAGGCGGTCACCCGCAACTCCTGAAGGGTCCAGCCGGAACATCGCCCTTCTTTTTTGGATGGATCAAGTTTTGAGTCAAAATGAATCTATTCATTTATTCTTATTCATTTGAAATTTACCGCAGTCTTCTGTTCAAGGTTACTCTATGTTTAAACCGTTTTATACCATTAAATCATCTAAATCATCTCTAAGTACTGGTCGCTGACCATCAAAAAATGGCCGACTCATTTACAATATCCCCTGCCCAAATCTATGTAGGTTCGCTTCTACTAGTCTATGCGGACTTGCCAGTGGCAACATCAGCCGGTGACACCTTACCAGCGAGGATATCTTGAGTGGTCGAAAGAATAGTAGACCAATCCTTGAAGGTAGTGTAAGGCATGCCTCGGCGTTCGCAGAAAGTCACCAGATCTATACGCTTGTGAGATTCCCAAACCACTTATGCTGACATATTTGGGCCAACTTACCTTTTCCAGCCTTGGCGAACAGGAGATTTGTCTCCGCGGCAGCAGATAAATCGGACACACCGTCACCGGCATACAAGAGAACTGGGCGTTCACCGTCAGGCAGAGCAGCGTAGGGCTTGATCTCCAAGGACTTGTCGTGGCCGAAGTGGCTAGGAATGGGTGGAATGTGAGTTATTGCACTGAGAAATGTTTTGAATAATACAACATACCTGTCATCATGGTACTTAATTTCCCAACCACCCTCGCTGTTGATATCCTTGCCATCGCGACTTACCACCTCGTTGCAGACAATGTGAAGGTGGTCACCGGGCTTGTGGCCGAGGAACTTCTCCAGCAGCGCACTAATAATGGGCCTCATACCAGACGACAGAATTACAATGGGAACATTATTGTCACGAGCCCAGTAGTAGAACTTCTCGAAGTATGGGTCCAGTTTCATGTTCTTCAAGAGTGTTGCGATACATTCGTCGTAGGGAGTCTTGATGCTACCAAGCATTTCACGGAAGGCGTCACTAATATACGAGGTCAGCAAAACTATCTTGATATGGATATAGATCTGTTGATCCTACCGGAAACCAAGGGTCTCGTCGAGGACCTTCTCGTTCAACTGCTGACGGCGCTCGCGGCCAAAACCAAGGTTGTCAATCTATGGGAGATACGGTCAGTCGAGAATTGTGGCAGCGGCGCACGAAATACGGACCATGAAATCATTGCCTAGAGAAATGATTTTCATTAGCGCCTCTGTTCTAACCAAGTTCTCCAGAAAGAATGCTTACTATCATCAACGGTGATCGTCCCGTCAAAATCGGTGAAAAAGATCACCTTTGGCTGAGTCGCCATGTAAGGAAGCGCCGTAGAGCCCATTGTGATAGAGACTTGAGAGAAATGTAAGTCGCGAGATTTGTATTAGCCAGTTGACAGCAGGCACAGGATCAAGAAATAGGTTTGGGTCAACGATTGCGAAGAGGAAGAGTCGAAATATCTAAATGGAGGGGTCCCCCGGTGAGCGGCGAGGAGGGGGGGAGTCGGGGAGTGGAACTCGCTGTGGGTCGCCCGCGGGTTTTGGTCGCGGCAGGAGATTTTCCCATTCAGGATATCTTTAGCTCTCAATCATGGGTCGTCTCCTTCAGTCATTGCGACGACTGCTGGGTGGGACGCCGGGAATTGGCCCTACTCGGAATATTGGTCAAAGACCGCGATCTTTTGACCCAGATTTCTCTGTTTTTCGAGGTACGCAGGCCCAGCTGAAGTATTCTCTCCAAATCCAATGCCATGAACAGAACTGACAGAGAATATATAGAGGGCGATCGCATTGTGCTACACAATAAGCAGCCGGTATTGACCAAGCCATTGAAAAAGGGGGATAAGACCAATCTGCGTCGAGGACATTTGGACCATGATCGTGTTATTGGAGGTCGAGTTTGGGATACTGTGCAGGCTCACAGAGGTAAGCTGGAATTCCAATACATCTATAATGGCGATGGCGATTGACGCGATATATCTTTGAACAGGACCTGAAGTTCGGCCAAGCCTCGCAACACTAGATGAATATGTTGCCTTGACGCCTCGCCATGTGACACCGGTACGCGCATCCCCCAGCTTGAACAAGTCGGAAGCATGCTAGCCAGGACAATTGCTCATGATACTAGATCTACCCACACGATGCCAACCTGATTGTCTCCCTTCTCGACCTCCACCCGAATACCCCAGCCGAAGGTACAGAGGAACCTCCGATAGAGATACTCGAATCCGGCACTGGACATGGCTCCCTAACTCTTCACCTTGCGCGTGCCATCCACGCCGCTAATACTACACCGCCGCCTCGGCCATCCAAATCGCAAATCCAATTCCTCGAAGATAGAACGAATCGACCAGGAGAAGAGGACTCTGACCAGGCTGAAGGGAGTCAATCTTCTCAAAACACCCAGGCCGAGATCGATACAGTGCAGGAGGAATGGAATGCCTGGCGAGCACAACGCAATGCTGTCATTCATACAGTGGACGTTTCGGCTAAATTCTCCAAGCTCGCAGAGAAGAACGTACAGGGTTTCCGACGCGGAATGTATAGTGGAGATGTTGATTTCTACGTGGGTCCCGTTGAGAACTGGATTGCAGAGCAGAAGAAACGACGGGCTAAAACTGGCGTCTTATCTTCATTGACGGGACAGAGCTCAGTCGAGCCATTCCTGTCTCATGCCATTCTAGACATGCCATCAGCGCAGCTTCGCATTCCGCATGTTGCGCCGATGCTGAGACGTGATGGCTTCCTCATTGTTTTCGTGCCGAGTATTACCCAAATTGGAGATTGCGTGCGTCTGATACGTCAGCACCATCTGTCACTGGTTCAAGAGAAGGTGGTAGAGCTTGGCATGGGAATCTCTGGCGGCCGGCAATGGGACGTCCGACTCGCGACAAAGAAGTCTGGAGCTGATCCTGCCTCGTGGAGTCCATCTGTTGAGACTGAATCAGACGAGGCCTCGGATTCTGCGGAAGAAGCAACCGATATACCCGCCACCCAGGTACCGTCAAAAGAGGATGAAATGGTTATGGTCTGTCGACCTAAAGTCGGGTTGCGTACCATGGGTGGCGGCTTTGTGGGAATCTGGAGACGAATTGAAGATCTTCCCAGTCGGTGATCTTTGATGATAAACCCCGAGCATTTTCAAGTTCATTTCATGATACTTCTTGCATGAAAGCATGTATACTACTAACATAATCTTGTCAAAAATGTAACATCACCAATGTGTTATAAGCAATACCAAATTATCAACATTGCAAACCCGAAAACTATGTTCAATCAAACTATCTTAGTGACAGTCAAGTACTCATATTCACAGCTTCGCCTGGCTTCCTTCAGCCTTAGCAAGAATCCAATTCGCAGCATCACGCGAGAATTGCGCTCTGGTTTCAGGTAGATCGGCCTGTAACTTATGATAACCTCCCTCATAAGAAGCAAAAGTGACATCGCCCTTTTCCGCAAGCAAGTCAGCCACGCGCTTTGTAGCCGGGTAACTAGTGATACGATCCTGGTCTCCGTGGGCAAACCAGATAGGCAGGAAATCCACACCCTCCAGCTGTTTCTTGGAGAGACCCTCAAGCCACAAGCCACGATCCAGCATACCAGCTAATCCACCGAAAGTTCCCATCTCATGGCACAAGTCATCGGCTCTGAAGTCAGCTACCACTTGTTTATCCCGGGATACATGGGATGTATCGAGGGGACAGTGACGCTGTTGTCGAGGGAGAATTCGCGCGACCACACGCCCGGCCATGATAGTGATGGTCCATGGACGTGAAGCTGGATCCAGTCCGATGAGTGGGGAAAGCACGAGCAAACCTGCAAGTTTAGGCTGGGAACCAGCTCGGCGGTATGGCGAGTCTGGGTGCAGTATATAGTTGAGCACTTGGCCGCCGCCCATGCTATGGCCTGACAGGAAAAGAGGAATACCCTGGGCCTCGGCTTCTGGGGCGATGCTGGTGAGGAATGAATGCATGTCGTCGAGGACAACTGCTGTGCTGCCAGTGTTGCCGCGGTCTTTCAGGCCATTAAATGTGCGGCCCCAGCCTCTGGTTCAGTCAGTTTTTGGCCTTCGTTGAACCTCTTCGCCAGCTAACATGATGGGGACAAAGGCTTTATATATCTGGTATCTGCCCTGGTGAAGGGATCTGCGATGCTCACCGTTGGTCAAAGGCTCTCACCTCGATGCCAGATGAGGCGAGAGTTGGAAATAGATCATAGTTGGTATTGCCTGAACAGGTTAATACTGATTTTGAAATTATGATTTTCTTTTCTCAGACTGCCGCCATTAATTGTAAGGAACTCACAATGATCACTGAAGCCATGAATGAACGCTAGGATGGCGCGAGGCGGTCCGTTTGTCTGACAATATGGGTTAAGATATCATCTTCAAGTAGATTTATCAACTAGACTAACCTTCCAGGTTTTAGAGTAGGCCTTCAACCCATCGGGCAATGTATGAGTTCCTTCTTCGGTGGACATGCTTGAGACTGATGATATGTTGTTGAGAGTAAGTGTTGGAGAAGTTCTAGCGCGCCTGATATGCTGATCAGCTTGACCGACTTGACATGTGATATCCCATGCCGTCAGCATTCCAGCGAACATACCCTATTAATCAGACACTACAATTTGAACTAAAGAGCATCTACATTCCCTTGCTACTAACGAGAATTTGCCAACCTTTCTCTGCTTACAATCTACTTTTTAAAATGATTTGATATGACAAGACCATGCTCTATTCTCAAATGGATAGAAAGTATGGCGGAACATTGATCAGACAACTCCTATCGCCGATTCAAACACACAGAAACAGTATTCAAAGAGCAACACCACAGAGCCCTTCCGCCCACCTGTTCCACCTGAACACCAACCCCGCCCTAAACGTCGTGAGACCATTTCAGATGACGTTAGAGATTAGGTGAGATGAAACCGAGTAATATCAGCAGTTACCCAACAGGAAGAGCAGCGGAGATAAGGGACATAAACAAGACGGAGAAAATGGAGGAGAAAAAGGCAAGCAAGGTGCCTCGTCGAAGTGGCTACTCTAGAGGAAACCGCTTCAATGGGCTAGCCAGTACGACTGGAAGATGCTTCAGAGCAAGGAGGTTAGGGAAGGGAGACGGAGAGAGAGAAAAAGTGAGAAAAAGAAAGGAGACGAGTTCATAATCACGGCAAGAGACAGAGAAAGAAATCGAAGAAGAAAAAAAGACAACAAGAAAGATAGATAGAGAACATAAGGCAGTAAAGACAGCAGGCTAATTAACCCACCACCCCCAAAGATTCCGAAATGACAAACACTAGAGAAGAAAGGAAAAGATGAAAAACCCGATTGCACAAACACCCCGTCTCGAAAGATCAATGCTTCACATCAGTGCCGTTGTGGCCCAAAATCAGCCTCCACAACCTTACCCTTTTTCCCCTTAACAGTAAACTCCGCAAACAATGCGACATGATCAGAAGGAAAATGAAAATTGGGGAACCCAGGGACCCTGCGAAGATAGTCCTTGTCCACTTCCCCAAGCAGCGCCGACACGTGAAGTGTATTCGACGAGTACCACACATAGTCCAAAATATCTTTGAAATCGGGTGTGTAGTTGGTGAAACTGAGTTCCCCGATCGAACCGTAGGCAGATTTCAGCTTGAAGGGATGTGTCATACCAATCTTGCTGAGGTTACCATAAAGTCGTTTCTCCAGATCGGGGTGCTCCTCCGCCAAGCGTCCACTGGCGATCAAGTTGTATGCCGCTGATCCAGGCGAGGAGTTGAAGTCACCACACATGAGGAGCGGGATTTGGTCGCCACTGGAATATTCCATGGAAGGCGCCGGTTCCACGGTAGGAGCTTTCTCCGAGCCACTTTCAGCCTCAGAGAAACGGAAAGCAGCTTTGTCGGTACAAGGGGGCCATTTGGCATATTTGTCTGAAAGTTTTGTGATTTCTTCCATCAGGATCGCGGTCTGGATAAGCTTAACGTCCTTGAATGCCGGGTCCCAGTATAGATGGGCATTCACGACCATGAATCTGGCACCCGTTTGCCGATTCTCGAGGAAGATAACAACCGCAATGTGATCCTTTTGCCACAGTCGATTGTAGATATCATCCTGGCCCTTGGCATCGGGTCGTCGCACAGCGGTTTGACCAAAGTTGATCAGGTGCTTGTCCAGAAGAATGTACTTGCTTCCCTTGAAGAAAGTAGCGCATCCATCAATGCCCTTGGCATCTTCTTCCTGCATGCCCATCGCACGTCCACGGGGCCAATAAACTCCCTTATAATCATTGTAGGCAAGTTGTTCACGGAAGAAATTGTTGTAGCTTCCCTGATCAACCTCCTGGAGACAGACAATATCCGAGCTGTGGGATCGTAATTCGTTAAGGATGAGTTCTCTTCGGAATTCCCAGGAAAGGACGCGGGCGGGGGCATAGCCATAGTGGGATGCAGTAGCGGATGAGTCGCAGAGGGTGTTATAGGAGAGGACCGTAATCTTCTCGGAGGGGCTGTTTGTCGAGCTTGCAGTTTCATCAAGGATGACCCAATCACGATCAGGAGGAGGAATATGAACTAAGACAGATAGATAATTAGATGATTTGTGTAATTGAGTTGACAATAGAACAGTTACTCACCAGGAGCCTCTTCCTTGAGGTACTTGATGAGAGCTTTTGTTCCATCCTTCATCAATTGAGACTTGAGAACCTCGTTTAGTGGGTTGCCCTCGATGCCAAGGGTGTCCAGCCGATAAAGATAGCCCATTTCGTAGGGGAGAGTGCGGATATTGTTATCGAAGAGGAGAAGCGTCTTGAGGTTGGAAAGCATTCCGATCTCTTCGGGTATCTCGGTGAGATCGTTGCCAGACAGATCGAGATGGGTGAGTTTGCGCATCTGGCCAATAGCTGGTGGGAGAGCTTTCAGCTTATTGTGGTTAAGGTACAGCTTCTCGAGGAAGTTATAGTTGAAGAGTGATGAAGCCATGGCTCTGAGGCCCTGACCACCGAAATCGAGCGCATTCCAACCTTGTCGAGATGCTGCCTTCTTTGTGGTTGTGCCATTGCGAGCATCATTTCCTTGCTCCGAAGGGTCAGTCTGGCTGGGCATGATCTGAATACCCTTGGACTGCTGCGCCATGATTCGGGCATAGTAGTGAGGAGAATTTGCCTGTCGCGACTCGACATGGAGCTGAAGCTGCCGAGTCCAATGCTCACTGATTGGATCGTCCATATCGTCATCTACTGCGGTTGGCCCTCCATTCTGTAGATGAGAAGTCGTAAAATGAGGGGTCGCGGTGGCCAAAGCACCACCAGAAAAGGTGTGTTGGGGGATGTTGTGCTGAGGTTGGGCATGATGGGGGTGGTGATGTTGCTGAGTGTGGTGGGGGTGATGATTTTGGGACTGAAACTTGGGAATCTGCATGCCAAACCGCTGGTGGCCCTGACCGCCATTCATCATGACATGTTGTTGATGACTCTGGCTGTACATAGTGAGAGGGTTCAGCGGGGCTGATTGGTTTCCAGGCGGTGATCGAGAAGGAGAAGGAGTGTCGTGGTTGAACTTCAGTCGACCCGGAGAATTGGTCCCGTTTGGAATGGCGTGTCGTTGGTGCGAGTGTTGCTGCGGTTGAGTTTGGAAGTAGAACTGCCCGGCCCCAGGCTGCTGGAACCTGTAGGTACCATCTGCCATCTAACGGGGCAGACAAGACCTTGGTTTATTTCCCTGGTAGACAACCGGGGGGGCGGGCGAGTGGCAGAAGGTTCGGAGTGGAGGGAGCGAGGAGAGCAACTGACGATCGATTACGGTCTCTTCTCTTCTTCCACATAGGGCCTTGTAGCTATACCACCCCGTATGAAAGTGTTGGATTGGGGTTTAGCGGCCACCAAAGACCTTGCGCGGAGGTTTGAGTCGCAGACCGTCCCGGTTGGGATTGAGTAATGTCGAAAGGGCGGGAAGTGGGATGAGTTCACGGGTTCAGATCACAGCCTAACTAGATCATCAAGGGATGATTAGATTGATGAACAAGATCCTTGGGGGCGACACGTCTGAAGGGGCGGAGCTCGTACGATTGACCTGTTGGGAGGGGCGTCGATAGCAAGGACGAGATGACACTTCTGGGTTGGCGAAGGCGGGAGTTTCATCACGTGATACCCGGATACGACTGTGCCAAGACTATGCACCCAGGCGCACCTCTTCAGTGGCTGGCGGCTCGTCTCTCGTGACTCCAATATGGTTGAAGGGTATGTTTGGAATGAGAGCGAGGGAATTATTGCTGGATGGTGAACTATGAGTATTTTGGCCAACAATATGGCGACATCAAGATAGGGTTGCCTGGTCATTCACTAATCGCACAATTTTTCAGACTTGCACGCATTCACTCTAAAAGAACATCCACTAATATTATTCACGTAGATGATTCGAGAACCTCTCGGGTTAATATCAGGGTTGCTTTTTGATATCTACTGACTGTGGAGGCAGCTCAGGTGTTGAAAGCTACTACATGTAGTAGAGCCGTGGGGATCAGAACAAAGGGGATTGGATCACCATCAGCTTCAATGCTCGCCCAGTTCGAGTACTAGCTGCAGCATATCACTCGAAAGTGGTCAAGCTACGACTAGCTTAGAATGTTTTGCGAGTAGTAGCTGTTTCGGAATTTATTTGATAGCAGCGATCACGGTACTTATCTGGGGTCCTTAAGGGTGCCTCTGCTAGGTAGTTGAATGGTATTGCGAGCATTCGCTGGCGTTATACCTACCTAGCATTATATAGGTATATAATAGTAGCAGGCTGTATCTGGACAAAAATTGGAATCTTACAGAATACCTATTCTAGGTACTATTCTACTTACTAGTAGTAGCTGTTTACTCTATCTCACGTCTCCTACTGCACTACTAATACTGCTCGTAATCAACTATGATTCATCACAGCCATGAATTAGTGATAGTTACTCTGTGTACTGAGTGAGCACCGGTTTGAAAATTCCGGCCCTTTTCACTACCCGCTGGCAGTTTTCTATCATTTCTAGCTATGGATTTGGTACCATCGATGTGATAGGCTGCGGGGTAGTATATTTTTGATTGCTTGATTGAATGATGGATAAGTAGTAGCTTTATGATTGGTGCATCAGTACCAACTGGCAACCTCTCTTGTGTTTCCTTACACTATGACTATTGTTGTACCCTAGTTTGGTTACAGTAGACTTAATCCAATTTTCAACTGGTTTTATTGGCGCAACTCAACAATGTCTCCTACTGTAGACTAATTGCCCCGGGATTTTGCCGGGGCGCTAACAAGGGCTTGAAAGTATAAAAGCGGCTAGTAGTCCATCTCCAACCACATCCGCACTATCGAGACTATCGATACTATCGCCTACCCCAACCTCAGAAAACCCTAATGGAAAATCCCAAAAAGAAGCGCCTGTGTGAATGACTTACTCCCATTATTGTCGATCATGAGCCCCACCCCCTGTATTTGTCTCTGCTACCACCACACGGGCTGAGTTACAAATGGTCTGGTCAGCTGGTCTTCCTCCCCATTTTGGCCCCCGCCAATTATCGCCACCGAATTTGAAGAAGAAAGAAAGGAGAGAGAAGAAAAGAAAAAAAAAATCCTTGATGCAATTTCAAGCGAAGGTGAATCCGGGTACATGTGCTGAAAAATGGAAGAGTGAAGAATCTGACGAGTCCACGCGAGTACGTCAAAACAAAAGTACTGCCGATCGGCTTACCTGGATGGGCCTGCAGGTACGTAGCCGGTTGTGTTGGCAAGGGACCAAGTAGGATGGTGGGATCGGTGGGGAGGGGGGAAAGGGTGTCAATAAAATGTCGTTGTCAACATCAGAGCGCAAGGGGGAAAAAACAGCCGGACAAAAGAGAAGCCAGTCCAGGGGTCCGGAATGGAGCGCAAAACCCAGGCCCATCATGGAGGGACGGTGGCACGGTGCAATGCGAGTATCAAATAGAGAGGCGAGGCTAATTCTCGGCGGTCACTAGTGAGGCACCGGGTACCTGAGAATTGGGACGGAAGACGGGGAAGGGCGTGTAGTGGACAAGGGATCTCCGTCAGGTATTTTGGGGCCGGTCTTACATACTCTACCGAGGACGGAGTAGTTTGATATTGTACTCCGTACGGAGTTATGTAGATACAAATCTGTATTTTAGGGGATTATACGGAGTACGGAGTAGGGCAGGTCCTTGCTCGACTTTTGGCGGTGATAGATCTCACTATACGAGTCGAGTGGGTGAACTAGAGTGACTGCTCCGTGAATGTGTGTACAGTATAGAATACAGCATATCACGAAACAATTCGGTATAAACTCGGCAGCTCAGCAGGTTCAACCAGGATCGACCCCAACGCCGCACGTGTCAATCAACGCACGCACCGGACGGAGACCCCGGCGAGGATCTCTCGGGTTAAGACGACCCCGCTAGAGGGGCAATAGAGTCAGCTGGGCAGAGAGACCTCTCCTCTGGAGGACAGTTCTACGAGGAGAACTAGTAGTTCTACGGAGTTCCACGAGAAGGAACACTAATGAGTCAGAGAGTATTGCAGCGAGTATACTGTAAAAGAATAGGAGAGAACATATGGAATTTATTTTTAGTCGAACTCATCTAGTTATAGTGAATTGTAAGTTCTCCGTAGTTGGTCACTACTAGATGTATGGTATAGTTGTATAGATGTATACATAGAATACTGAGTTTCGCCCGTTTGCCTCTTGCGGCAGACAATCTGTGGAACGAGTGGCTCCAGCCGGGTCTAATGGGAATTGCCTCGATTCGATGATGTCAACAGTCTTTTTCTTTCCCACATTTTTATAGAATACGAGCTCCTCCGAATCAATTGATCCCTTTTAAAGACAGGTCTGAAGCCTCATCAGAGTCCAAAGTACCCGAGAGCATAAGTACCGGTATACAGCAGAAACATACAAAAGTGAACACATCCGTGAACCGGTTGATGGAGTACACAAATCACCTCGACTCCATTACGTGAAGGAGCTAACTCCCCTTCTGGACTTGAGTGGATACACTTCAATACCACTGTGATCCAGGGGTTCTCTTTCTCGCGCTCTCTCTGTCTCTGTCTTTGCCTCTCTCTTTAATTGTCTCTCTGTTCATTTTTACTCTGGGTCTTTCCCACTTCTCCCGTCAACTTTTTCATCTTTTGTCTATTCATCATCTTTTATCGTGAAACGGCGGATTGGAGGGGGTTCTGCAGTTTTAAAGACCTCCTCTTGAGTAATATCCCGTCTCTACCCTAGCCCATTTCTGGAAGGGCCAAAAAATATCATTTTTTTTTCTTCTCTAAATTTCCTTCACAGAAATTGGGGTCTCCGTTCCGATTACACTAAAAAGAATATTTTCCGAAAGCCGCTTGGATCCCTTCGGCTTTTCTATTGTCAATTTTCTTTGAACTTGCCCTCCCCTTCTTCATTTCAAACACCCCCCCCCCCCCCCTTTCTAAATACCACAAAACCAACCCACAAAAACCCAACAAAACAATTTTTTTTTTTAACACTTCATTATATTCAATTTCATCCGTCACACAACAACGGACATTGAAGAAAGCAAACCAGAATCTACTTCATCAGTGCTTCCAAGAGACAATTATGTCTCATCGTTCATGAATACCGCCCCAATTGCACTGCGAGAATGCGAACAGACATCCATCTTGAAGACGGGGATAATTCAATGCGCTTAAATCGGCGATGGACATGATGTCGTCAGGGACGGCCTCATTTGCCGCCGCCGCGTCCGGCTCGGATATCCATTCCAATCTCAGCTCGACTTTCGCTGCGACCTCTTCCTCGTCCTTAGGCTCATTAACCGACTACTCCAACTACCCTCTGGCGCGCCAGGGGGACCGCACCTATCTTCGCGATCCGGAAAACCTCTACCCCCTACCATGCGACCTCCCCGAGATCCACCGCCAGAGCTTGCGCTCGATGATGCTGCTGCGTGTCTTTGGCGGCCCATTTTGCAATCCCCAGTTGGCTAATCGTCCGCCCAAGCGCGTCCTGGAGATCGCTTGCGGGTCCGCCCTGTGGTCTGGCCTGTGTCACGAGTACTTCACTCGGCGCGGGCAACCAAATGTATCTTTCCATGGCATCGATTTTGTTTCTCTCGCCCCGGATCTACGCAAGCAGGGCATGAACTGGCAATTCAAACGGCATGACCTGAGAAAACCCCGTCTTCCCTTTCCAGATGACTACTTCGACTTAGTATTCATCAAGGACGTGGGCATGTGCCCATCCAGCCCAGCACAACAAGCCTCAGGATTAAGCGAACCCCTCCGAGTCTTGAAGTCCGGGGGAATATTAGAAGTTTGGGATTCAGATTGCGTGTTTCGTTCATTGTTGCCCAACCCAGCACCCGCACGCAAGACATCTTCCAAGGAACAGGAGATCGCTGATCAGACTGCGACATATACATTTTCTTCCGCCACCCCATTCACAAGGGCCCAGAACAAGTATCTGGTGGACTACAATTCCTGGGTCGAGAAATCATTTGACCGCCGAAAACTCACGGCTTTGCCATGCGCGACCATTGGCTTATCATTCAATTCAGAGGTGGATTTATTGGAAAATATTGACAGTCGCCGAATCGCCATTCCGCTTGGAGAGGTTCGATGGGAACGAGAAGGCCAAGGAAAGGATTCCAAGGGCCGCGCCCGAAAAGCCTTGACCCCAGAGCAGATCTCCATTCGACGTACTGCTCTATTGACTGTCATTCAGATGATTGAAGGGCTGGAGCCCATGCTCATAGAAGCCAGTGGAAAAGGACGTGATGAATGGGACCGATGGTGGGCAGCAATGACCACCGACCTTTTCCAAAAGGGCGGCCTTGCTAGTGGCGAATGTCTTGAAGTCAGCGCCTGGTGGGGTCAAAAGAAATAAACAGAACCCTGTTCCAAGAATCGATTCCGGTGTTTTCGGTGGGCGCAATAACAAAAAAAAACAGTGATCATTGATTGCGCTTCGTATTGGTGATACCCCACTTTGTGATTTTTTATCTTCTAATTTATATTTTGCTGGCTTTTGTTTCCGTTTGATTCTTTTCGGGCAGCATTTCAAATCATGGAGCGGCTCATTCTAGAAAAGATCTCCGCGGACTGGCAAGGCGTGTCATGAAGTCTCATAACGCTTCTTCAGTGTTCGATATCGCTTCAAGTAGTACCTATTGGTGATCTTGTCAGCGATGATCAATGCCAGCTTCCAATTTTGTGCCCAGGAGGTGAATGTGGCGATCGTATGATGCTATGATGTATGATGACAGAAATATGTGCGATCATGAACTTGTGTCTAGACCCGATGTTGTCCAAAGGGCAGAGAAATGTATAAAAGAAAGACCATGGTTTTGAATTGAATATTCGTTGAACAACCAAAGTGAACTCAATCATAAGGGGACGAGTAATTCGGGGTATTTTGATAAAGAATGGGAAATGGAATGAATCCCTAAGCCTTAACAAGTCATACTTACAGTGCTTCAACCTCTGATTTCAAATCAATGTTAGCATTCTGCAAAGCTCACAGTGACCGGACCGGAACAAAAGTAGTTCAAATTGATAAGGCTGGCTCACCCTTCTTGACGTATTCGGCACGGGCAATACCCTTTCGAATCTCATCCTCGTCGGTAATATGTGCTTGTTTCGAAAATGCACGATGGAGTCTATCGCGAAAATATTGATACCCGAGGGGATACTCCCGTCCTAAGAAAAGGAGCTCTATTTCATTGATCAGTCTGCTGATTACCGGCGTCTTGATCCACGTTCCATGCTAAGCGATAGCGTTGGGACTATACCTTTGTAGACAGCAATTACTTGTCCGCGTAACTCGGCCGCCACCATTCTCTTCTGATGGGTTGCGATACTGCTCGGCAAGGTTAAGTGATGAATGCGGAGAAGTTGCTGTGAGAGCTTGAATCTCATTGCCAAGGCCCCGCAGACAGCCGTCTCCGCATCACGTGCTGTCCATCTATAGACATACAAGAAGTACATCCTTCTAAGTCATTTTTGGGTGGTCCACGCCTGTTCAATCTGAAATTTACTTAGGACTGGGAAGATTCTGTCAGATAGTGCTATATTACCTGTACTACATTCTCCAGTTAGCATGTCATCAAGATTTCTACAAATTATCTACTTGGCTTGATTATGTCTACATCCCATTTGTTTAGGTACTAATTGGGGTGAGAACGAACAGACAGAAAAGGGGGAACTGCCGCGTTAGCTTGAGCGATCAAAACTAATAGTTATAGATACAAGGAAAATGTGCATTCGGTTTCGACTCCATGGGTCACGTCCAATATCAAATGGCACATGAGTCTCAGGTAGCAACTTGAAGATACCCCGACAATCCGAACGTAACACCACGTTGAAGCTTGATACCACTCTTTCACTTCTATTGCTTAGCCCGGCAGTACACCATATTATCGTGTGGTGCCGAGAATAAAGCAGTCATGGCCGGAATATCTAAGCAGTATTCGAAACAGGAAAGGCAGTAGCATGACTTCATAAAGATGGGGACATGCATCAAATAACGATTAAGACACAAATTTCGATCAAGAATTTCGTGGCTCTGCGTCAAAAATATCCAAGTTGCAAGCAGATATTTCGAGAATTCTTTGCACACTTACCCGACGATGTATATAGTATAACGAGGCGGGCCGACGGTAATTGACCAACGGGGCGGGGTTCTACCCGAGCCTGGCCCAAGCTTCCGAGGCTGCCCTACCGTGATGTCCCCAATTCGCGATCGCATTGTCCTATCCTAGCTACATCCTCTCACAAGTATCGCCCGTCATGATACCCCGGTCCGCTTTAAACAGGCAGCTTCCTTGCTCCCGCTTCCCGTTGTCCTCTCGCCGATTACTCTCCGTGTCATCCCCTGCACATAACGCCAGTAGCTCAACCTCGGAGAATCCTCCTGCGCGACCCCATGGAATTGATCCACGATGGCTTACTATGATGAAGCGACGAGTCGGGAAATGCATGATGTTCGGTCTTAAACCAGCACAGGTGAATGATGCAGGAGATATTCTGCAGCAGTTGGCGCGGGACTGGAGAGAATTGATCGCTGGTAGCGAAGGGTTCTTGACTGATGAGAAGCGACGGGGCTTGTATAGACATAATGTGGTTTGGGGCGAGATGGTATAGTCCTGGGCACTCAATTGATATTATAGAGATACGTGATCTTAAGTTTTGCTGACATATACGGTATTTTCGGTCGAATAGGACGTCATGGTAAGTCGGATGACCCTTTACAATAGGCGCATTGGATGCGCTAGCTTTTCGAAGAGGCTGAGTACATACTGATACTTTCTATAGGGTAGGATCTAAACTTTTTGGTTAAATTTCAAAATAACTGCGTAGCTTGACTAACCGATATACTATCACAACAGGACATGTCAATAATGTCAACTACGTTAGATACGCCGAGTCTGCCCGAGTGAACTGGACACGAAATATTGGAATACACATCGACCAGACGAACAAGAAAAAGTGGCTTGCCTTGCTTAGCTCAACGGGAATTGGATTGATTTTACGAAGCATAAAGGTGGACTACAAGTTTGTAAGTTTATGGTCACAATCCGCCGATGATAGATGGAGTTGACAAGGGCGCTGCCGTAGCCTATGAAATTTCCAGACAAGATCTCTGTATACCACAAGCTTGTACAGGATCCATCCTCATCTCTATCCTCGCAGTCGGCATTTTACCTGCAGGTGATGATCATGTCAGAAAGCCGACAACGTCCTGCTGCTCGTTGCCACGAGGATATTGTGACTTATGATTATCAAAGGAATCAAAAGACGCCCGAGCTTCCACCATTTATCCTCGACCAGTTCAAGCACATTTGGGAACTGCAAGAAGAAGCAAAGAAGAACTGTCAGCAGCAGATTTTGGATATAGAGAGTAAAGTTCGAACTCTCGAGTTAGAAAGTTGGGATCGCGAGGACGCAGTAGAGGATACCGGCTCAGCATGATTCTAGACTTTAGACAAAGCCTTGGGGCACCATTTTAAGATTGTATATACAGTATTGACATGCACCATAAAGATCTGATACATATGAGGTCTACAAGACATGCACCGAGTGCATAAATTCAAGTTGTTTCCCCACAAATAATTTGCGTCAGCCTCATTGGACCGGTTATATGGCTTGTCTCCAGACTCTGGTAAATGCCGGCATTCCAGCGTAATTTCATAACCTCTACCCCACCACCTGTGCAAGATAGCCTACTTATAACTGTTACCTCGGAAAGTGGGCTGTGGATCGCAGTGAAAGATGCCCCCTCACGTGTGCAGTGAGTCGAAGTGCCATAGAGATCAACATCGCCTATGTAGCAATCGTCACATCAATAAATACTACTGTACAATTGAACCTTCGTGGAATCATCTTTACTAGTAGCCATGGTCGAAGGAACCCGGACTGAGCATCTTGCAACTTGGGCTGCTAATCTCAGGTATAGTGACATTCCTAAGGATGTGGTCCAGAAGACAAAGGATTTTTTCCTCGATACATTGGGATGCGCCATCGCCGGGCGCCATCACCCAGCCGTGAATGCCATGGCTCGGTTTGCAGTTCAAATGGGCCCCTCCAATGGCAATAGCGAACTGATCGATGGTGCACTGAAGTTCACAACTAGCCCGGCATTCGCAAGCCTTGTAAATGGAGCATCAGCGCATGTGGTTGAACAGGATGACCTTCATAATCGAAGTATCATGCACCCGGTAAATTCAATCACGTTCTACGAGTTGACTGCTATCTGAACCGTCTTCATATTCTAGAAAAAGGCTGATATTTCTCGAGGCAACCGTCATTTTTCCTGCGGCTCTCGCTGTAGCACAGGATCTGAATTCTAGCGGAGAGGAATTTATTACAGCATGTGTTGTTGGATACGAAGTTGGCTGCCGCGTGGGTGAATATCTGGGTAAAAGCCACTACGAGGTAAAGAATAATTGAACCAAGATTATCCGAACGATGATTCATGACTGACTCCATACAAGCGCTTCCACTCGACTGCAACAGGTGGTGTAATCGGCGTTGCAGCAACAACAGCCCGTCTTCTTAAGCTTAGCCCAGAACAAACACTTTCCGCAATTGGGACAGCTGGAACTCAAGCAGCAGGACTCTGGCAATTTCTCATGGATGCAACGCACTCAAAGCAAGTCCATACCGGAAAAGCTTGCTTTGACGGCATCTTCGCCGCGTACTCTGCCCGCGATGGCCTTCTCGGGCCTCGTGATATTCTTGAAGGCCCCAAGGCAATGGGTGTTGCCTTGGTCCCTGGAGATACGAATCCCGAAGCAATTGATCAGAACCTTGGTGTTGATTTCGAAGTTTCTCGCTCTAGTTTCAAATGGCATGCATCCTGTCGTCACACTCACCCTAGCGTGGACGCTCTGCTAAACCTCATGGAGAAGAATAATGTTGGTTTCGAAGATATCGAATCCGTTGTGACCCGTACCTACCAAGCTGCCTTGAATGTATTAGGTCTTAGCGGTAGGGGAGAAACCGTTCACCAAAGCAAGTTCTCCATGGGCTTTGTTCTGGCCATTGCAGCAAAGAAAGGACAGGCAATGATCACCGATTTCACCGAGAATGATTTGAATGATGGCTCACTGAGGGATTTCCAGAGTCGGGTGACAATGAAACTTGATGAAGATATTGATAAAGCTTTCCCTGAGAAATGGCAAGGGACTGTTATAGTCACTTGCAAGTCAGGACAGAAGTTCACACAATCTGTCGCATTTGCAAAGGGAGACCCCGAGCTTCCTTTAACGAGGTAAATATATCCAGAAGATCAATTGTGGGTATTCTCGGTGCTAACGCTATAAAAACACAATAGGGATGAAATCGAAAGAAAAGCCAGGGCTCTTGCTACCTATGGAGGCTTTACCGATTCGAGCAAGGTTGATCAGCTCATTAAAAGAGCATGGAATTTGGAACACGAAAAAGATGTCAGGGGTTTTGTCTTCACATAGATCGGTGAACAGTGCTAAGGTTGTATGTGAGAGTCTTTCATGCCCAAATGTTAGTCCTAAGTTAAGATTATTGAAAGCCAAAAGGCCAGGCATGCTGATAGTTCATATTGAGAGTAGCGATGTTCAAATGCAATAATAAATAAAGTGTCATGCAAAGGAAAGAGAACTGTCTAAAAAGTCAAGCTCCAAACTCCATCAATGCCAAATGAATAGACAATCAGTAAAACTAGTTTATAATGCAGGTTTCAACTCCGGATCTGCATGCAAATGTGTTGAACAGGGTATCACGTCTTCAATGTTAGGCAAATCCAATGCATGCATGATCGCAATGAGAAAGTTATATTCAAGTTTCTCTTGACTTGGGCCGTATGGGAAGGGTAGTAGAAATCCTTGGTTTAGGGGACTCTGCGACCTGAGGGACAGCATCGACATTGCTATTGTCCTCGTCGTCTCTCTCATCCAGTCCCATTTCCTCCTCTTCGGACCCCGGAATGGACTCCGCAGGGCGAGATAGAGCTTCTGAGGCCTGGGAGATATAACTTGCGCCAAGATCGGTACCGTTTTCGCCGCCTTCGAGGTATTCGCTACCCTCGGCGTCACTCACATCCTCTTCATAGTCTTCTTCATCGGCGTCTTCCTCTTCATCGAGAATCTCATCATCCTCGACATCTTCGTCGTCGTCATCGTCATCGTCATCAACATCATCATCATCATCCTCGCCCTCGTCTTCGCTATCCGTGGTAGAAAAGGCATCCAAGTCTTGCGGAATGTCACGCCAGTATGTAAAATCAGTATATTCCTCGCCGCCGGACTGAACCAGAAGGGTGACAGGTGGAAAGAAATGGTCTAACAGCTCTTGCATGGTCACATAGCTGCTTTTATATTTGTTCAGACTGAGTAAGTCGAGTGAAACCTCTGCATTGGAGTTGATCGTGAAGATACGTGTCGAAGGAATGTTCACAGATCGATAACTCAGCGCATCGGTCAGACGATTTCCGAATCCTGCATAGAATGGATTCTCCTTTCCGCAAAATAGGTTGAGGATATCGCGCAGACATGCCATTTTGAAGACTTCTGGCTTTCTTAAATAGATTTCTCGTCTTAGTGCAGCCATCGTCCGATCTGGACTGCAGATGACTGGGCCCTTTGGTAAACGATAGCCATCCTGACAGACGCCATAGAGGTAGGCGCGAGTGGTATCTGCTTGCCCAACAGATCGACTTGTGAGATACATGATGTTATAGCCATTGTTGACTATATCAGTGTACAGTTTGGCTACGCCTGCGTGTGTCCAGTCACGCCCAATCATATTAAGAACATGGCCCAAAGCGTCCGATCTACGGAAACCAGTTAGTTTCGTTCAAAGTATATCAAGACAAGTCAACATACTTCGTAATAGTCCCGTCAATATCAGAGATCACGATTGGCGTATTACCACTCCACAAATACATAGATGCAGTACAAGTGGCCTTGTTCACACTGAATGACATGGAGTTTGGACCTGGTTTCAATTGCAAAGCCTTGAGCTGATCACTTGTTAAGCGCAGGGTCTTGGCGTAATTGCGGGTCTCAACTGCAAATGAATCGTGCAAAGGTGAGTGAGGGGGGGTGGGGAATCCAGGTTGGACATCAGATTTGGTTCGATGGTGACGCGCTGTTAACGATGGGTCCAATGTGCTATGGTCGCCCTCGCTATGATAACCGGGATCGGAGATTGCATCTTCACTCAAAGCCGTGCTAGGTCGCATTGAATTGATGGTGGCCCTCCGATCTGCTGCCTCCTTAGCTTCCTCGCTACTATAAATCCACAGGTTGCCATGTTCATCGGCACCTATGAGGGCACCGATGTCATAGCTCCCTTCAAGTTCCTCTGCAAGAATCTTGCGAGCGAGGATTTCAGCACGAAGAGCATCCTCTTCATTGCTTTTGTAACCAGTCATGTCCAACATGAGATCTCCAGTTTCATTGACATGGGACGGAATGTTTGACCCCGACAGTTTCTTGGACAAGGAGATCGCACGGTCCATTGCTTCCTGTGGAGACACTGGAGGAGGACTCCGAGATCGATCAATCTGCTCCGCATCATCTTCGGATGTTGGCTCCGCACTCGCCATAGAAGTTCGATCCCCCGGGGTGGTTAGTGCGGCGCTGGTTGAAAGCATGTTCTCCGATACTGAGTGATCAAGTGTAGGCTTTGTGTGGAAAGGCGCGGCGTGGGCAGCGGTAAGGTCCGATTCCGCCGGAGACCGTGATAGAGGCGTAATTGTACCTGTGATGAATTACTGTTAGGAACATGCACTATAAAAGAATATCGAGTTCCATGATACCTAAATCTGTGGTTGCCCGCGACTGTCGCGAAATTGGAAAATTCGGTGGGGTTTTGGTGCCTTCAGATAGAGCGTCGCTGCCCGACTTTTCTAGATCTAGATGTTCGGGCTCCTGAAGGGACGATTCGAGATCGTTTGCTGGAACATTCGGACTGCTCGCAGGAGAAACCAATGGCGAAGTTTGCAAAGATGCCGGAATATCATCCGTTGTTTCGAAGACGAAGAATGCTTCCCCACCTTCTCCCAGTTTCATCGCATAGTCTTGTTTGATCCCGTTGACTTTAAATTCCACTTTCTTTTCAAATGGGCGCAAGAGCGAGAACTTGCCAAAACGAACATGAAACGGCGAGCAAGCGAGGGTCCCTTCAAAGAATCATGTCAACCTAGCCACTCATTATAGAAAAAATCTAGATGATCACTCACCATCTTCCTGTTCGATCACAATCACATCGATAGCTCCGCTCAACGTAGCCGGGTTGATAGAATTCCACGTCTTGGAGACGGAACCACCGAGACTCCGAACGTACTGCATAGTGCCAGAAGGGTTGTATACCCTAGGCACAGTTCCTATGATATCTAAACAAGCCCAAAGTGTCAAAACGAGTGTGGACGGCGACAACAAGGCAGCCGATCAACAGGAGGAGGGGAAGTTGCAGGTCCGTTGAGAGTCGGAACTTGGAGGAATCGCCGCCGCCAAACGGCCCATGTGACACTCAGCTAACAAGGACCAGGTGCGTTACTACCGCACAATACGTACGGCGGAGGTGAGGATATGAGAAGATAAAAATAATGAGTCCGAAGGAAAAGAATGACCAGCTCTATTTTCTGCAACAAATAAAACTGGGGTCTCCGGATCCGTTGGTGTTCATCAACATTTCAACATCCACGCTCAACGTTCCTTAGATAAGCCGGCGAACCTGCCGAGGTCAATCGCGTTGGGACTTTTCCCTTTGGGGTTAGCGGCCGATCGACAGCCCCGTGATCGCACTAGCCCCTTTTGGCTTTTCAATGTACCTCCCACTGGTGGAAGGAACAACAATATTCCGGAGAGTCTCTCCCGCCGGAATTAAGCATCTCGCTACTTTCGCTTCAAATGCCGTCCACGCTGCCCGCGTCTATGGGTATTCGACGCTGGGATGTATGAGCCACTTTATCTGGCATTTGATGCCTACCCAACTGTCGTCCCGCGAGTGAGGGTACGAGGCGTCATGGCTCTCTTCCTGGCGGTCTCCATTTTATGGGCCTTGATCTGGTGAGTCTTCAAAGTGCCATATGCCAAAATTCCCTGATCTAATTGTATTGCTACTCTTAAAGGCTTCTTTACCGCGCCTGGCAGGTTTGCCAGACTTCAAACGATGTTTTGGTCGAGAAACTGGGCCTCGATATCCCACCTCCGCCAGAGGTTACTCTTGAGGAGATTACGGCTCGTGAAATACGTCTTGCTTGGAAGCAGCCCGATTTTCATAATTCCATACATAAACATATCATTCAAGTGAATAATGTCAAAGGTATCTCCCGGTCCCGGTCCCATCGCCCATCGACAAGTCGATTGCCGCCCCCATCTAGCATACTAAAGATTTCTCTCAGTGGGCGAGTCAAAACGAGCGGAAACTGCTGTGGCAATTTCGAACCTTGTCCCCGGAAGTATCTATCATATATGTGTTCTTTCCGTCAGCGCTGCAAACTTTCAGACCCCGAGTGCAATCCTTCATGTGCGGACGAAATCTCTTTCGTTGGCCCGCGCCCAACAAGACACCACCACCGGAGGTCCAACAATTCGAGCGTCAATCCCTAGGTCCACAGTTGGACTGCCAGCTCCCTCTGCCCCGGTCATGTCTCGTGAACATAGCGCTGGACAATTGCCTAGCAAGCGACCCTCGACTGGTCGAAAGCTTTCGCCCGCAACTGGTCCGACGGACACCTCACATGGAAATCCAGACGAATCGTATAAAGGATCAGCGCGAAACAAACGAGATGAAACTCTAGATCAACTCGCAGACCGGCTAAAATTCCTCCAGCAAGAGAATGACAATGTCGAAAAGCAAGCAACAGAGGAAGAAGACGAGCATATTACCCTGCTGAAGGATCTTGAAAAGCAGCGCGATGAACTGAAGAAGCGTGTGAAAGAAAAAGATGAAGTCAGCGGAGACTTGAAGAAGCATGTTTCGAAACTTGAGAGCGTCAATCGCAGCGTCCAGGGCGAAAAGTCTAAGCGCATGAGGCTTCTTCAGCAGAAGGAAGCTGAGCGCAAGAAACGCAGGAATGACATTGTGCGATGGCAAGAAAAGGTAACCCGCATGACTGAAGATGCTACACAAGTCAAGGAAGAAAAAGCTCGCCTAGAAGAAGACTCTAAGGCCCGGGCTGATGAAACCCGAGAGAAGATTCTCAAGGAGCAGACAGATATGAAAACCATCGATGATGAAATTCAAGACAAAGGCGGTAAAATCAAGAAGCTCGAAGAGGAGCGACAAGGTGTTCAAGGAGGCGACAGCGAGGATGGCAAGGAGCTGGACCGAATTGACAATGAGCGGGCCCGACAATGGGAGATCAAACTTGGAAATCTACATGCTCGTTATGCCACTCTTGTGAATATTCACGCCCAGGCACAACAACAATATCAAGAAGCCCAAGAACGATTGAAGTGGCTCACCACTCAGCAATCTGGTGGCTCAGGATCGTTCAATTTCCCAGCTTTAGATCTTGACATGTCCAATACCGCAACCATCCGTCCCCGTCGCCATCGCAGCTCTTTGACCAGCAATGTCTCTTCTCCGGTCAACTACTCCGGAGTCGAGTCGGCCTTCCCAAGTGGTATCAACTACAATCCACCTACCACCAGCTCGCCCACATTCCCACCGATTTTCAATATCAACAACGGCATGACACTCCCGGGTCTTTCAGATCCGCCCGAAATCATGCGCTCTGATATGGAGACGTCATTCAGTAATCCGCAAATGAGTCCACGTGCCGACGCCCTGCTACCATCCGATCTTCTCGGCGACGAAGAGTCACCCGAATTCCCGAGGCCTGTTACCCGGCCAAGATTCTCGACCTTGGAATCACCGCCTAACCCTCTAGATGGGTTTGGTCACAGCCATGGCCCTGTCTCACCCGTGTCATCAGGGAGTAGGCCTGGTAGCATATTTGCCAGCCCACTTGAGACCCACGAGAGGCGGGATTCGGATTCTCAGGCCATGCATCTATCCATTGCCGGCGAAGCCCCGAAAAGTGCATCTCGTAGGCTTTCTGGTCTTTTCGGTTTGCGACCTCGTGGGAAGACGCTAGCCGACGAACCACCGATGCTGGGTACACTGAAACCAGGTCAAAGCCAGTCTTTCCCACGCAATGTTGATGAGCTGGACCCAATTGGCTCACGCCGTCGGAGGCTGAGCTACACTGGTAACTGGGCCAACGCCATGTCACTGTTTCCTCGAAGCAACACAACAGGCGTGACCAACGACAGCTCTTCTGACCATGCACCCTCTCGGCGGGCTGCTTTCTCAAGTATATTTTCGTCGAGCAAATTTGGCTTTGGTGGTGCCACGAATCGTGGAAACTCCGATTTGAGCACTGGATACAACCAGTTCAGTCCCCGACATGATCCCATTGATCCATCATCTCTTCTCGGTGTTCGTCGTGGCTCTCTTTCGCCCCGACCGTCGTCGACCTTTTCGTTCGACAATCAAAGCCAGTTTCCTCATCCTTCGACGGACAACCGCCACTTTGGTTGGCCCTCGACTGACCAGACTGGACATCGCAATAGTCCACTCGGATTAGATTGGGCATCTCCGTCTACGTGGTCGAGGGCACCATCTCGCCGTCCGTCCATTCAATATGGATCTTCGGGTCATCTTCCTCTGGGTCTAACAGGCGAACCGGATTTTGTTGATGATTCCTACGATCGTCAGCTCCGGCCACTCCAGGCCCCGATTGGTACTCGGCCATCATCATCCCACAGGCCGATCACCCCGAAACTGAACCCTGCAGCGCCGTCTTTCATGGGGATCTTCTCGAGCAAGAAATCAGACAGAGGCAAAGAAAAGGACAACGAAGGCCCCTTTGACCTTCATATGGGCGATGGTTCCCCTTCTGAACCACGCACGTCTCGTGATTCACGCTCTCTTTCTCATTTCACCGGCGACTCTTACGAATCTCTAGAGCGCTTGCCATCTGGCACGTCGGTGGATAATGCGTCAAAGGAATCATTCATCCGCAAAATTACTCGCAAGGGAAGCTCGAGCAAGTTCAGCTCCTGGAAGGATCGCTCTGGTCTGTTCTCCAAAAAAGGCGACTCTTCGCAAGGAGACATCGATGAGGATACTGCCAATGAGGCTCAGTTAGGCAAGAGCATTGACAGCACTGTATCTAGTGTGCCATCGGCCGATCGATCCACGCGGAGCAGCCTTGGCTTCTTTTCTCGTAAATCTCGCCGGTCTGACAAGGCTAGCGAGACCAGCGAGCGAGCTGAAGAAACTGGCGACGAAGAGCTCTCTGAAGTCGCCGAAACATGATATCCACAGTTCATTAGTTTTTTCACCTCCACTCTTTCCTCTTTCTTATACTCTCTCATTGCATACGTACATATACCGAATTGGGTCTGAGTTACCCTAGCGTTTTTACAAGATCTCATTTCCAATATCTTCCAAGTCCTTTGTAAATCCAGCTGGCAAAATCACACGTCCACTGGCATTGGGGTACTAGTAGTATTTCTCTGGTAGCTAGCATGAAAAACGATGTAGCCAGTGGTGTCCCGACAAAGTAACATCATTTAGTCCTCCCAAGCTTTGAATGATGCTCTATACATTATCAAAGTTTACGAATCAAGAATCCCTAATGTGTCGTGACATCGTGACTACTATCTTCGGCACTCATTTCATTGCCTAGGTACTACTAGAATTACACACTTTTTACAAGTAAAAAGTAGGACCACGAATAGCATCAATTAAATATAAAAGGGCGTCCTCAAGGCAAACCCCTGATACTGATAGTCTACTGCGACAAGCGATGGGTATTTAGTTGCGTGCGACGCTAATCGGGTGAGCTTCAGTGTTGTACACGAAGGTATTCTTGCCACCCTTCTGGACTTGCCATGCAGCATCTATCAAGACGAATTAGTGACTTATATTGGAAAGAGACTTTGACGGACATACCCTCGGAATGAGCGAGATATGAGTACTTCATGACCTCGGCGAAGAGGAAGCTCTCTTGGTTGTCGTACTTGGAGCCACCGTTCGCTTTGTTGACGTCGGATACAGCAGCGAAACCAGAGTCGGTACGGCAGGTCGAGTTAATTGCGACGAATGCATTCCAAACCCAGTCACGGTACTAAGTTAATGTTAGTCGTTTCTGTGGGGCACTGAGAGCAACGGGAGATAATCGGATCTAGTTCACTCACAATTTCCTTTCCAGTAACGCGGTGCGCGTAGTAAAAGCTTTCAATAACCTCGGGGCGGAGGACGTACGAACCGCTACTGATATAGAAGCCGGCTTTTTCGTAGAATTCTTTCTGGTCACTGGGGACCTTCTTTGGGTCCCAGCCCCACGAGTCTGGGCCGATCTTGGTCAGAGTAGAATTGTAGGTAGCCTCACAGCCGTCAACAAGCTGCAGACCAAAATCAATGAAGTCCTGGCGATCCAGAACGGTACCGCCCAGAAGAAAACTGCCGCCATCGAAGCAAGTCAGGTGCTGCGAGCTGAGATCATAATTTCCGTTACTGTAGGAAGACAGGAACGTCAAGTCCGGGCGGGACTCCGGGTGCGACTTGAGATGCTTGATAGTCGATTCGGCTGCCAGGACCCAGCGATCCTTGTACGTCTTGAACCGCTTAGGGTCGTAAACGTACATCTTGATCAGATACTCATAGAATGAATCGTCACCTCCATTCCAAGAGACTCTGGAGTCGGCAAACTGACCATCGTTGATATTAATCGAGCTGCCTACGAGGCCAGGAAAGGGCTCGCTGCTCGATGGTTGCGGCTTGAGCAGATACGACTCGGCCTTCTGGCTTAATTTGGCATACTCTTCATCACCTGTCAGGTCAGAGAGACGAGTCCATTCCAGGACCAGTGTGCCAGTCACGGCGAGGCCATTAGTGGTTGCACCGTCATTTCCGTACGAGGTGATATTGATGTTATTATAGGGGACGCCCGAAGGGGTATCGAAAGCAAATTTCAGAACATCGGCCAGGTTTCTGGACTGGTCCAGTAATCCGTCAATGAGGTCTTGGTTATCGACCAAACTCTTGGCAGGTCCCTGAAGCAAGTCGTAACCCGAGAGCATACCCGCCAAGTAACGAATGGTTGTTTCGAAAAGACTGACGGTATCCGAGGTCTTCGAGAAGTCAATGTCGGCGACATGCTCGAGAATGGTATTCACAACATCCGCTTTGCCCATTATCACGGCCGTGGAAAGCGCGTCAACTGCTGATGCACCCCATCCATTTCTATGCGAGGAGAAAGAAAGTCTTAGTTCGGACTGAATCGAACTGAATCCATTGAAATGAGCACACGACACTCACCTAGAGTCGGCATGACCATTGCTGACAGGAGTCAACTCGTCGTGAGGGAAGGCATATTTCATGTATCCATTCCACGCGTGCTGGAAAGCTTCCTTGACGGCGTCGGCTTTGGCTTGGTTACTCTTAGGCTCACTTCGCAAAACAGCCTCAGTCTCGCCATAGGGATGAGCAATTGTCGAGCCCAACAAGCTCAGGACTGTCAGAGGGAGTGACACTGGAAGACGCATGGTAATTCAGTTGGGCGATTCGAGATCGCGTCAAGAAATGGTAAGTGATAGTATATATATATATATATATATATATAAACAATAATAAAGGGACCCGTGAGGGTAGGAGAGAGTTGAATCGCAAAACGAAGGACTACCCAGCTGTGTGGGTCAATGCGATCAATAAATGTGCGCGAGAGTCAAGACGAGGTGGATCAGGGACGAAAAGACCAGAATGGATGCTGGAGAGAAAAGACTCAAAAGGGAAGTCGGAACGTCGCATCGATCGTGTTTACTTTTCCCGCCGGGCCCCTGCAAGATTTTACATTATTTGTACTATGATACCCCAGCTCAGCATTGCACATTGCACATTGCACATTGCACACTAGGACTACCGGAATTACTAGCGCAGACCGGAGTACACAAAACTTCCACTTTCTCCACTTGGGACTCGAGATCTGCAAGGGCTCCACTATCCATTGGTCGCCATGGAGGTCGGGAGAATGCAGTCCCACTGCTCGCCTTGTGGTGGCTCGGCTGATCCGTGATAGTCTCCGCGGTTCTCAAGGATCTTCGATCTCTTCCTCCAATTGAATACCCCGTCCTTCAAATGTCCTCTTGGGACCATCTAATTATCAAAAAAGACAGATGACTTGCGCAGATGATACAATAGGGGTCAGTCTCTTGGAGTTTGGATCCCTGGGCGTTGCGCTAGGGCAGACATCTGGTGCCCTCGTGCAGGACCCTGTAACTTACCCCTCAAAATATCTTGCTTGGGCCATGGCTGACATGGCTGACATGGCGTTACAATGCAGGTTTAAAGTCTCCCTAGCTCAATGAGGCCCCCAAGACGGCCATTTCTTTTGGGAAATGTCCAGGTCTCGTAGCTCAAGGTAAGATGATGGGATAAAACTGATACTACGATGCATCTGTCTGTTAAGGGGTTCAACTGCTCTGACGGCTAGTCTTGAAATTAACTACAAGGATTCACAGCGGGAATACCCATGATAGTGTAAAGACCTCGGATAGAGAAGATACTAGCCACTATTGGTCAGTGGAGGGTTCGTGAGATTAAATGGGTGACAGTCCGAGGTGTAATAAGCACAACTCCGGAGTCACTTAGCATTTTATGACAAGCGACCAGTGGTATTCTACCGACGTCAAACAATACTTTCAAGTTCAATCACGATGAGTAGCGCTTTTACATCATTAGTATTGTCTCAATATCCTCCTAGGCTAGCTGATACTAGTATCCTTCGTAGTAAATAAATGTACAAATAACCTGACTGGCATCGACCAGCCTTGACTCTTAATTAGGATAGAATATACTATTATGACTCCAAGTAGTCGAATAGATTGCTATATTGACAAAAGGAGGTCTTCTAGTTATACTAGCTGCTCACTTAACTTGTGGTACAATACCGGAATTTGATGGCCAACTAGTGGAGTGTGCCTGGCAGCATTCCATGCTGTGTAAACATCTTAACCTTAAAAACTGCAACGTAAATTATCTAGAGACGACGGAGCATTCTTCATTTGCGGTGGTGTATCAGAAACATCTGAGGTAGCTAGATCACGGTAACTGGAGATCACACTGATATTTAGTTCCTACTAGGAAAATCACGTATGTTCATGATCCCAATCATCTACTCTAATCAAGTCAAGAACCTTCTTGACTTGATTGGATGATTGATGTTTGGGTACTACTAGTCCCGAGGTATACATTAGTAGACACTGCGAAAGCAAGCAGCTTAGATCTCTAAGTACTAAATAGTACTATGAGTAAATAATCAGCATAAATTATTATATATATATCAGTATCAGTGTCTACCGCGGATATCTCAGCGGTGATAGTAACTACTATCAGTTAAGTACCGATGCGAAGTATAAAATCATTGTTATGCGACCCAGGGTCCTCCTATCCTTTTGCACTGGCCCAGGCTTATTTGTTTTGTCAGATCTATCCGGCTAGATGTTAATGAACTTTGCTTTTGTCTTTCGTGTCACTGTTGGACAAATCTCCCTGGTGTTGCAAGGGTTTACCTCTATTTCACATCAGTGCATATCGCCCATGGCACAGAATCCGACTGACCGCAGGACTTTCCCCTCCAGTCAACAGCAATCTAGATTTTGTAGACTCTCCTACTCCAGCTCATGAAGGAGATATCGCTGGTCTGGAAGCTTGTAGCGAGTATATCATTGAAGATCAGCGCATCCCGTTCAACATTTTATCTTTGATCTCAGAAGAAGATGATGGCACTGCTCTGGTCGCCAAAAACCTTTTGTACCATGACCGAACTAACACCAGGAATTAAGGGAAAACAAGTATTGTATGAAATACTCTACTACAGGATCTAATATGCCGCTATCAGGAGCTTCAATGTAATACTAGGAGTACTAGTTAATATAACCCTCACAAATGGGAAAGATTCCATACATGAGCATGTCACTTCTAGTACACGTGTCACTAATATCTTGAGCTAGAATGTATCATTCAATTGCCATCATGATGTTGGCAACATCATACCCATACATTTGATGACACTATTCGATCAACTAAGAGTAAATCAAAGTGGAGCGCGATAATATCAGATCCCGCGATTTCGCGCCGGCAGATGATTCAGCGGGGTGGGCCAACCAACGCGGTGGAAAAAGAAAAGAGTCATCGCCTTCTGCACATTTTTCCTTTCGACAAGACGTGCCCTCCCCAACCTTTGCTGGGGATTTCAATTTCCTCTTTGGATTTGGTTCCATCCTCTCTGTCTTTATTATCCCCAATTGTATCTTGGATACATCTTCACCATGGCCACTCCAATCCTTATCTCCTACCCCTCCAACCCCACCTCCGGACTCTCCCTCAAGCAGATCGCCTACTTCGGCCGCGTGCTAGTGAAGGTTTCAAGTGTAGTGGAGGCGGAAGATTTCCTGCGCAAAAACTTTCGCAATCTCGATGTCTACATCGATGCGACTGCCATCTCTTCGACTGGAGACTTGGTCGACATCTTGAACGCCGGCGCCGCCAAGATCTTCATCTCCCTCGACCAATTGACTGCGCTTTCCCAGGAACAATCGGTTCCATCCTCTCGATTAGCCATCTTCGCTCTTGCTGAGGCTCAAGTAGACACTCTCCAGCAGTGGATTGCCTCCAACGCCGCCGAACGCAACGAAGCCGGCGTCTGCACCAGCCCTGCTAACGTATCCGCTGCCGCCACAAAATTGAACATCAGTTCAGACTCGCCCCGTTTGTACACAAGCTATGGAAATGAGACTGTTTCTGAGGAAACTATCAATCAAGTCACCCAGCAGGGTGCAATTGCTATTGTTGCCTCATCGGTCTTGACTGTAGAGCGAGATGCTGCGGGTCAGATCTCTGCCGGCAAATTGATTGCTTCGCGGGCCGTCACTGACCAGGCCAATGGCCTCTATGCCACATCCGTCACTGATGAGCGTGGCGCTTGTCTCGGTATGGTCTGGAGTAGTGATGAGAGTATCGTTGAGGCTCTACGCACCGGCACCGGTGTTTATCAAAGCCGCAAGCGTGGTTTATGGTACAAGGGCCAATCAAGCGGTGACGTACAGGAACTGATCCGAGTCGGCTTTGACTGCGATGCGGACTGTCTTGTGTTTGTTGTCAAGCAAATTGGTCGAGGTAAGAGCCCTTGCTATCTGATCATTCCCGATAGAATATACTAATTGAATCATTACCAGGCTTCTGCCACCTTGGTACCGAGACGTGCTTCGGTGCTTCCGCCGGTCTGTCCCGTCTTCAAAAGACCCTCCAAGCTCGCAAGGCGGACGCCCCTGCTGGATCATATACTGCTCGCTTGTTCAATGAGCCCAAGCTTGTGGATGCCAAGGTAATGGAGGAAGCTGATGAGCTATGCCGTGCTACCACGAAAGAGGAGATTGCCTTTGAAGCCGCCGATCTTTTCTATTTTGCACTCGCCAAGTGTACTGCGGCTGGTGTCTCTCTCGAGGACATTGAACGCAATCTTGATCTGAAGAGCTTGAAGGTGAAGCGGAGAAAGGGCGATGCTAAGGGCCCCTGGGCTGAAAAGGCTGGCCTGGCTGCCCCTCAATCAAAACCTGCCCCGGCGCCTGCTCCTGCTCCTGCTCCTGCACCGGTTGAGGACCGTACCACTCGTATTGAAATGAAGCGTGTGGTGACTTCTTCGACCTCTACTAAGGAGGTCAGTGACTTCCTCAAGCGTCCTTCTCAAAAGTCCAACGATGCAATTGTTGGTCTTGTGAAGCCTATTATCCAGGATGTCCGTGAGAACGGTGATGCTGGAGTGCTCAAGTACACGCACAAGTTCGAAAAGGCTACATCCTTGACTTCTCCCGTTATTCATGCTCCATTCGCCCCTGAGCTCATGAAGCTGACCCCTGACGTCCAAGAGGCCATTGATGTGAGTATTGGTAATATTCAGCGATTCCACGCCGCCCAGAAGGGCAGCAATGATGCTCTCAAGATGGAGACTATGCCTGGTGTTGTTTGCTCTCGTTTCTCGCGCGCAATTGAGCGCGTTGGTTTGTACATTCCCGGTGGTACTGCCGTACTTCCTTCCACGGCCATGATGTTGGGTGTACCCGCAATGGTGGCAGGTTGCCAGAAGATTGTTCTTGCGTCACCTCCTCGTGCCGACGGTAGCATCTCTCCGGAAATTGTGTATGTTGCTCACAAGGTCGGTGCTGAAAGCATCGTTCTGGCTGGTGGTGCCCAGGCCGTCGCAGCTATGGCCTACGGTACCGAGAGCATCAGCAAGGTGGACAAGATTCTGGGTCCTGGAAACCAGTTTGTGACTGCCGCTAAGATGTTTGTATCGAATGACACTTCCGCTGGTGTGAGCATTGACATGCCTGCTGGTCCTAGTGAGGTCCTTGTCATCGCCGACAAGACCGCTAACCCAGCTTTCGTGGCGTCCGACCTTCTGAGCCAGGCCGAGCACGGTGTTGACTCTCAAGTGATTCTCATTGCTGTAGACCTGAATGAGGAGCAGCTGCGCGCCATCGAGGACGAGGTCGACGCGCAGGCTAAGGCCCTTCCCCGCATGGATATCGTCCGCGGATCCCTTGACCACTCCGTCACCTTTGTTGTGCGGGATATCAACGAGGCGATGACCCTCAGCAATGAATATGCCCCTGAGCACTTGATCCTACAAGTTGAAGGCCCCGAGGCCGTTGTTGAGCAAGTCCAGAATGCCGGTAGTGTCTTCATTGGACCCTGGACCCCTGAAAGTGTCGGTGACTATTCGGCCGGTGTGAACCACTCTCTACGTAAGTTTAGATCTTCTCTGTCATGACCTATTTCATGTTGCTAACAAAAAATATTTAGCAACCTATGGCTACGCTAAGCAATACTCTGGTGTCAATCTGGGCTCATTTCTTAAGCACATCACCAGCTCAAATCTGACTGCCGAGGGCCTGCTTGGTCTCTCCAAGACCGTTGAGACCCTGGCTGCCGTGGAGGGGCTTGAGGCTCACAAGAGGGCTGTTAGTATCCGTGTTGCACAGATGAAGCGCTCTTGAATATGGAATTCCGAAGTTTATAAAATCCTTGGTTACGAATGAATGCGCGATGATTTCCACATATAGGAAAACAACCCTCCAAAATAGGGAGGAGATCGATATATAAAGAATGAATACAAAATATCACATAGCATCCATGGCTGGATTCAATCTGTTGTTCATATGCAGAACGAAAACTTTCTAAGCAAGTGTTGATCTTCAATTTTATTCGTCAGTAACCACTTTGCAATAATGAAATTACCCAATTTAGTCAGCGGAACAATTTCACAAATGTTGAAGCTCATAATGGTATTCAAATCAACGCTTTTACTGGGAATGTTTTCCAAATAGAATTATAGATGTGGATTACTATATAGTACCTCTGTGGAACCCGAATGAGATTGATAAAGGGTGAAGGTAGTCGCTCCTTTTTAGCAGCGCTGCCCAATGATGTCACATATCCAGTGCGGTATCTTCCAAGACTCCTAAGCCATAGCTTTAAGATTTTAAATGCATACGAAATACCATCCTGCGCCGGTTATTCAATTACAATTGGGCAACGTCATTCAAGATTGAGACCTCCTGGCCAGGCTTAAAGGCAGGTAGACCCATGTAAGGGCATCCATCGCAGCGGAATGCATCACCCAGAGCACAGCTACCACAGGATCCAGTCTTGCCTTGGACGGTAAAGTCCACCTCAGCCAAATCATCCGTCTGCAGCTTCATGACATTCAAGTTCTTATCGGCATTATCCCGGCGCTCCTTATCTTCTGCCTCGAGTCGGTCTGCAAGACCGCAAGTGCAGTCTTTACAGGCTCGCCGCCTCCGGCCAGTCTTCGGTTGACATTCTGGTGCTAAAAGATTGTCAGTGAGCAGTTCAATAAAACAAAAATGATGATGAAACAATTTTATGGATGGGCTGTAGAAACGTACGCGGCATGATCGGTCTCGTAAAGTCTTCCTCGTCAATAAGCGAGTCCTCATTAATCAACTCATCATCGTCTTCATCCCGGTCATGGTTGTTTCCATTAATGCCATTCGCCGTGAATCCAGTCACCGGCAAAGTCACTGGCGGGGCAGCGGCAGGAGCTGGGGTTGTCTTCTTCTTTTTGTTAAGGCCAAACTTAAGTGGGACAGCGGTGGCTTGTTCGAAATTAGGTTTTTCAAACCCATTGCCGGTCTGTACTAATCCAGCAAGAATTGCTTCCATAGCTTCGGAGGCATCCAGTGCCTTATCTTGTGTTTGGAATTGTGCGCCGGCCTTCATGGCCGGGACAAGGGCGGTGTATACATCTCGAGTCAAAAGTTTCAAGGCCTCGGAGCGTCGTGAGCCATCGGAGTCGGTGACGACAAGAACAAGATCATATGAATTAGAGGGAAGGCTGACAACACCAGCAGAGAGACGATCGAGCATTTGCAGGTCGGTGGTTGCACGGGGGAAGGTGGAAAAGAGGTCTCGTAATTTCTCCTCTTGGGTAGCAATCGAGGGAGGGGCAAGGAGGAGGGTTCGGGAGGTGTTGGCTGGCTTGGGCGGAGGAGCCATATTGAAGTCGCTATCACCCGTGTCGAGGGTCACGAAGGAGGGAGCCATAATTGGGAATCTTGGATTAATGCAGGGAGGTCCGTCGAGAAGAGAAGAAAAGTGCAAAAGTGAGGGGTGGCGACATTTCCGATAAAAGATAACTTAGTCATCGGCCATTTATAATCCGCGGGGTGGAGTTGGTCCCCCCTCCTATCAGCGACCTCTCATTACGGGGATTTGCTATCCGAAATCGGTATACAATCACGCCGACTCAGTCAAGGCTCGGATTTGTTATTGTCCCTAGTGCGGGGCGATTATCAATGAGTCTCGCGTGAATGGTGAAGGTCTTCAGCTTGAGTCGTACTGGGGACAAGGGATTACTGTGCACAGTGGTGTACTAGGATTGGCCGAGAAAAATGCTCCTAGATATTCAAACCAGTCCAACTACTGTGCATACCAGGTCCGGTGTTTTTTTTTACACAAATGTTCTACTAGGAGGCCCATGTGTGAAAAGGAATATAGACATAGTAAATATATAAAAATGTTTTGCTTTTCTTTCCACAATGCGCCGGAACTCCGCATCTATGCTGGTATCAATATCAAAAGCAGAAAAGAAATGTGACAAGCTGTATTGAAGCAGGCTGACAGTCATCAAACTCGTTAAGACACCGCGGACCGCTAACGCTTGCGCTCACGGATCTTCCACTTGACTCCATTTTTGTTTGTGCCCCCAATGAGATTGTCCATCTTAGCCCGTTGCCAGTCGATTTCTTGTTCAGCAGCTTGAATCTCCGCGAATTGCTTGCGTAACGCAGTCAACTTGTTCTCGCGGGCCTCCACAGCACGCTTTCTGACTTTTCGTGCTCGACGAGCTTCAATGAATGCTTGTCGTTCGGCAGTCAATTGCTTAGGTGTCTTGCGAACAGATGACTCCTCCTCAGATTTCTCCTCCATGGCATCATCATCTTCGACACGCTTATTCTTCATCGTACGTTGTTCTCCACGGTCATCGGCAAAGACCACTTTACGAGACTTCTTCTTTGGCGGGGTATTGAAGTCGAAGTCATCCAAATCATCGAATCCATCAAACTCGTCGTCGTCCTCCTCCTCGTCCCGTTTCTTCTCTTGGTGCTTTGTGCCCAGAACCTCATTCATACCATCCTGCAGCTTTACTTCACGCTCCAGGCGCTCGATCTCGCGGCGAATACGCTCTCCAGCGGTTCGAAGATAGCCCTTATCTTGGGTCTTGAGGAGTTTGATGGCATCGTGGCTCAGTCCCCGAGCCGCTGCTGAATCGCGCGTTGCACCAGCGCCTCGGCCATGTCGCCCTTGCTTGTTGTTCCTATCTCCCATCATACCAAAGTTGAACTCATCAGGGTTGCGATCGCGGGCCTTCTCTTCGAGTCGCTTGAGCTTCGCCTTCTTTGCATTGTAGTCTTTCGCGCGAAGCGAATAGTCCTGTTCTAAAGATTAACACTGATCCAAGTCGATCTCTGCGCGAGGCAAAAGAAAGATTAATTCGGTACAAACCTTGTGCTTCTCAAGAATACCCCATTTTTCACGACCCTCGAGCTGACCACGCTCGCGGTGGTTTCGCCGCTGGACGGCATTGCGCATTGAAGACATTTTGCGTCGCTATTATTTGAGCGGGGGTATTGGTAAAATGCAATAGAACGAAAAGTCAGAGATGCCCTGATAGTCCCGATAGGACAAGAACAAAATAGAAAAAATTGAAGAGCTGGTAGCAGGGCCCACCTGACAGTCCAAGTGGTGTAAAAGTCGAGATGTCCGGAGGCTTTTTTTTTCTGCTTCCGCCTTGGCTCTCTCCGCCCGAACTTCGGTTGCTCGCGCTCCGCATCAACACACCTCTTCTCACCAAGCCTCCTCATCGCCCGTGGTACCCAATTGTTTTGAACATCCTGATTGTTGTGTCCGCCTGAAGCCTTGGTCAGATTCTACTATTCTTGGACACAAGTCAATCGCCGCAGTTGCCCCGACCAGCCGACCGAGCACCGCTTCTCATAAACATCTATCTGATCTGCACCTGTCGACTTCAATCTCCGCACGAACGAGCTTTCGGTCCCAATGGCCACGCCATCGACGTCCTCAGATGCCTCGTCATCGAATCAGCCACAAAAGAAGTACAATCTACGGAACCCCCTACCTCTCTCAGCTCCCCAGGAGCAGGAAGTGAAGCAACTTTATTACAAACGTGTACGGGCCCACTGCGCCCCCGAAATCAAGGGTATGTGACATCGTTCTTAGTGGCTTATGTTGTCTTATTGGAATTACTCCATACCTTGAGGTGGTGCAAACTCTGGATAAATTCAACTCGGCCGAGTCTCACCACCTACCTACATATTCACATCAATCATGCCACACGGTTGCACGAACAATGAAGAACTAACCACCTTCTCATAGCTTTTGCTGAATGCGCTGTCAATCGAACTGTTACTGCTACTTGGGTGTGTCGCCAACAACGACTGACCATGAATTCGTGTATGCTCGCCCACGCAACTCGAGAAGAGGAAGATCGCGCACGTGAGGAATGGTTCGCAACGTACGAGGACCGACGCCGTGCCCGCGACGAAGACTTAGCACGTGTAGAGAAGCGTCGTGAGGAGGTAATCCGTATGATGCGAGAAGATGAACGGAAACAACAGCAAGCTCAGAGGAGGTGATACTGCTTCGGGCAATATCTGACGTTTGTTTCTGCGATTCAATTACCTCTCCCTTTATAACCGGATACTTCTCTGGTGACTGTATATTCTTTGTTTCATTATGGATCTCGGCGTTTGGGTATATCTTCTCGGGTTGAATTGCTTCTCAAATCTCTGTCGATTCAAAGCATCCTGATGGATATGAACCATTTCGCATAGCAGGCGCTCTGAGGATCTCAGACTTCCAGGATTCCGGGCGCTTGCAAGATTCCATGTTTGGCTGGTGATAGAGTCATCCCTTCAGATTATTGAAGGGCTCGTGGTCTTGCTCTCATGAGCAGCTAGACATGGAATTCGAGACACCATGTTTACTCTCCTCACGGCGTACAAATGGGACATTCAGGCGTTTTTACGGGCATCTGTTGCATGATCTTCCCAATTTTGGAGCGAAGGGATGACATTTTATTATGTACATTATACATAAGGTCTCTTTATTCTTATCATTCCCAAATCATTTGTCAGAATATCCCTTTTCATCTTTCTTTCTCGCCGACGCATAATCCACTGCGACGATAGATTGTCCCATATGACCAGCAAAATCATAGAGAGCGAAAGCACAACATATTCTCTCCTAAATTGCCAAATAAACCCCTTTATTCAGGTCGAGATTGCCAGAAATGCAAAGTTAAACACCAGGCGCCATTGAACACCGTCCATCCCAAGATATAGCTGGTACAAACCTGTAAATAGACTGCAAAAGAGAACATGACGTGGAATTAAGCATCATTCATTTTTTGATCCTCGTCCGCATCGCCAGCCTCTCCCATAGCAGTGTCTTCACCAAAGATGTCTTCCATCTTTCCATCACCATCGTCATCATCTCCACCTTCCTCGCCTTCTTCCGCCCCAGGCGCCGTTTCTTGTCCAGCCTGTTGCGACGCATCCGGCATTTCCTCTTCGCCCTCACTTTCCCACTCATCCTTCATATTCCACCCAGTACCCGTGAGACAGAATCGCTCCGGTGGTAAGCGCATGCCTCCCACCAACACGCTCTGGTTGGCAGCACCGGCAGCAGGTGCCCCATTGGGGCCTGCCGCAGCAGCATCGAACCCTCGAGAGACACCTGGGAGGGCAATGCGGTTTCGTTCCGAAGCAACCTCCATCAAGAATTCTTTAGGCAGGCCCGTTTGGAACTGATAATGCAAACGCGACGCAATGCTCAACCTAAGAGCTGGCAATGACACACCGCTGGTTTCAGCAGAAGCAGCACCCTTCCCTGTTGCCCCAGGATTATCTGCGACAGCGCCGGCATATCCTTCTGTGGCGAGGTGCACGGCGTCTTGGAGTACGTTGGAGGTATATCGGTATGCGAAATCGAGGAGTTGGAGGGGAACACGATCTTGATATGCTGTTACGCCAAGTGAGGCGAGGAGCATATGCACGAGTCGCACATCGCGTGGACGTCGCGATTTCCCACTGTCTTGTAGAGATGTGCCAGGAGTCTGTGGAGGTTGTGTGGTTGATGTAGTTGTTGCTGTTGCCGGTGCGGTGGTAGATGGTTGAGTGGCTGTGGTTACGGCGGGGGCAGAGGCGCCGTTGGCTGCTGAGGATTCAGCCGGTGGTGTTGCAGATTGAGTCGCCGGCGCTGAGCCCTGAGTTTGGCTTGGAGATGCCATCTCTCTGATTGCAACCTTCAACTGAACGAAGTCGCGACAGACGGATAAAGCGTCAAGGGTGGGAGGATGAATTGATCGAGATCGTTAGGTGCAACTTAGAGAGTGAGCTGACAACAAACTGAAAGCATCACCAATGCCGCGGCTCAAGACCCAGGAGTTAATGTAATCAGGAGGTAAACGCCGACTGAACGACGTTGGTTGTGGCTGCAGCAAAGAGATTCGCGGAGTTCTGCTGAGGCCGAAAAGACCAGGCAGGAGCTCCGGTGTGACGCTAACCGCTTTTAGTAATCGATCACTTCTGGTCGCACCTTCTTCGAGCGACTGCAAAATGTATAGACGTGCTGACATAAAATAAGCTACTATCTGATGGTTCTAGATCTATAAAGCCTGAAGATGTGCATATTTTATGGCCTACCCTAGGTAAAATTGCCCTATATGCTGTTACGATATTAGACGTTATATTAAGAAACAAAGATATATATGTACAACATGTGTATATAGAACCCACTACTCTCAGGCTCCATCCTTATTGCCAACGTCTACTAGAAGTTAAACAGTATTTAAAGCAAACATTTCTTTTCTTAGGCTCGTGTAGACTTGAAAACCCTGCTCTAGTATAATTAGTAATCATACTTGCGAAACTTGTCCGATAAATCCAGCCGTGAGGTTCTAGTAACGCAGAGTAAATGGTGAAATCCGAGATCCCACAGCGGGCGGCATTCCATGGGCGGGTCATCATCACCCACACAAAATGACTCTCCAACGATCAGACGAGTCTTCCACCACAACCCCAACCATTTTGAGACAAGAGAGAACATGGCGAATTCTAAGTCAGTATTCTTCTGGTGATTCTGCGGTCTATATGGTAGTATATTGTCTAACGGGAAAAACAACAGGTTTGAGTACGTCAAAGACTTTGAGCAGCCAGACATTCTGCTCCCCAGTACATGGATAGTCGTACGCATCGATGGCAGAGGCTTTCACAAGTAAGATATGCCCTTTCCCTTGGGACAGATCTACTGTTACAAAGATCTCTGTCCATAGTCTCTCAATATATGATTTGGAACCGACGTTTCAAACGAATGCTATGTGGCATAAAAAGTCTCTTCTCTGCCACCACTGAACTGATGCTGATATCGACGTCTGCAGGCTTTCGGATCACTACCAGTTCACCAAGCCAAATGATCGTCGGGCGCTAGATTTGATGAATGCAGCTGCTGTCGAGGTCATGAAAGAGCTTCCGGATCTATGTATTGCATATGGTGTCAGCGACGAATTTAGGTATGGTTATTGCCAAAGATTTCAGAAAATTTCCTACTCAAAGACTCAATTGTTGTCTAGCTTTGTCTTTCACCCCAGCTGTCAGCTTTTCGAGCGTCGGAGCGCGTAAGTTCATTCCATTCCTTGAGCATTCGGTGCATGTTTATCTGTAGGCAATGTTGTTGATTGGCTATTCTTTTTTTTTTTTTTTTTCAGGAAACTGGTGACGACTATCGTGTCCACCTTCACAGCATATTACATCCATAAGTGGACAGAATATTTCCCTTCCATGCCTCTGCACCCGCCATATCTGCCTTCATTCGATGGGCGGGCGGTCGTTTACCCATCAAATGGGCTTCTACGGGACTATATGAGTTGGAGACAGGTTGACTGTGAGTGTAACGCCGGGATTGATAACATAGAGATATTCGACTAATCGCTATATTTTTAGGCCATATCAACAATCTTTATAATACAACATTCTGGATGATGGTTCTGAAAGGCGGCATGAGCAATACTGACGCTGAGCAGGAGCTCAAAGTAAGTTGATTTCCTTGTGATGTGTTTTCCTCTTTCGCGAAAACGGCTGGTATCTTACGAAACAACTATGCTTACTGTATCAGGGAACTGTCTCCGGTGACAAGAATGAAATCCTCTTTAAGCGGTTTGGTATCAACTACAACAACGAAGAGGAGATCTACAAAAAAGGAAGCGTCCTTTACCGCCAGGTTTGAATGTCCAATTCTTCGCTTATTCCGACAATGCTGACCCGTCGCCTCAGTTTGAGCTTCAAGAGCCCAAGTCACAGGAAGAAGAAAAGGATGGCACGGCCGTACCAGAGGGAAAGCAGTCAAGATCACAGCAGGACAAGCTACGGAAATTACGCAGAAAAGCACAGGTGGTTGTTGATCATGTTGATATTATCAAAGATGATTTTTGGGAGAGACGGCCTTGGATCTTATCTGGAAAACCGGGAAAACTCCCAGTCTAGACGATGCGAAGGCCAAAAGAATAGAGAACAATTCATGGATGAGAAGATATGAATTCTGACTTAATTTGTATAATTCTTCTCACCAAACGAAATGGGTATCTTGATCGCCGGACGATGCGAGAACAAATGCATATGTAGAGGCCTATATATCCAACATCCCAAACAGAGTAGCACGACTTCCAATGCAATATGCCGCCTTTGATATCTTTGTAACCAATATGCAAATCAAGCTATGGTTGAAGACTTCTTTTCTTTCTTGTCCTTTTTAGACTTCTTTTTCGAGTCCGATTCCCGACTTTCTTTCTTGGACTTCTTGTCCTCGCGCTTCTCCTTCACTTCTGACCGTGAAGGAATTTCCTCTGTCTCAGTGGTATCGGCTGTTGATAGCGGTGTTGGATATTCCTCTTCGGAGGCGGATCGTTTGGACTTTTTGGACTTCTTTTTCTCTTTTGTATCGTCACTTTCTGTGCTTGCCTTTTTGGCCTTGCGGTTTTCTTTCTTCTCCTTCTTCTCTTTGCGCCTAGCCCGACGCTCCTCTTTACTTTCCTTGCGTTTCTCCGATCCAGATGTTTCACTCGATTCAGTCACATCTCCATCGACCTTGCGGCGCTTGCTCTTCTTCTCTTTGCGCTTGCTCTTCTCTTCCTTTCTCGCGCGACGGTCAGAGTCCTCATCGTCAGAGTCACGCTTCCGCTTAGACTTAGACTTGGATTTGTCTTTCTTATCAAGCTCTGCGCTTTTGACCTCGGTAATCTTCTTGTCATGAATTGTTCCAGCAAGTCCCTGTCCACGCACAAAAAATCGGTACAATTCACTTGTCAAGGCATTGCTTGTCTTTGCCGAAGTAGCTTCATAACTGTCATCGCCCACTCCCTTCAGCGCATCTTCGAATCCACGAAGCCACCATTGGTTTGTATGGTCCTTGGTCGTCTTTTTGCCCACGCCGTGGTTATTCTGTTTGCGTGCGACAAGGATAGGTTTCGTCAGGCCAAGACCGCCGTGAGGGCCAGGGCGTTGATTCGGGTTCAGTGGGTTTCCGGGGCCACCCCAGCCGTGGCGCATGAGGTATGCTTGAGCATCCATATTCAACAGAGGTAAAGAGGCGATCGCGAGTGTGGGTTTGCTGGGTATATGTATGCGGCGCGCTGGAAGAAGCGCAATTGCAAAGTCTGTCGGGCTCGAGTATGGGGGGGGTTTGGTGTTTATCTCATTTGCTAGGTCAAACACTCTGATTTATGATTTAAAAGAATTGCGTTCTGCCAAGGTTCGAACGCTGGTGCCCTTGCAAGAGGAAACAAAAGTTGTTGGAGAAGGAAAGAAAAAATCCGGAGCGGCCCAGCGGTTCCTGACCGATAAGAAATTATGGACACCTTAGATATGAGGCATGATAATCGTACCACGATATCGGACAATGTACGGACCAAACATGCTGCAAGTAGGAGTGTACTAGAGTGTAGTAGTTAATTATAGCTAGTTACCTATCTAATAAATATACAATATTACTAGCCTAGTAACTGGGTACATACCCATGTGCCCGAAAAGATAAGCTTGAAATTTAGAATAACATGCCGAGGAAATATGATAACTATTTATTTTTGCCCATCGCCAACTCCCAATGCTACACAACAGACGACAGTATTGAAATGCGTCCACCCACGATAGACTAGTACGGTTTGTAGCGGTCCTTCTGTTTCTTATCTTTTCGCGAAGTCTTTGCCGATCCAGCCTGAGACTGGGGTTCTCCATCTTCAGTGGGCTTCCAGACTCGTACATATCCATCTTCTCCGCCGGTGAAAACGGATTGACTCTGGTATTCCATTCGTCATTAGGCATCTGCGCAAGCAATTGACTCATTCGAGAAGAAAGACATACCTGTTCATCGAGATATACAGAGCGCACAACCTCGTCGCCATGCGCACCGGGAAGGTGCCAGGTGTTATCCTGATCAAATTGCCATGTCGGACTAGATACCAACGGAACCAGATCCAAGCGCTTCTCACTACAGGTAAGAAAAACGGTCAGTTATCTTGGAAACATCGATAAAAACGAGATGTACACTTGCGGGGAAACGTCTCGCAAGGGATACACATACATCTTATTTCCGGCGGCCATATATGGGCCCTGGCTACCGATGCACAGCTGAGCAACGTACTCGCAATCCAAAGAGCCACGAACATCACCAAACTGCACGGGCTCGGGCCCTTCACCGGGTTCGTCTGGGTCAGTAGCTGGGTGCACAGAGAAGTCTTCATCGTGGCTGAGGGCGTAGATGGTACGATCTGAAAGGAAGCCTGCATGATGTATGGAGCCGTGGTTGATGACCTGCACCAAGGCCTCGTCCTCATCTGCCACCGTTGTATCGTAGATGTTTACAAGTCCGTCCGTGCTGCCGGACAGTAAAATATTGCTGCGGCTCGGGTGATATTGAAGCTGTGTACCACCAATCGCAAGGCGCCGTTGTCAGATTATCCTTTTCTTTTCTGTCCATTTTGGAATGGGATGGATGCCCAGATCTTGGGGAAGGGTAACTAAGCTCACCTCTGTGATATCATCATTGTGACTCTCTACATACTGGAGACGAGGGGTTTGTGGCGATCTGATATCCCTACAGAAGAAGGTTAGTGAGTTGATTATTGTTTTGGTCGCACGTAGAAACTCGAATTGAGGTGAGTTCAAGTGAACAAACCGACACCTGAGTGATCTATGGCTGATCTCTTTTTCAACAAGGTAGACATACCAGAATGCAACAATTGCTTGGGAGGAAACTAATTCAGAACCGGCGACAATGGTGTTGGTCTCCGGACTGCAAGCAAGCGAGAGGACAGGATTGTGTCTCGCTAAAGTAGACTTTAGTATTAGGCCAGATGTACGGGATAAAGCCAAGTCAGTTTCACATGGCAAACCGGGACCAGGATATCCTTGCATCAAAGCGTAGAAATTCCCCGACACCCGTTGAGCGGATCCCGGAGATGCAGCTCTTCGAATTACAGGGCAATCCAAGACGTCATAGCTTGCGAGAGACTGGACTGAGACAAGAAAAGAAGAAATAAGAACTTACCCATTTCCAATTTCAGTACGGCATTTCCAGCTCGAACATCCCACAATTTGGCAGTGCCTTCCCGGCCTCCCGTAGCTAGGAGTTGGGAATCCCCAGTAGGATAGCTTCGCAAGGAGGTGACACCTCCATCGTGAACTTTGTGAGAAACGACAGATACACGGTCGATATTGGTGGCATCAAATACACGCAAAGAATCATCGGATGAGATGGCGGCGAATGATCCTGGTGCTGACGAGGTGATGGAGTATATGTAATTCTCCGAAGGCAGAGACAGTGTCGAGGCGGCTGTAGCTTTGAGAGTAGGCATTTTCGAAGTACTCTGGATAGCCGAGCCTTTTCAATTTATTCTTTTTTTTTTCTTCGACTGGGGTAATATAGTCCTTGCAAAAGAACGTGGATGATCACTTGGCGTGGGCAGGTTGGGCGTTGTACTATGTAATCCACTCGAGCTGAGTAGAGTCACGATAGATGAGTTTCCAGCCGGTCCGTAGCTCAATGGTTTACGAGAGACGACAGAGGTAGCTGGACTAAAAGAGCAAGTATAAAGTATCTTGTCGAGGTGTATACCATGAAGGCCGTGATGAGGTTGGAGCCAAGAGAAAATTCCCTTTCGGCGGGGCGTGGGGCCTCCTCCGCCCGCATTTTGCAACGAAGCAGGAAGAATGTACACACTGGGAGTAACGAATGTTCTACATAGTACAGGAATTCTGTGTGTAGGAAGCAGGAGATCTTTCTGATAATCTGTTGTACTACACACTAGGTAGTTCTGGTCCAAACTCCAAAATAGCTGGATCACTGTTTTTTATTTTTATTTTTTTTTCATTGCAGGTCCAGTGCGGATTTAAAGCGGACCCTCGAGGGGTGTAAGAACTCGACGGATCCCGGTTCTTGATAACCAAGAGCTGGAAAGATTTTCGGGGATTGGGTGATTCCGACGAGTCAAATACAAATACTCCGTCAAAGTTTCGCAGTTCTAGAAGTCGAGGAGTCTAAATTTCGCGACGATCGATCCAGTCATAAGTGAGGGAGCAGAGCCCGAACACGCCCGCGCAAACCTTAGGTGCATCAAGTGGGGGTTAAGGTGCAACCCTAATATTCTCTAGGGAAGCCATCGACGTGATGGCTTTGATGGCTGGGAGATCTGAAAGATGTACAGAGTACATGTGTGTAGTTAGTTAACTAAGTCATTAAGTACATATGTACTACGTACGGTACTCTGTATGTACATAAATGAGGGGCTGTCCAGCTGATCCACATTGGGCACGATACTAGCACATCTCTTGTCATCCAGTCAGTATCATTTCGGCTTGTGTTGGAATCATTGAAGCGCCGGATCGTCAGCACAATCGGTTAGGCTGCCACATCGGGGATAAAGAAGTGGAGATTGGGGGGGGGACTTCGAGTCCTGGTTGTGAGATCAAAGTACGATGTACTTTTGTGTTTTTTCTTTCTTGGCCTGGGCAGTGGAGGGAGGGCGACTGTCTATACAGAAGTATGTTCGAGCTTAGTCCGGCTGTGAAAAGCACTAAAAGAAAGTCAAAGAACCATGGTGAGAAGCGGGGTGATATAGGGATTTAGGAAGGGATAAAGTTGATACATTCGATGGATGGGACCAGACAAGACAAAACCGAGAATTAGCGGGATGGGGGCCAAGTGCGAGTCAAGGAAGTGTGAGAGGGAGTGGGCCTTGGGGAATAACCCAGCGACCAGGTTGAGGGAAAATGCTGACGAGTGAAAGCGAACCGAGCCCAGGGTGTTTGCGCAAACCCGAAGTTCTGGTAAGGACAGGGGAGGAGTGTATGTTGTAGTACCAGTACAGATGTATTTTAGGTGTGCCAGTAATGAGGATGATTGAACCGTAGATATGTATCTCAGTGAGTATGCCATTGGCTCATAATACGAAACATGATCACACAACTACTCCATACACCTCCGTAGTATGATAAATACCCTACATATCATACAGTACAGGATAGTAGTGTAAGGATATGCTGGACCCAAAAGGATCCAGACGGACCGCCTCCCGCCCGCGAATAGCAGTGGACCCGTCGATCTTGGAGAGAATTCATTTGGTGTACTTCGTTAATAGTACTGGATGAATTGAGTATATACGTACATAGTAGTAACAATATACAAGAATAGTATACCATTAGACTAGATAGTAGTGTATAATAATAATGTAGTGCTATCAAATATATTCATTCAATCAAACTGCAATAGTATGTATACAATTAACTACTCGTAGATGTCCATAGTTCTATATCACTACATGCATACCCTAAATAATATGACTGTAAACGGAATACTGTAATACTCGATGTATCAGACCCCCCTATGATCGCCATGAGCTCGCTCGCTTGGGTCTAGTGAGTTCCGTGCTTCTCTGCATCTTTCATCCTTCATCATATCTTCCTCCTTCTCCTTCTACTAGTTACTACTAGTATCCAGCTGTGGTGGTAATTTCTGACCATTTGGGAATTCGAGATTCTCGAATTCCACGCTCATCCTCATTCCCGGCTGTTTTCTCCCCGGCCATACTCTCTCGGTGGACTCTCCCGCTCAACCGCCTGTGGACCGTGGATCCTCCCCGAACTCACACCTCAGCGGCTACACAACCTTAAAAACCCTACTTCCTGCTCGTCTTTTCGTGCTTCTAATCCCCCCCTCCTTCTCCCTTCCCTCCCTCTCGAGATCCATCCTTGGGATGTTTCTGGGATTGGTTGAGTGGTGACGAAGCTGTGTGTTCTCCCCGACGCGACTGTTGACTCCTCAGGGCTCTTAAATCCTGCTTCCGCCCCTCCCCAACCCCAAACTTTACCCTCCCCCGGGGCCTCTTCGTCCCCGTCCTGCGTGAGCCCGATCGTGATTCAGTCCTCACCAACGTCGCTTCGGTATATATTTCCTGACGATCTGAAACATCTATCTTTGCGTATCCTCGTGTCTTGTCTCGTTGCCTGCATAGCGTGCCATTTTCCCTTCAAGTGTCGTTCGTCGTGGCTGGGATGCTCTGTTGATGCCCTTGACCAATTCTCTTCGTGCGCGATCAGTGATTGCAATCCATTTCTCTCTAAATCCCCTCGTTTGATTCTGCAGTCTTGCTGCGTATCTGTGAACCCCTCCATCTATCAAGACTAGACGACAAAATAAAACAATACTGTGCCGACGACGACAACCATCGCCTTCACTACTATCACCACCACCACCACCATCATGACTTCTCCACCCCCTTCAAAACGGTACAAGTCCGAGTCAACGCCTGCCAGCGATGCTGGCCGCTCGAGATATTATCATTCGCAGTCAGTACCCTCGAGTGAGCGGGCTCGGTCGCGGCAGACGTCAACGGCCATGGACATCTATATGATTACCGATCGTGATCCCTCAGAAAGGGACCGGCGATACGCCGGCCGATTTACGAGCAATGGCTCCGTCGCGTCTCATGCATCACAGGTATCTCATGCTTCGCGCCCATCTCCACCGATGCTCGTCTCGAATCGCAAGTATGTCCCGTACAGCCCCCGAAATGTTGTCATTACATGAACCGAGTTGCCTGCTAAGAATATTTACTGACCAATGCCTTGATGAAATATAGAATCCCTGAAAAATATCCTCCATACCAAGAAAATGGTCGCTTGTATCATAGTTACCGCAAGGGGATTTACATGCTTCCATGTGATGACGACGAACAAGATCGCCTCGACATATTCCACAAGCTTTTCACGGTCGCGCGAGTCTCCGATGGCTTGATCTATGCACCTCATCCGCCCAACTCACGAATTTTGGATCTCGGATGTGGAACGGGGATATGGAGTATTGAAGTTGCGAATAAATACCCGGACTCCTTTGTCGTTGGTGTCGACATCGCACCAATTCAGCCGACCAATTTCCCGAAGAACTGTGATTTCTATTCCCCATTCGACTTTGAAAGCCCATGGGCGCTGGGAGAAGACTCGTGGGATTTGGTTCATATGCAAATGGGCAGTGGCAGCGTGGTTAGCTGGCCGAGTCTTTACAAGCGCATCTTCTCTCACCTTCGCCCCGGTGGCTGGTTTGAACAAGTGGAAATCGACTTTGAACCGCGTTGCGATGATCGTTCGCTAAGTGGACTGGCTCTACGCCATTGGTACTCCGCGTTGAAGAATGCGACAGAGTCCCGCACCAGGCCTCTTGCCCACAGCTCACGCGAGACCATTCGCAACCTGCAAGACGCGGGATTTACCGAGATTGACCATCAAATGGTCGGTCTGCCTTTGAACCCCTGGCACAATGATGAGCATGAGCAAAAAGTGGCTCGGTGGTACAACCTCGCCATTTCAGAGAGTATCGAGGCACTCAGTCTGGCACCTTTCAGTCGTGTCTATGGCTGGCCTGTCGACAAGATCCAGCGCATTGCGGCGGATGTTAAAGCAGAAGCCTTCAATAAGGATATCCACTGTTACAATATCCTGCATATCTATCAAGCGCGCAAGCCATTGGCCAATTGAATGGAATCAAATGGCAACGACAAGGCAAATTTTCAAGTTGGTCAATCGCATTGCTGAGTTGGCCCGCTGTAGTCAGCATGAGCTGACGACAAAATGCCCCTTGGAACAGCATCTGCGGAGCAACACACTAACACATAAACACATTGGCTGTTATCAAATCAATCATGCCAATTTACAAACTCCACTCCTCAGTCGACATGCATCTGAGTAGTCATTCGCGAAACAAAACTCGATCCCCGGAATTCACGATAAAACTATCTGGCTGCTACAAACTCCCAATCAAAACACCCTGGAAGCAAAGAAGTCTACATTTCTATCTTCTCCTTTCTATCACAAATGACCGGATCTTTTTTCCTCAATTCGCAGAAGACCGTGCCAGCTTCATCTACACTGCTGGACTCGGCATGAATGATCATGACCTGCTTTATATCCCTGTTCTTTTCTTTTCTTTCCTTTCTATTCCCATGTTCCTTTTGTCTTGCATGCTGTTTAGCATATACGGCGTTTTGGGCCGAGCTTTCTTCGTTTCGGCTTGGTGTATATACCCAGGTAGCTAATTGCACCTTAGCTCTCGTGGCTGAGTTTGCTAGCAGATAAATCAACATTCCTCTTTGCCGACTACATTACCTAAAATTAGACTCCTTCAGAAGATTTAAGTAGCTTACTCGTATCAGATCTAGGTAGCATTCATATACTATCCATATCGAAAGGGTATCTTTTCTTGAGCGATGAACTAATCAAAATGCATAATCATACAAGAGAAGGACTTGATATGTCTCTAAATTCTCTCAGCAGTCGACAACATCCGACTTTTTAAGAACGCCTTGCCATCCTAACGCCTTTATCCCGTGCAAGTAACCAGACAAATCCTGCCTCGCAGTATGCCGAATAGAAGAGAAGCCACTTTTAGCGCCGCCGATTTCTAGCTGCGCCACGCGACACGCCGTTCGTAGCAGATCGAGCGTCTTTATCAGTATCACCGGTGACAACATCTCGTCCAGTACCGGGTGTTCGTCGTCGCATTGTACCGGGGCCAACAGCAATAATGTCTTCACCGCTGTCACTATCCTCAATATCAAGGAGAACAGGAACACCGAAGATGCCCGTTGCATCTGCTTCGATATCACTTTTGACCCGATCGAGGGTCACGACATCGGGTTCTTCATCTTCAAGATCGAGACGACGCTGGTGAACTTGTTCTGCAGGATGGACGTCAAATTCGTCCTCTCGCTCGACATACTCTACATTCTCCTCGACTTCGCCGAAATCTGGAGCCAATGCAGACCACTTTTGAGGACTGATAATTGACCAGGTATACACACATCCAGATTCAAGACCACAGGCGACTACCAATGGTCGTGATGGATGCCATTCTACCACGCCGAGTTCTTCACGTGGTCCTTCGAGGATCTTGACAAGTGATCCGTGACCGCGTTCCCAGACGTAGACGTCGGGATTCATGAATGTTGTAGCCGAGACAAATTCACCGGTTGAAGAGAATGTGACATGGTTCCAACTTAATCTGTTGACCACATCCTGAAATTTGTGCTCAACTTGGAGTTTGATGTTGGAGGGTTCCAGGTCGATACCGAGTTGCGAAAGATCGGGCATGAGGACGGTGCGAATCACTCGATCGGAGCTATTGACTAGAAGGTCTCTACCATTACTAGCGAGACGTAGGAGAATGACGACGCCGTTACAAAGGCGCATGGAGTGGATTGTGGTGCAAGTTTCCGTTTCAATGATATTGATCCATCCTTTCGACGTTCCTGCAATTATGTGATTTCCAAAGGCCGTGAATATGGTCACGCAAGTTGAATGCTTTGCATCCTGAGCCGCTTGCTTTGCTATGACAGCTGGGTCGATTTCTTCGCCATTTGTTGCTTGTGGACGGAGAGGTGCGGAAGGTAGGATTCGTTTGATGGGTTTTGGAGAAGAGACGTCGACTAGAACGGGCTGGTCTTCGAAGAGAGAGGCAACAAAGAGGAGACTATAAAAATATAATTGTTAGCCCTTGTACTGAGCCACTGTGCAAGGTGTTGGAGAAGAAAGGCATACTGGTTAAATGGATGTAGCTCTGCGATATACACAGGTGCCTCGAATCTGACTGTCCGCACCCGTGAGCCATCTTTCAGGTCCCACAGAATGCATTTCCAGTCTTGTGAGGAAGTGAGAAGATACCGACCATCTCGGGACCAGCTACCAACATAGATATTAGTACCGTCCATCCGTCAATTCTTGTCCCATGACCAAGACCAAGAGAGTATACCTGAGTGATTGGATTTGGCGAGTGTGACCCTGCAGCTTGCGAGCTACACCATTTGTTTCAATATCAAAAATGACAACAGTACCATCAACCTATTTATAATTGTCAGAATTCGACGCGGGGTTCGACTTTCGAGGTTGAAGGTCAGGGAGGTGGGTGTATTCACTCGTCCAGAAGCTAGGTAGTCACCGGTATGATCGAATCGCAAACAGGTCGCATGGCCACTTTCTTTTGATAGTTAGAATAAGTCTTCCCCAATTCATGACTAATTAGAGTAACATACGAAGTTTCTCTGTCAGAGTGTCAGGGTAGTCCTGCGCTAGGACGAAGGGGTCTATAAGAGACAGGTTCATTGCGGCGAGTGGGGGCAATAATAATAGGATCTGAGGCGCAAAATCCCCATGCGCCTGACAAGGGGACCCTTCTTCTGTTAATCAAGCATTCAGAATATGCCTGACCCAGTCGCATGCAATTCCACCCTGTAATAACGTGGTGCGCACAGCTGTCAATGTTTCTCAGTGAATTGTTCCCATATCCGAATCGGCCAAGTGAATATCACGCCAAGGAAGGATGATACCTCCCGTTCTGCCACCGCCTACCCCTTTTAGTGCCATATGGCCGGCCGAAAACTCAAGCCCCATCAGACGGGTGAAGGTCGCCTCACCATCTCCCTTTCAACCTTCTCCGACACGACCTCCATCCCTTTCACCATCCAAGAATATCGCGCCCCGCATCGCGATATCTCTTCAGGAGAACATCATACGCGAAGCCACTCCGTGCGCCCCTATTTCTCTCTTTTCCAGGGCTCCGTGACGCTTCGAAACCTCAGGTCGCGGGCGCCCTCGTGGCAAGGGCTGCCAAAGGCCTCAGCCGGCCAGCTGCTTCCACCCTACCTTCGTTTCATCGCTTTTGCGCGCGTATTTGACTTTTTGGCATCCGAAAACCCAGTCTTTCCGGTTTTCGCGCTTTAACGACTCGGTATCTTTCGTTATTCCCAGGTTCGCGCCAATACCACCGGACCTCTCAAATCCGATTCCCGGTTCATCAGTTTCGCAACCTCAACCGCCACGATGTCGAACGTTTTCTTTCCTTTCTCCAAGGCGCCTTTGCGCACCATCAAGGAGATTCAGTTTGGTCTTTTCTCCCCCGAGGAAACCAAGCGCATGAGTGTGGTTCATGTGGAATACCCGGAGACGATGGTACGTGATTCTTCAGCTTTATTTCATCGAAACAAACGAAACCTCAAGTGGCTCATCTAACACTTTGTTTTCTCGCAGGATGAACAACGCCAAAGACCCCGGACAAAAGGTGTTAATGACCCTCGCCTTGGAACTATCGATCGCCAGTACAACTGTGAGACTTGCGAAGAAGGTCCAAAGGAATGTCCTGGGCATTTTGGCCATATCGAACTGGCTGCTCCAGTATTTCATATCGGTATGTATCTGCTCCTAACAAGCATGACACTGAACGGATGCTAATCTACAAATCTCCTTTCAGGTTTTCTGACCAAGATTAAGAAGCTACTGGAAACCGTCTGCCACAACTGTGGAAAGATCAAAGCCAATACGGTTAGTCATCCCTCACCGGGATGGCAAACTTTTAGTGGCCTTTTTTTTGCTAACTTTGAGACCAGTCTGATCCCAAGTTCAGGGAAGCTGTACGTATGCGAGACCCGAAGCGACGATTCGATAACATCTGGAGACTCTCCAAAGATGTCCTAGTTTGCGAAGCCGATCCGACAGCCGACGACGAGGATTCTCAGAAGAATGAGAAGGAGTATAAACACGGCGGGTGCGGTAACGCTCAACCAACTGTTCGAAAGGAGGGTATCACCCTTGTGGGCTCATGGAAGCCCAGCAAAGCTATGATGGAGGACGAAATGGCTCAGCCAGAGAAGAAGGTTATCACACCAGCGATGGCCTTGAACATCTTCAGAAACATTTCTCACCAGGAGGTCGAGATTATGGGCCTAAGCAACGACTATGCCCGCCCTGAATGGATGGTTCTCACAGTTCTTCCAGTCCCCCCTCCCACCGTTCGCCCTAGCGTCATGATGGGTGCTACGAGTGGATCCCGCGGTGAAGATGATTTGACTTACAAGCTTGCTGAGATTGTTCGTGCAAACCAGAACGTCCAACGCTGCGAGCAAGAAGGTGCCCCCGAGCACGTCATTCGTGAATTTGAGTCCTTACTGCAATACCATATTGCCACTTACATGGACAATGATATTGCTGGTCAGCCAAAGGCGATGCAGAAGGGTAACCGCCCCGTGAAGGCCTTGCGCAGCCGTCTTAAGGGTAAGGAAGGTCGTCTGCGACAAAACTTGATGGGAAAGCGTGTTGATTTCTCTGCGCGTACCGTTATCACGGGTGATCCCAACTTGTCTCTTGACGAAGTTGGTGTGCCTATCTCTACAGCACGTATCTTGACATATCCCGAGGTTGTCACTCCCTATAACATTGAGAAGTTGCAAGCCCTGGTTTCGAATGGGCCCAACATGCACCCTGGTGCTAGGTATATTGTTCGTGATAACGGCGAGCGCATTGATCTTCGTCATGCGAAGCGTGCTGGTGCGCAGCAGCTTCTTTACGGCTGGAAAGTGGAACGCCACATCGACAACGGTGATGTGATTCTGTTCAACCGTCAGCCGTCTCTTCACAAGGAGTCTATGATGGGTCACCGCGTTCGTGTGATGCCATTCTCGACCTTCCGTCTAAACTTGTCGGTTACCACTCCTTATAACGCCGATTTCGATGGTGATGAAATGAACTTGCACGTTCCTCAGAGTGAGGAAGCCCGTGCTGAGCTTGCCGAGCTTGCACTGGTCCCCAAGAACATTGTGTCCCCTCAGCGAAATGGCCCTCTTATGGGTATCGTGCAGGACACCCTTTGTGGTATTTATAAGATTTGCCGTCGTGACACTTTCCTTACAAGGGATCAAGTCATGAACCTCATGCTCTGGGTTCCCGACTGGGACGGTCTTATCCCCCCTCCGGCTATTCTGAAGCCTCGTCCTCGCTGGACCGGAAAACAGATGATCAGCATGGCTTTCCCTACTGGTCTCAACCTCCTCCGTATCGACAAGGACAGCTCACCACTTTCCGAGAAGTTTAGCCCTCTGAACGATGGTGGTCTGCTGATCCACGGTGGACAGCTGCTGTATGGTATGCTTTCTAAGAAGACTGTGGGTGCCAGCGGTGGCGGTGTAATTCACACCATTTTCAACGAGTATGGCTGTGATACTGCTGTGAACTTCTTCAATGGAGCTCAAACCATAGTTAACTACTGGTTGCTGCACCATGGATTTAGTATTGGTATCGGTGATACTATCCCCGATCACAATACCATCCAAAAGATTGAGGAGGCCGTTCGCGAGCGCAAGCAGGAAGTCGAATCGATTACTGCTAGCGCTACCGAGAACACATTGGAGGCTCTTCCTGGTATGAACGTTCGTGAAACCTTCGAGAGCAAGGTCTCGCGTGCCTTGAACAACGCTCGTGATGAGGCTGGTGCCGCCACCGAAAAGAGTTTGAAGGATATCAACAACGCTATCCAGATGGCTCGATCCGGTTCTAAGGGTTCTACAATTAACATTTCCCAAATGACCGCTGTCGTCGGACAACAATCCGTGGAAGGAAAGCGTATTCCCTTCGGCTTCAAGTATCGTACACTGCCACACTTTACCAAGGATGACTACTCTCCTGAATCCCGTGGATTCGTTGAGAACTCATATCTCCGTGGTCTCACACCCACTGAGTTCTTCTTCCACGCCATGGCTGGTCGTGAAGGTCTGATTGATACTGCTGTCAAGACTGCCGAGACTGGCTACATTCAGCGAAAACTGGTCAAGGCCCTGGAAGAAGTGATGGTCAAGTACGATGGTACTGTTCGAAACTCCCTGGGTGATATCATTCAATTCATCTACGGTGAGGATGGTCTTGATGGTGCGCACATTGAGAACCAACGTGTTGATATCATTCGATGCTCTGACGAGAAAATGAGGGAACGCTTCCGCGTTGACGTTATGGATCCAGAACGCAGCCTCGGACCTGAAGTTCTGGAACAAGCTAATGAAATTGCTGGCGATATGAATGTCCAGAGGTATTTGGACGAGGAATGGGATGCGCTGATCGAGTCTCGTAACTTCCTCCGCACTGTTTGCAAGGAGGACGAGGAGATGATGCAGCTACCCATCAACATCCAACGAATTCTAGAAACGGCACGCAGCACATTCAATATTCGCGAAGGTACTATCAGTGATTTGCACCCTGCCGAGGTCGTTTCTCAGGTTCAA
>Ga0102593_1000306_pt1 | contig 99506 bp, 107 predicted proteins | sample AraplaCol_mMS_r2_2_FD_76862 | JGI IMG/M metagenome (GOLD analysis project Ga0102593, IMG submission 76862) | Arabidopsis root microbial communities from North Carolina, USA - plate scrape MF_Col_mMS_r2 (SPADES assembly) (version 2) | ecosystem: Host-associated > Plants > Roots > Endosphere...
CGGGCGACAACGCCGAGCTGGACGTCGAGCTGATCACCCCGATCGCCATGGAAGAGAAGCTGCGCTTCGCCATCCGTGAAGGCGGCCGCACCGTCGGCGCCGGCGTCGTGGCCAAGATCGTCGAGTAATCGATCCGATCTCAGCGACTAGCTGACCAAGCGAAGGCCCCGGAGAGCGATCTCCGGGGCCTTTTGCTTTGGTGGCTCACTGACTTGCCCCCACCTGACCGCTTCGCGGTCTGTCCGCCCCATAGGGGGCGGAGGCGGACGAAAAAGGGCCGGAGGTTTCCCCTCCGGCCCCTCGTCTGTCGGTGATCAGGCGCCTAGAACCGCGCCTTCACCCCCACATAGAACCGCCGTCCCAGCACGTCGTAGGTCGACGGGTCGGTGTTGGCCTGGACGTACGAGCTGAAGTACGGCGGAGCCTTGTCGGTGACGTTGGTCACCCCGCCGCGGAACTCGTAGGTCTGGTTCACCCGCCAGGTCCCGCTGAGGTCGAAATAGTCGATGTTCGGCGTGGCGCTGTCCTCGTCGGCATAGTCCTGCATGCCGTCGATGTGGCGCCAGGCCACGCCCAGGTCGACCGGACCCAGGGTGTAGGTCAGCGAGGTGTTGACCTTCCACTCGGGGTGGGCGACGGCCGTGTTGCTGACCTGGTCGTTGCCGATGGTGCCCTTCAGCTCGACGAAGTCCTCGCCCGGCAGGCTCTGGATCTGGAAGCTGTCGAGCCAGCTGCCGATCACGTTGACGCGCAGCGAGCCGTACTTGTCGTCCAGCCCGACGGCGCCCAGACCGAACGCCCAGTCGACCTGGAAGTCGACGCCCCGGGTCTTGTACTCCGAGAGGTTCAGGTTGATCAGGCTCATCGACGACACCTCGCCGGTGGCGGCGCTGCGCGTGAACAGGCTGCAGTAGTAGTTGCTGGTGCTGGCGGTCGGGTTGGCCGTGGCCGAGTAGCAGTTCTGCAGGGCGTCCTCGGCCGAGATGGTGCCGATCGCGTCCTTGATGTCGATCGAGTAGTAGTCGGCCGACAGCGACAGGCGCCGGAACAGCGGGTTTTCGAACACGGGCGTCCAGACGAAGCCCACGCTGTAGGTGTCGGCGGTCTCCTCGTGCAGGTCGCTGTTGCCCCCGACCGTCGCGTCGACCTGGGTGTTGGCGTAGGTGTAGGTGTCGATGATCGCCGCCGGCACGCCCTGGGCCAGGCAGAGGGCGCGGGCCGCCGTGGCGTTGGAGCCGGTGCGGACCGAGCTGTCGATCGCGCACGGATCCTCGGTGATCGTCTCGTAGCTCTGGTTCTGCGGCGAATAGAGCTCGCCCAGGCTGGGGGCCCGGACGGCGCGCTGATAGCCGCCGCGCAGGCGGAAGCCCTCGACGATCTCCCAGTCGCCGTCGACCTTGTAGGCCGAGACGCCGCCGATCGTCTGGTAGTCGGAATAGCGGTAGCCGAGGTCGAGGTTCAGCGCCTTGACGAAGGGCAGGTCCTTCAGGACCGGGACCAGCAGCTCGCCGTAGATCTCCTTGACGTCGGTGGAGGCGTCGATGGCGTCGGCGGCGTTGAAGCCGACCACGTCGCCGGTCGAGAGCAGGCTGTCGGGCACGTACTTGAAGCTGTCGTACTTGTAGTCGGCCCCGAAGGCGCCGCGGACCTCGCCGGCCGGCAGGTCGAACAGGCCGCCCTGCAGGTTGGCCTCGACCACCCGCTGCTCGGCGGCCGTCCAGTTCTTGGTCGTGCGCGAGATGTAGCTGCGGCAGGCCGAGGACAGCGCGTTCAGGCCGAACGGGTCGTAGCCGCCGCTGCAGATGCTGGCGCCGCCGTCGGCCGCGTTCAGCAGGGTCTGGACGGCCGAGTGGCTGATGTTGCCCGACTGGATCTCGTTCTGCTCGGACCGGCCGAACGAGCCGTAGACGTCGTAGGTCCAGTCCTTGAAGCCGGTTTCGCCGCGCACGCCGGTCGCCAGTTGGAAGACGTTGAAGGTGGTGTCCGACACCCGCGGGCCGACGTCGGTGAAGCGCTTGCGCAGCAGGAAGTCGGCCGTGGGATCGGCGCGGCTGGCCAGCAGGGTGGACAGGTCGTCCGGGATGAACGGGTTGGTCACCGGCACGGTGAAGCCCGTGGTGCTGGCGGCCGGGGCGGGGGCCAGGACGGTGCGGGAGTCGTAGTGGGTGAAGTTGAACGAGCCGTAGGCCTCGGCGTGCGAATTGATCTCGTACTGGGCCTCGCCATAGGCCGAGTAGCGGGTCAGGGGCAACTGCAGCAGGTTCAGGGCGCCGGTGTTGTAGGTGCCGTTCACCGGGATGGTGGCGTAGTCGATGGCCGTCGAGCCGCCGTAGTTGACGCCGTTGTAGAACAGCGTGCCGTCGTCGTTGAAGCCGAGGTTGGCGCCGGCCTTCACCGTGCCGGCCGCGATCCCGTACTTGGCGAAGACGGCGTCCATGGCCGCCTGGGTCGGCAGGTTGGTGCCCGTGGCGTCATAGCGGCCGTAGGGCGTGGTCGACGAGGCGCCGGAGACGGCGGCGAAGTCGCGGGCCGAGTTGAACACCTCGCCGCGCTGGGAATAGGCCAGCGAAACGGCGGCGTGGCCGCGATCGTCGGCGAACTTGCCGCCGGCGGTGACGCTGACCGCGGTCTCCTTGCCGTCGCCGTGCTGGCTGATGCCGTACTGGGCGTCGACCGCGAGGCCGGTGAAGTTGTGGTCCAGCTTGAAATTGACGACCCCGGCGACGGCGTCCGATCCGTAGGTGGCCGAGGCGCCGCCGCTGATGACCTCGATGTTCTGGATCAGGGCGGTGGGCAGGATGTTGATGTCGACGCTGCCGTCGGAGTTGGAGGCGACCACGCGGTGGCCGTCCAGCAGCACCAGGGTGCGGGCGGTCCCCAGGCCGCGCAGCTCGATATTGGCCTGACCCCCGTTCGACGGGTTGTTCGAGGTCGACGACACCGACGGCACGAACTGCGGCATCTGGTTCAGCAGGGTGTCGACCGTGACCGAGCCGGTCTTCTGGATGGCGTCCTGGCCCACGGTGACGATCGGGCTGTTGGAGACGTAGTCGCGGCGGGCGATGCGCGAACCGGTGACGACGATCTCCTCGACGGCGCTGACCGAGGTGTCGGCCGAAGCGGTCTGGGCGTGGGCCGCCAGAGGCGCGGCCGCGATCAGGCAGGCGAGCGCGGACGCGCCCGCGAGGTAGTGCGTTCTCGACATGAAGTATCCCCAAATGGGCCATCGTGAGAGCGACGATGGCCGGTACCGGCGAAAGGAAATTCGCTTGGGACCTTGGGTATGGGGCGGCTTTTTCTCGAATGTGTGCGGCCGTACGCGCTGGAGTCCTGATGTTTCAGACTCGCAGGGACGATTGTGCCCCATCTGTGGATTGTCGCCGAACCGTCATATAGGCGCGCGGCGGCCCGAAACGGATCACGGGGCAAGACACAGCGGCGGGCGGGACGCGGTTTGTTGCGGAGCCGACGCGAAGACGGCCGTGGCCGGCCGGCCACAGTGCGTCATGGTTCTGTCTTCAGGGCAGGCGTCAGGCCGTGGTGACGGGCTCGGCCAGATAGGCGTGGATCGCCGCCACCACCTGGGCGCCTTCGCCGACGGCCGCCGCCACGCGCTTGACCGAGCCCGCCCGCACGTCGCCGATCGCGAACACGCCGTGGCGGCTGGTCTGCAGCGACGGGTGGCCGGGGGCCAGGTCCTGGCCGGTGCGCACGAAGCCGTGGTTGTCCAGCTCGACCCGGCACTCGGTCAGCCAGGCGGTGTTGGGCGCGGCGCCGATGAACAGGAACAGGTGGCTGATCTCGCAGCGGTCTTCCTCGCCGGTGTCGAGGTCGCGATGGCGGATGGCGCGCAGCTGGCCGTCCTCGCCCTCCAGCTCGACGATCTCGTTGCGGGTGACGACCTCGATATTGGGCAGGCTCTCGATGCGCTCGATCAGGTAGCGCGACATGCTGGCGTCCAGGCTCTTGCCGCGGATCACCAGCCACACCTTCTTGACGTGGGCCGCCAGATAGACCGCCGCCTGGCCCGCCGAATTTCCGGCCCCGACCAGGGCCACTTCCTGGCCGGCGCACAGCTTGGCCTCCAGCGGCGAGGCCCAGTAGTGGACGCTGCTGCCTTCGAAGGCGTCCAGGTTGGAGACGTCCAGCCGCCGGTAGCGGGCGCCGCTGGCGATCACCACGGTCTTGGCCTGGGTGGTCTCGCCGCTGACCAGTTTCAGGTGATAGCCGTCCAGGGCGCTGTCGCCGGTGGCGTCAGCGGTGCATTCCAGGCTGGCGACCTCGTCGGGGATGGCCAGGTTGGCACCGAACTTCTGGGCCTGGTTGTAGGCGCGGGCCATCAGGGCCATGCCCGAGACACCGGTGGGAAAGCCCAGATAGTTCTCGATCCGGGCCGAGGCGCCGGCCTGGCCGCCGAACGCCCGGGTGTCGAGCACCAGCACGGACAGGCCCTCGGAGGCGGCGTAGACGGCGGTGGCCAGGCCCGCGGGACCGGCCCCGACCACGGCGACGTCGTAGATGTGGGTCGGGTCCAGGTCGCCGACCATGCCGATGCAGCGCGCCAGCTCGGCGTTGGACGGATGGCGCAGGATCTGGCCGCCGGGGCAGAGCACGATCGGCAGCTCGGCCTCGTCCAGCGAGAAGCGCTCGATCAGCACCTTGGCGCAGTCGACCGTGTCCGGGTCCAGCTGCTTGTAGGGGTGGCCGTTGCGGGCCAGGAAGCCGGACAGGCGGATGACGTCGCCGTCGTTCGCCCGGCCCAGGATGATCGGACCGGCGCCCAGCTCCAGCAGGCCGACGCGGCGCAGGATCAGGGCCCGCATGATCCGCTCGCCCAGCTCGGCCTCGGCGATCAGCACCGCGCGCAGGCGATCGGGCTTGATGCGCAGCACCTCCACGTCGGTGATGGCCTGCACGTCGACCAGGGACGGGCGGTTCGACAGCTGGGCCAGTTCGCCGATGAAATGGCCGGGCTCGTGCTCGACGATCACGTGGCTCTCGTCGTGGGCGTCGCGCCGGCTGACGCGGGCGCGCCCCTCGAGCACGACCATGAGCCCGGGCGAGACCTCGCCGGCCTGGGCCAGCATAGCGCCGGCCTTGGCGTGGGCGATGTCGCCGAACCGGCGGATGCGATCGATCTCCTCCGGCAGGAGGAGGGGGAACATCTGATCGCGGCGGGTATCCATGATGGCCATGGCCCTAGAGTGCGTCAGGATCGCCGTTCGGTCATCTACATCCGCATCGGATTTGAACGTTCGCGCCGTGAAGAGCGGCCTTGGACGCGGAGGCGGCCAGGCGGTAGAGTCCGCCCATGTCGAAAGCCGCCGCTAAACGCCGTTCCGCCACCCAGTGGCGGGTCGGGGCCGGGTCCGAGACCATCGCCCGTGACACCCCCCAGGAAGTCGCCGTGGGCCTGTCGTTCGACGGCCGGCCGCACACCGTGTTGATGGCCACGCCCGACGACGTCGAGGACCTGGCCCTGGGCTTCACCGTCACCGAGGCCGTGGCCAAGGCGGCTGACGTGCTGGCCGTCGAGGTCACGCGGACCGACCTGGGCCTCCTGGCCGACGTGAAGCTCCAGCCCGGCGCAATCCAGCGCAAGGCCCGGCCGCGCACCCTGGAGGGGCGCTCCAGCTGCGGGCTGTGCGGGGTGCAGCGCCTGGCCGACGCCGTGCGGCCGCTGCCGCGCCTGGAAGACGGGGCCAGCGTCTCGCACCAGGCCGTCCAGCGCGCCGTCGACGCCCTGGGCGACGCCCAGGCCCTGGGCCGGCTGACCCGGGCCACCCACGCCGCGGCGTTCGCGGACGGGGAGGGGGCGCTGGTCGTGGTCCGCGAGGACGTCGGCCGCCACAACGCCCTGGACAAGCTGGCCGGGGCCATGGCGCGCGAAGGCCGCGACGCCTCGACGGGCTTCGTGGTGGTCACCAGTCGCTGCTCGTTCGAGATGGTCGAGAAGACCGTGCGGATGGGCTGCTCTATCCTGGTGGCGGTCTCGGCGCCGACCGACCTGGCGATCCGCCGGGCCGAGGAATCCGGCCTGACCCTGGTCGCCCTGGCCCGCGCCGACGGGCACACCGTGTTCGCCTATGCCGAGCGCCTGCTCGACGCCGTACCGGAGTATGCGTGATGGCCCACGACAAACCCAATGCGGGCGTCCGCGGCATCCATCGCTACGACAACGCCGCCGGCGGCTGGGGCGCGCTCAAGGCGGTGGCCGGGGCCCTGACCGACCAGGAGACGGTGATCGAGGGCGGCAAGACCCTGCTGCGCGCCAACCAGCCCGAGGGCTTCGACTGCCCCGGCTGCGCCTGGCCCGATCCCAAGCACACCAGCTCGTTCGAGTTCTGCGAGAACGGCGCCAAGGCCGTGGCCTGGGAGGCGACGACCAAGCGCGCCACGCCCGAGACGTTCGCGGCCCATACCGTGACCGAGCTCCTGACCTGGAACGACCATGCCCTGGAGGACCTGGGTCGGCTGACCCACCCCGTGGCCTATGACAAGGCGACGGATCGCTATCTGCCGATCAGCTGGGAGGACGCCTTCGCGCGCACCGCCGACGCCCTGAGGGCGCTGGACCATCCGAACCAGGCCGAGTTCTACGCCTCGGGCCGGGCCTCGAACGAGGCGGCGTTCCTGTTCCAGCTGCTGGGCCGGCGGGTGGGGACCAACAATTTCCCCGACTGCTCGAACATGTGCCACGAGCCGACCAGCGTGGGCCTGCCGGACTCCATCGGCATGGGCAAGGGCTCGGTGACGCTGGAGGACTTCGACCACGCCGACCTGATCCTCAGCTTCGGCCACAATCCCGGCACCAACCATCCCAGGATGATGACCACCTTGCGCGACGCGTCGAAGCGGGGCGCGACCATCCTGGCCTTCAATCCGCTGAAGGAACGGGCGCTGGAGCGGTTCGCCGCGCCGCAGGACCCGGTCGAGATGGCGACCCTGACCTCGACCCCCATCGCTTCGGCCTACTACCAGGTCGCCATCGGCGGTGACGCCTTGGCGGTGCAGGGGATCATGAAGGCGGTGCTGCAGCTGGACGCCGAGAGCCAGGGTACGGTGCTGGATCGCGCCTTCATCGCCGAACACACCGAGGGCTTCGAGACGGTGAAGGCCGTCGTCGAGGACCTGGGCTGGGACGAGATCGAGGCGGGCTCGGGCCTGACCCGCGGCCAGATCGAGGAGGCGGCTCGGACCTACGCGAACGCCAAGGCGACGATCCTCTGTTACGGCATGGGCCTGACCCAGCATCGGTCGTCGTCCAGCACCGTGCAGCAGCTGGTCAACCTGCTGCTGCTGAAGGGCAATATCGGCCGGCCGGGGGCGGGAATCTGTCCGCTGCGGGGCCATTCCAACGTCCAGGGCGACCGGACGGTGGGGATCTGGGAGAAGCCCTCGGCGGCGTTCCTGGACTCGATGGACCGGGTGTTCGCCTTCAAGTCGCCGCGCGAGCACGGCCACACCGTGGTCGAGACCATCGCGGCCATGGAGGCGGGGCAGACCAGGGTGTTCGTCGGGCTGGGCGGCAATTTCGCCGTCGCCGCGCCCGATCCGACCCGCACCCACGCGGCGATCAGGAAGGCGGGGTTGACGGTCCACGTCGCCACCAAGCTGAACCGCACCCACCTGCTGCACGGCGATGAAAGCCTGCTGCTGCCCTGCCTGGGCCGCACCGAGATCGACCTGCAGGCCGGCGGCCGCCAGGCGGTGACGGTCGAGGACTCGATGTCGATGGTCCACGCCTCGCGCGGGTTGAACCCACCGGCCTCGGACCAGCTGAAGTCCGAGCCGGCGATCGTCGCCGGGATCGGGGCGGCGCTGTTCGGGCCGGACGACATCGTCGACTGGCAAGGCCTGGCCGGCGACTACGACAAGATCCGCGACCTGATCGAAGCGGTCTTCCCCGAGGCCTTCGCCAATTATAATGAGCGCGTCCGTCAGCCGGGCGGCTTCCGCCTGCCGGTGCCGCCGTCCGACCGCGTCTGGAAGACCCCCAGCGGCAAGGCCCAGTTCCTGGCCCATCGTCATGACGGCCAGGACGCCCGGCGGGGCGACGCCGACGTCCTGCTGCTGACCACCCTGCGCAGCCACGACCAGTACAACACCACCATCTACGGCCAGAACGACCGCTATCGCGGCGTGTTCGGCCGCCGCGACGTGGTCTTCGCCCATCCCGACGATATCGCCGCGCGCGGACTGAAGGCCGGCGACCGCATCGACCTGACCGCCGCCTTCGACGACACGGGTCGACGGGCGGTGCGCGGCTTCACCCTGGTGGAGCGCGACATCCCGCGCGGCTGCCTGGCCGCCTACTATCCGGAGACCAACATGCTGGTGGCGCTGGAGGATCACGATCGCCGCAGCGGCACGCCGGCCTACAAGTCGGTTCCCGTGCGGCTGGCCGCCAGCACCAATTGAGGCCCGATCATGACAAGGGGGTCATGACCTCGAATTAAGTCGTCTCCCGGCAGGGGCGCGGCTAGCCTTCCCTCAACAACGCTTTTGTTTCGAGGGAACAACCGATGCGCGCTCTTCTTCTCCTGGCCACCGCCGCCACGGCCCTGGGCTTCGCCGGGGCCGCCGCCGCCGATCCGTCGGTGAAGATCAAGGACGCCGTGGCCCGGGTCGAGGTGATCCCGGAAGCCCGCGGCGACGTGAAGGTCGAATTCCTGACCACCAACCAGAGCCTGCCGCTGAAGATCCATCAGAACGGCTCGGACGTGACGGTCGACGGCGGCCTGCGGATGAACCGGATCAACGGCTGCAACACGGTGATGGGCAAGCGCGTGATCCACGTGCGCGGCGTCGGCGACGTGAAGTGGGAGGACATCCCGCAGATCGTGATCCGCGTGCCGATGAAGGCCGAGGTCGCCGCCGGCGGCGCGGTGTTCGGCAACGTCGGCCGCACCGAGCACCTGGAGCTGTCCAACGCCGGCTGCGGCGATTGGACGGTCGCCAACGTGCGCGGCAAGCTGGACCTGAACCAGGCCGGTTCGGGCGACACCCGGGTCGGCAGCGTCGGCTCGGCCGAGATCAACATCGCCGGTTCCGGCGACGTGAAGATGCAGGACGTCGGCAGTGATCTGGAGATCAGCATCGCCGGCTCGGGCGGGGTGGTCGCCGCCAGCGTCAACGGCGGCCTGGAGGCCAATATCGCGGGTTCGGGCGGCGTGACCGTCAACGGCGGCCGCGCGCGCTCGGTCGAGGTCAACATCATGGGCTCCGGCGACGTCGACTTCGGCGGCGAGGCCGGTAACGTCGAGGCCTCCATCGCCGGTTCGGGCGACGTGCGCATCGCCAGGGCCACGGGGCCCGTGAGCAAGCACGTGGCGGGCTCGGGCAATGTGATCATCGGCCAGTAGCCGGCGACATTTTATATAAGGATCGCTGTCATCCCGGCCCCGCGCTCCGCGGCGGCCGGGATTTCATTATGCGGGATGATGTCCCACGTTGTGATTTCTCCTGAACCGGCTAGGCTGGCGTCGGTTCATTGGAGGAAACGGCGTGAAGCTGCGGGTGCTGATCCTGGCCCTGTCGTCCGTCTGGGCGCTGGCCTTGCCGGGCGTCTGCGGCGCGGCGGCGCCCAAGCCGCTGTATCGCGATCCGATCACCGACGGGGCGGCCGACGTGTCGATCGTGTTCGACAAGGCTCATCGCCAATGGGTGATGTTCTACACCAACCGTCGCGCGACCCTGAAGGACCCCGACCCCAAGGACGTCGCCTGGGTCCACGCCACGCCGATCGGCATGGCGACCTCCAAGGACGGCTTGGCCTGGACCTACAAGGGCGTGGCCGCCATCCCGGCCCAATGCACGGGTCCCACCCTATGGGCGCCCGAGCTCTTCGCCGAGGGCGGCGTCTATCACATGTGGCTGACCGTAGTGCCGGGCGTCTTCCACCGCTGGGGCGACAAGGCGGCGACGGCGCGGATCGTCCACCTGACCAGCAAGGACCTGGCGACCTGGACCTGCGGCGATACGCCGGACCTGGGCTCGGACCGGGTGATCGACGCCAGCGTGGTCAAGATCGGCGACCGCTATCGCCTCTGGTACAAGGACGAGCGCAAGGGCAGCCGGATCCTGGCGGTGGAGAGCGCCGACCTGGTCCACTGGACGCCGACGGGCGACGGGCCGGTGGTCGACATGGCCGCCGAGGGCCCCAAGGTGTTCCGCTTCAAGGGCGCCTGGTGGATGATCGCCGACGCGTGGAAGGGCCTGATCGTCCTGCGCTCGGACGACGCCCGGACCTGGAGCCTGCAGCCGCGGCGTCTCCTGGAGCAGCCGGGGCTTCAGCCCACCGACACCGCCAAGGGCCAGCATCCGGACGTGGTGGTCAGCGGGGGCAGGGCGTTCCTCTACTACTTCGTCCACCAGTCCAACGAACCGCAGGCCAAGGCCGACCCCTATTACGGCCAGCGCACGGTGGTGCAGGTGGCCGAGTTGAAGGAGGAGGGCGGGGCGCTGACGGTCGATCGGGAGGCGCCGGTCGAGGGCGGGCTGGTCCCCCCGAGGTGACGGCGGTTCGCGGAACCGCGCTCACGCGACACATATATATAAAGTGAAACGCCCCAGAGCCTGAGCTCCGGGGCGTTCCTTCAGTCCGCTGATCGCGAGACGACTTCCGCTTAGCGGATGCCGAAGCCGAACAGGGTGTCGGCGTCGATCAGGTCGGCGCCCGAACGGTCGCGGGTCTTCAGGCTGCCGCCGAAGGTGTAGCGGAAGCCGACCTTCACGGCCTCGGCGTTCAGGTCCGCCAGGTCCTTGGCTTCGGTGTGGGTGTACTTGCCGAAGGTCGACCAGCCGCTGTTGGCGAACTTGTATTCGCCGCCGACGTTGAAGTCCCAGAGGTCAGCGCTCTGGAAGCCCTTGGGGTCGATGTTCGAGTAGCCGACGCCGGCGTCCAGACGGAAGTCGTCCGAGACGAAGTAGCGGGCGTCAGCGCGGACGGCCACCAGGTCGGCGTCCAGGTCGTTCGACTGGCCGTAGGCGACCAGGCCGGTGACGGTGGCCTTGTCGAAGTACTTGCTGGCTTCGGCGCCGACGGCCCACAGGGTGTCGTTCGACGGACGCGACAGGGCGGCGAAGCCGCCGACGCGCACGGTGTCGCCGGCGACCAGGGTCGTGGCGTGGGCGGCGGTCGAGGCGACGGTCTCGTCGCTCAGGTCGTTGTCGTTGACCGAGACGTTGCCGTTCACGGTGACGGTCCAGGCGCCCGTCGGGATGGCGACGTTGCCGTCGACCTTGAACGAGGTGCCGTCGGCGTCGATGCCGGTGGCCTTGACGTCGGTGTAGTTCACGGCGGCGCCGACCGAACCGACGTTCTGGGCGAAGGCGGGAGCCGAGACGGCCAGCGCCAGGACGGCGGCGGCGGCAAAGAGTTGGGTCTTCATAGTGGGTAATCCCCTTACTGTGTGGCCTCGATCGGCGGGCGGTCGTTTGGGGAGGGCCGCCCGTCCGTCGAGGAGCGGCGGATTTATGGAGCTTCGCCCTGGGCGGCAAGGCCGGCGGAGGCGGTCGGCGGCGAATTGATGCAGTTTTATGACACTTGCAGCCACGGGTTAACGTCCCTATCGCGTACGCCTGCACGTTCATGCTCATCTGCGCCTTGATTTGAGCATGTTTCGTGCGACGAGGTTCTTTATCGGAGGAGGGCTTGGTCGTTTGCGCCCTCCGCAGGGCGTCACGGTCGGGATCGGAAGACCCTCGATACGCTCAAGCTTCATTTCGGACCTTGGCCGGGCCCGCGGATCGGGGAGGGGAGGATCGTCCTGTCCGGCCTTCGAAAACGGCCCCGGGAACCGCTTGACGAAACCGATTCACACACGTAAAAGCCCCCCTCTGTTGGACCGGCTGTGAGCTTTCGAGCTCAGACGCGGTTCGCGAACGACTGCTGATCGCGCCTTCTGGGGCGCAGTTTTCAGTCACAGGCCCTCTCGGGAGACCGGGCGGGCCAATTTGTTTTGCGGACGCTGCGTTCGGATGTCTCGAAAGAGGGGTCCGGGTTGGTCTTTGAAATGGTTCGAGACGCGGGCGCAGCCCACTAGGAAACCGAGCGATATGGATCGTCAGAACATCCGCATCCGGCTCAAGGCCTTCGATCACCGCGTGTTGGATCATTCCACGCGCGAGATCGTGAACACGGCCAAGCGCACGGGTGCGACGGTACGGGGCCCGATCCCCCTGCCCACGCTTATCGAGAAATTCACCGTCAACCGCTCGCCGCACGTCGACAAGAAGTCGCGCGAGCAGTTCGAGATCCGTACGCACAAGCGCGTCCTCGACATCGTTGATCCGACTCCGCAGACCGTGGACGCGCTGATGAAGCTCGACCTGTCGGCCGGCGTCGACGTCGAAATCAAGCTGTAAGGAGGGCCGAACAGATGACTCTCCCCGCTAATCGTACTGGCGTGATCGCCAAGAAGCTGGGCATGACCCGCTTCTTCGATGAAACCGGACAGCACGTGCCGGTCACCGTCCTGTCGCTGGACGGTTGCCAGGTCACCGGCCACCGCACCGTGGAAAAGGACGGTTACACCGCCCTGCAACTCGGCGCCGGCGCCAAGAAGCCCAAGAACACCTCCAAGGCCCTGCGCGGTCACTTCGCCAAGAACTCGGTCGAGCCCAAGCGCATCGTCGCCGAATTCCGCGTCGATGAAGCCGCTCTGATCGATGTGGGCGCGGAATTCACCGCCGACCACTACGTTCCCGGCCAGAAGGTGGACATCCAAGGCATCACCGTCGGTAAGGGTTTCGCCGGCGCCATGAAGCGCTGGAACTTCGGCGGTCTGCGCGCCACCCACGGCGTCTCGGTCTCGCACCGTTCGCACGGCTCGACCGGTAACCGCCAGGACCCGGGCCGTACGTTCCCGGGCAAGAAGATGGCCGGTCACCTGGGTCAGGAAACCGTCACCACCCTGAACGTCACCGTCTGGAAGGTCGATGTCGAGCGCGGCCTGATCCTGGTCAAGGGCGCCGTCCCCGGCCACGAAGGCTCGTACGTCAAGGTTCGCGACGCCATCAAGAAGGCCGCTCCGGCCGACGTGAAGCGTCCGGGCGCCTTCCGCAAGGCTGGCGAGGCTCCGGCCGCCGCTGCTGAAACCCCCGCTGAGGAAGCCCCCGCGGCGACGACCGAAGAGGGCGAAGGCTAATGAAACTCGACGTCATCAAACTGGACGGCGGCAAGGCCGGCTCCGTTGATCTCGACGACGCCATCTTTGGCATCGCCGACATCCGCGGCGACATCCTGCAGCGCGTCGTGACCTGGCAGCTGGCCAAGCGCCGCTCGGGCAACCACAAGATTCAAGTCCGCAACGAGGTCTCTCGTACGGGCAAGAAGATGTACAAGCAAAAGGGCACCGGCTCGGCCCGTCACGGTTCGCGCCGTGCGGCCCAGTTCGTCGGCGGCGCCAAGGCCCACGGCCCTGTCGTCCGCAGCCACGCTTTCGACCTGCCGAAGAAGATCCGGGCCATGGCTCTGCGCCACGCCCTGTCCTCGAAGGCCAAGGCCGGCGCGCTGGTCGTGCTGGACAGCGCCGTTCTGACCGATCCGAAGACGGCCGCCCTGCGCGCCAACTTCGACAAGATCGGCCTGAAGAACGCCCTGGTCATCGCCGGTCCGGAAGTGGACGCGAACTTCAAGCTCGCCGCCCGCAACATTCCGAACGTGGACGTGCTGCCGAACGCCGGCCTGAACGTCTACGACGTGCTGCGTCGCCAAACGCTCGTCCTGACCAAGGACGCGATTGAGGCGATCTCGGCGCGTTTCGCTGAGAAGGAAGCCGCGTAATGGCCGCTACCGCCCGCCACTACGACACGATCCTGTCGCCGGTGATCACCGAGAAGGCCACCCTGCTCAGCGAGCAGAACAAGGTCGTCTTCCGCGTGGCCGCCGATGCGTCGAAGGACGAAATCGCCGCCGCAGTCGAAGAGCTGTTCAAGGTCAAGGTCACCAAGGTCAACACCCTGGTCACCAAGGGCAAGACCAAGCGCTTCCGTGGCATCGTCGGACGCCGTTCCGACGTCAAAAAAGCCATCGTGACCCTGGCCGACGGCCAGTCGATCGACATCACGACGGGGCTCTAAGACATGGCCTTGAAGCACTTTAACCCGACCAGCCCCGGCCAGCGCGGCCTGGTGCTGATCGACCGCAGCGAGCTCCACAAGGGCCGCCCGGAAAAGAAGCTGGTCGAAGGTCTGACCAAGTCGGGCGGTCGCGGCGGCAACGGCCGTATCGCGGTCCGTTTCCGCGGCGGCGGCGCCAAGCGCCTGTACCGTCTGGTCGACTTCAAGCGTCGTAAGCAAGGCACGGCCACGGTCGTCCGCCTCGAGTACGATCCGAACCGCACCGCCTTCATCGCCCTGATCAAGTATCAGGACGGCGAGCTGGCCTACATCCTGGCCCCGCAACGCCTGAAGGCCGGCGACGAAGTCGTCACCGCCGACAAGGTCGACGTGAAGCCGGGCAACGCCTCGCCGCTGCGCACCCTGCCGATCGGCACGATCATCCACAACGTCGAGCTGAAGCCCGCCAAGGGCGGTCAGATCGCGCGTTCGGCTGGCGCCTACGCCCAGCTGGTGGGGCGTGACGCCGGCTACGCCCAGATCCGCCTGAACTCGGGCGAACTGCGCATGGTGCTGGACACCTGCATGGCCACCGTCGGCGCCGTGTCGAACCCGGACCACATGAACGAAAACCTCGGCAAGGCCGGGCGCGTTCGTCACATGGGCCGTCGTCCGCACGTCCGCGGCGTCGCCATGAACCCGGTCGACCACCCCCACGGCGGTGGTGAAGGCCGCACCTCGGGCGGTCGCCACCCGGTGACCCCGGCTGGTAAGCCGACCAAGGGCGCCAAGACCCGTGTCAACAAGGCCACGGACAAGTTCATCATCCGTTCGCGCCACAAAGCGAAGAAGGGCCGCTAAGCCATGACCCGCTCCGTCTGGAAAGGCCCGTTCGTCGACGGGTACCTCCTGAAGAAGGCCGACGCCGCTCTGTCGTCGGGCCGCAAGGACGTCATCAAGACCTGGTCGCGCCGTTCGACCATCATGCCGCAATTCGTCGGCCTGACCTTCGGCGTGCACAACGGCCAGAAGCACGTTCCCGTCTCCGTGTCGGAAGACATGGTCGGCATGAAGTTCGGTGAGTTCGCTCCCACCCGCAACTTCCCCGGCCACGCCGCCGACAAGAAGGCGAAGAGGAAGTAGGCCATGAGCCAAGCTAAACAACCTCGCCGCCTGCCGGCCAATGAAGCGATGTGCAAGGTTCGCACCCTGCGCACCAGCGCCCGCAAGCTGAACCTGGTCGCTCAGTCCATTCGTGGCCTGAACGTCCAGCGCGCTCTGAACGAGCTCGAGTTCAGCCACAAGCGTATCGCTCAGGACGTCCGCAAGGCGCTGTATTCGGCGATCTCCAACGCCGAAAACAACCACAACCTCGACATCGACTCGCTGGTCGTCGCCGAGGCCTATGTGGGCAAGAACCTGGTGATGAAGCGCTTCTCGCCGCGTGCTCGCGGTCGGGCCACGCGCGTTGAAAAGCCGTTCTCCGAGATCACCATCGTGGTCCGCGAACTGGGTGAGGCCGCCTGATGGGTCAGAAAGTCAATCCGGTCGGGCTGCGGCTCGGCGTCAACCGTACCTGGGACAGCCGCTGGTTCGCCGACGGCGAGCAGTACGGCAAGCTCCTGCACCAAGACCTCGCGGTCCGTGCGATGCTCAAGAAGCGCCTGTATCAAGCCGGCGTCTCGCGCATCATCATCGAGCGTCCCCACAAGAAGTGCCGCGTGACCATCTACGCGGCGCGTCCGGGCGTGATCATCGGCAAGAAGGGCGCCGACATCGACAAGCTCCGCAAGGACCTGTCGGTGATGACCGAAGGCGAAGTTCACCTGAACATCGTCGAGATCCGCAAGCCGGAAACCGACGCCCAGCTGGTGGCCGAGTCCATCGCCCAGCAGCTCGAGCGCCGGATCGCCTTCCGTCGCGCCATGAAGCGGTCGATCCAATCGGCCGTCCGTCTCGGCGCCAAGGGCATCCGCATCAACGTGTCGGGCCGCCTCGGCGGCGCGGAAATCGCTCGTATGGAATGGTACCGCGAAGGTCGCGTGCCGCTCCACACGCTGCGCGCCGACATCGACTACGGCTTCGCGGAAGCCAAGACCACCTACGGCATCATCGGCGTGAAGACCTGGATCTTCAAAGGCGAAGTGCTGGAGCATGACCCGATGGCGCTCGACAAGCGTCTCGCCACTGAATCCGGCCCGGCCGGCGAAGGTGGTGGACGCGAGCGCGGCGATCGTCCCGACCGGGGCGACCGCGGCCGTCGCGATCGGGGCTAAGGATAGAGCGCTATGCTGTCACCGAAAAAAACCAAGTATCGCAAGCAGTTCAAGGGCCGCATCCACGGCACCTCGAAGGGCGGCACCCTGCTGAACTTCGGTTCGTACGGCCTTAAGGCCGTCGAGCCGGAGCGCATCACGGCTCGCCAGATCGAAGCTGCTCGTCGCGCCATCACCCGCCAGATGAAGCGTCAAGGCCGCGTCTGGATCCGTATCTTCCCGGACGTGCCGGTCACCGGCAAGCCGGCCGAAGTCCGGATGGGTAAGGGCAAGGGCGCCGTGGACCACTGGGCCGCTCGCGTGGCTCCGGGCCGCATCATGTTCGAAATCGACGGCGTGCCGGACGATATCGCGCGCGAAGCCCTGCGCCTCGGCGCGGCCAAGCTGCCGATCCGCACCCGCGTCGTCACCCGCATCGACGCCGGTGCGGCTCTGGAGGCCGAAGCGGCATGACCAAGATTGCTGACATCCGGGGCATGACCCCCGACCAGCTCGCCGAGCAGCTGCTCAACCTGAAGAAAGAGCAGTTCAACCTGCGCTTCCAGGCGGCGACCGGTCAGGTGGAAAAGACCCACCGCGTTGGCGAGATCCGCAAGGAAATCGCCCGCATCAAGACCGTGCTGCGCGCCAAGGCCGCGGCTTAAGGAGAACGATATGCCCAAGCGTATCCTCGAAGGGGTTGTCGTCTCCGATAAGGGCGACAAGACCGTGGTGGTTAAGGTCGAACGGACCATCGTTCACCCGCTGCTGAAGAAGATTGTGCGTCAGTCGAAGAAGTACCACGCGCACGATGAGAGCAATGCGTACAAGGCGGGCGAAATCGCCCGCATCATCGAGTGCGCTCCGAAGTCCAAGCTGAAGACCTGGGAAGTCCTTCCCAAGGCTTCTGCTTAATCTGGAAGGTTTGAACCATGATCCAGATGCAAACTAACCTGGAAGTCGCCGATAACTCCGGCGCCCGCCGGGTCATGTGCATCAAGGTGCTGGGTGGCGCGGGTCGTCGCTACGCCAGCGTCGGTGACGTGATCGTCGTGTCCGTGAAGGAAGCCATTCCGCGCGGCCGCGTGAAGAAGGGCGACGTGCTCCGCGCCGTCGTCGTTCGCGTGAACCAAGGCATGAAGCGTAAGGACGGGTCGCTGATCCGTTTCGACAAGAACGCCGCGGTCATCGTCAACAAGCAGAGCGAGCCGGTCGGCACGCGGATCTTCGGCCCGGTTCCCCGCGAACTGCGCGCCAAGAACCACATGAAGATCATCTCCCTCGCCCCCGAGGTGCTGTAATGGCTGCCAAGATTAAGAAGGGCGACCGCGTCGTCGTCCTGGCCGGCAAGGACAAGGGCAAGCAAGGCGCTGTGACCCAGGTTCTCCCCAAGGAAAACCGTGTCCTGGTGCAAGGCGTGAACCTGGTTCAACGCCACACCAAGCCGACCCAAGCCGAACCGCAAGGCGGCATCAAGACCAAGGAAGCCGCGCTGCACGTCTCGAACGTCGCGCTGGTCGACTCCAAGGGCAAGCCCACCCGCGTCGGCTTCAAGATCGAAGGCGACAAGAAGGTGCGCGTGGCCAAGACCACGGGCGAGGTGATCAATGGCTGATCAAGCTTACGAACCCCGGCTGAAGACCGTTTATCGCGAGCGCATCCGCGCCGCGATGAAGGAGCAGTTCAGCTACACGAACGAAATGCAGATCCCCAAGCTGGACAAGATCGTCCTGAACATGGGTATCGGCGAGGCCGTGGCCGACTCCAAGAAGGCCCAGACCGCGCTGAAGGATCTGATGGCTATCGCCGGCCAGAAGCCGGTCGCCACGAAGGCCCGCAAGTCCATCGCCGGCTTCAAGCTGCGCGAAGGCATGGTGGTCGGCGCCAAGGTGACCCTCCGCAAGGACCGGATGTACGAATTCCTGGACCGCCTGGTCACGATCGCGCTGCCGCGCGTGAAGGACTTCCGCGGCCTGAACGGCAAGAGCTTCGACGGCCGTGGCAACTACGCCATGGGCCTGAAGGAGCACCTGGTGTTCCCGGAAATCAACTATGACCAGATCGAACAGATCTGGGGCATGGACATCATCGTCTGCACCACTGCGAAGACCGATCAGGAAGCCAAGGCTCTCCTGAAGGAATTCCAGTTCCCGTTCACCAATTAAGAGCGGGCAGGGAAACACACCATGGCCAAGAAAAGCGCCGTTAACCGTAATCTCGCGGTCAAGGCCCTCGTCAAGCAATACGCCGAAAAGCGCGCCGCGCTGAAGGCGATCGCCAACGACGAAAGCCTGCCGCTGGAAGAACGCTTCGAAGCCCGCCTGAAGCTCGCGAAGCTTCCGCGCAGCTCGTCGGCTGTTCGCATTCGCAACCGCTGCGAAGTGACCGGCCGCCCGCGCGCCTACTATCGCAAGCTGAAGATGAGCCGGGTTGCTCTCCGCGAACTGGGTTCGCAGGGGCAGATCCCCGGCCTCGTCAAGTCGAGCTGGTGAGGACGATCAGATGTCGATGAACGATCCCCTGAGCGATATGATCGCTCGCATCAAGAACGCCGCCACGCGCAAGCGCGCCAAGGTCGCGACGCCGGCTTCCAAGCTGCGCGCCCGCGTCCTGGACGTGCTGGCCGACGAAGGCTACATCCGCGGCTACTCGCTGGTCGAGAAGCCCGGCGCGTTCCCCGAATTCGAGATCGAGCTCAAGTATTTTGACGGTGAGCCCGTGATCGCCGAGATCAGCCGCGTGTCCAAGCCTGGCCGTCGCGTCTATTCGTCGATCAAGGACCTGAAGCCGATCAAGAACGGCCTGGGCATCTCGATCCTTTCGACGCCGAAGGGCGTCATGTCGGACTCTGCCGCGCGCGACGCTAACGTCGGCGGCGAAGTCCTCTGCCGCGTCTACTAGGCGCGGGAGGGAAAGAGCATGTCACGTATCGGTAAGAAGGCCGTCTCGATCCCCAAGGGCGTCACCACGACGCTCGAAGGCCAGACGGTGTCGGTGAAGGGGCCCAAGGGCCAACTCTCCTGGACGGTTCCCGAAGAGATCGAAGTCAAGCAGGAAGGCGAAGAGCTGACCCTGACTCCGCGTTCGGAAACCACGCGCGCCAAGGCGATGTGGGGCCTGTCCCGCACGCTGGTGGCCAACATGGTGCACGGCGTCAGCACGGGCTTCGAGGAAACCCTCGAGCTGGTGGGCGTCGGTTACCGGGCCGCGATGAAGGGCACCGCCCTGTCGCTGCAGCTCGGTTTCTCCCACGAAGTCGACGTCGCGGCTCCGGCCGGCGTCACCTTCGCGGTGCCCAAGCAGACCGAAATCAAGATCGCCGGCGCCGACAAGCAGGCGGTCGGCGAGATTGCCGCGAAGATCCGCCGCATTCGTCCGCCGGAGCCCTACAAGGGCAAGGGCGTGCGCTATGCTGGCGAGAAGGTTCGCCGCAAGGAAGGCAAGAAGAAGTAAGCCATGGCGCTCACACCTCGCGAATCCGCCGTGCGTCGTGCTCAACGCACCCGCACCCGCCTCAAGTCGCTGGCCAACGGCCGTCCGCGTCTGTCGGTCTTCCGTTCGTCCAAGAATATCTACGCCCAGATCATCGATGATGAACGCGGCGTGACCCTGGCCTCGGCCTCCACCCTCGAGGGTGAAGGCAAGACCAAGGGCGCGGACAAGGACGCGGCCGCTCTGGTCGGCAAGCTCGTCGCCGAACGCGCCATCGAAAAGGGCGTCAAGGACGTCGTCTTCGATCGCGGCGGCTACATCTTCCACGGACGGGTGAAAGCCCTGGCCGACGCCGCGCGCGAAGCCGGCCTGAACTTCTAAGGGAAACATCATGGCTCGTGGTGACCAACAGCGCGGTGAAGGCGGCCAACGCCGGGACCGTCGCGACCGCAACGCCCCCGAGGAGCGGGTCGACAGCGACATCGTCGAAAAGCTCGTCCACATCAACCGCGTCGCCGCCACCGTTAAGGGCGGCCGTCGCTTCAGCTTCGCCGCTCTGATGGTCGTCGGCGACCAAAAGGGCCGCGTCGGCTACGGTCATGGCAAGGCGCGTGAAGTGCCGGAAGCCATCCGCAAGGCGACCGAAGAAGCCAAGAAGACCATGGTCCGCGTCCCGCTCCGCGAGTCGCGCACCCTGCACCACGACGGCTACGGCCGTTGGGGCGCTGGCAAGGTCATGATGCGCGCTGCCCCTCCCGGCACGGGCGTCATCGCCGGCGGTCCGATGCGCGCGGTTCTCGAAACCCTGGGCGTCCAGGACGTCGTGGCCAAGTCGACGGGTTCCTCGAACCCGTACAACATGGTCCGCGCCACGTTCGAGGCCCTGAAGGTCCAATCGTCGCCCCGCCAGATCGCCGCCAAGCGCGGCAAGAAGGTCGGCGACATTCTCGGCCGCCGCGCCGACGGAGCCTCGGCTCCGGACGCCATCGAGGGCTAAGACATGGCTACTGCAAAGACCGTCAAGGTGCGCCAAACCGGCAGCCCGATCCGTCGCGAAAAGGACCAGCGCGCCACGCTCGCCGGTCTGGGTCTCAACAAGCTGGGCCGCGTGTCCGAGCTGGAAGACACCCCTTCGGTTCGCGGCATGATCCGCAAGGTCCAGCACCTGCTGGAAATCGTCGAGTAGTTCTGCTACGAGATGTCGAAATCGCCACCCCGGTGAAAACCGGGGTGGTTTTCGTTTTGAGTTTCTTTGTTTCCAAAAGCCGAGTCCGGCCGTCGGCCGGGCGCAGATCTCCAAGGAGAGGCACATATGACCAAGCTTAACGAACTGGCTCCGGCTCCCGGCTCCACCAAGGGCCGCATGCGCATCGGCCGCGGCCCGGGCTCGGGCAAGGGCAAGACCGGTGGTCGCGGCGTGAAGGGCCAGAAGGCGCGCTCGGGCGTCGCCATCGCCGGCTTCGAAGGCGGCCAGATGCCGCTGCACATGCGCATGCCCAAGCGCGGCTTCAACAACCCGTTCCGTCTGCAGTTCGCTGAAGTGAACCTGTGGCGCCTGGAGCAGGCCGTCGCCGCCGGCAAGTTCAAGAAGGGCGCCGAGCTGGACGCCGCCGCCCTGGTGGCCGCCGGCGTCATCCGTCGCGAACTGGACGGCGTGAAGCTGCTGGGCAAGGGCGAGATCAAGACCGCCCTGAAGCTGACCGTCTACTCGGCCACGGAAGCCGCCATCAAGGCCGTCGAGGCCGCCGGTGGTTCGGTCACCGTGACCAAGAAGGCCAAGGCGCAAGCCGAAGCCTAAGACCATAATGTCATCCCGGAGGCGCTGATCGGCGCCGTCGCCGGGATCGCGGAGAGGGCAGGGGAGACCCCGCCGGACCCGCCGTTTCCCACCGGGATGACAGAATAACGAGGCTCGCCGTGACATCGCGGCGAGCCTCACCTATGTACGGCTCCGTACTCGGGCTTTGTCCGGCCCCGGCGATTCATCGCCGACCGGACCTGGCCCTGCATAATGCTAGGAGCGCGACCTGGCCGCGGAAGCGGCGCGCGCTCTCGACGTGGGGATTTGAATGGCCTCGGCCGCCGAACAACTCGCAGCCAACATGAACTTCGGGTCCTTCCAGAAGGCCACCGAACTTCACAAGCGCATCTGGTTCACGCTCATCGCCCTGATCGTCTACCGGCTCGGCACCTATGTGCCGATCCCGGGGATCAATCCGGAAGCCTTCGCCGCCGCGTTCTCGCAGCAGTCGAAGGGCATCCTGGGCATGTTCAACATGTTCTCGGGCGGCGCCGTGCAGCGCATGGCGATCTTCTCGCTGAACGTCATGCCCTACATCAGCGCCTCGATCATCGTGCAGCTGATGGGCTCGGTGTATCCGCCGTGGGAAAAGCTGAAGAAGGAAGGCGGCGAAGCCGGCCGCAAGACCCTGAACCAGTACACCCGCTACCTGGCGGTCGTGCTGGCCGTGGTGCAGTCGTTCTCGATCGCCGTGGGCCTCAGCAGCCAGGCCAACATGGTGGTCGGCGGCATCGCGCCGGGCTTCTTCATCGCCTCCACGGTCGTGGCCCTGACCGGCGGCACCCTGTTCCTGATGTGGCTGGGCGAGCAGATCACCAGCCGCGGCGTCGGCAACGGCGTGTCCCTGATCATCTTCACCGGCATCGTCTCGGCCCTGCCGCTGGGCGTGGTGCAGATGTTCACCCAGGTCCAGACCGGCGCGATGTCGGGCTTCGCCCTGTTCGCCGTGGCCGTGCTGGCCGTGGCCGTGATCTTCTTCATCGTCTTCGTCGAGCGTTCGCAGCGCCGTCTGCTGGTCCACTATCCCAAGCGCCAGCAGGGCAACCGGATGATCGGCGGCGACACCTCGTTCATCCCGCTGAAGCTGAACACCGCCGGCGTCATCCCGCCGATCTTCGCCTCCAGCCTGCTGCTGCTGCCGACGACCGCCATGGGCTTCCTGGCCACGGCCAACCTGCCCAACTGGCTGCAATGGCTGCCGACCGTGGTCGGCGCCCTGCAGCACGGCCAGCCGCTGTTCATGGTGCTGTACGCGGCCCTGATCATCTTCTTCTCGTTCTTCTACACCTCGGTCGTGTTCAATCCCGACGAGACGGCGGAGAACCTGCGCAAGTACGGCGGCTTCATGCCGGGCATCCGTCCGGGCAAGCGGACGGCGGAATATCTGGACTACGTCCTGACCCGTCTGACCGTGATCGGCGCGGCCTACATCACCGCGGTCTGCATCCTGCCGGAACTGCTGATGAACAGCATGGGCCCGACCAAGTTCACCCTGGGCGGCACCTCGATCCTGATCGTCGTGACCGTGACCATGGACACGGTCGCCCAGATCCAGTCCCACCTGCTGGCCCACCAGTACGAAGGGCTGATCAAGAAGTCGAAGCTGCGGGGCGGCAAGGGGCGCTAGGCGCTTCTGGACCCTACGGAAGGCCAAAACGCGGAAGCCGGTTTGTGACAAACCGGCTTCCGTTTTTATCGAACCCACTCTAGGTCTGGGCGGGACGCGGGCGGCAGACCCGCGGAAACGCAGGAAGCGCATTGATGAACTTGATCCTGTTCGGGCCGCCGGCGGCGGGCAAGGGCACCCAGGCCAAGCGCCTGGTCGAGCAGCGTGGCATGGTCCAGCTGTCGACCGGCGACATGCTGCGCGCCGCGATCGCCTCGGGCTCCGAGCTGGGCCAGAAGGTCAGGGGCGTGCTGGACCGCGGCGAGCTGGTCACCGACGAGATCGTCATCGCCCTGATCGAGGAGCGGCTGCCCGAGGCGGAAGCCGCCGGCGGGGCCATCTTCGACGGCTTCCCGCGCACCGTGCCCCAGGCGCAGGCCCTGGACGCCATCCTGGCCAAGCGGGGGCAGAAGATCGACTCGGTTCTCCGACTCAAGGTAGACGAGCCCGCTCTGATCGAGCGGATCTCCAAGCGATTCGCCGAGCAGGGCCGCCCCGACGACAATCCGGAAGTGTTCGTGACGCGCCTGGCCGCCTACAACGCCCAGACCGCGCCGCTGCTCCCGTACTACCGCGAGCAAGGCAAGCTCACGGAGCTGGACGGCATGGCCTCGGTGGAAACCGTGGCCGCTTCCATCGACGCCGCGCTTTCGGTCGTGGCTTAAGACTTCGTTGGAATCCTCTCGATTGAGCGGATTCCGCCATTGACGGACGCGCAACTATCCCTATAACGGGGCGCTTCCGCGAAAGGGCGCGATCTGTGCGCGCCGGACTGGGTCGCAAGACCGGGCCGGGCGCGCCGTTCGCGTCTTTAGTGCGTGACTAGGAGAACATTAGACGTGGCCCGTATTGCAGGCGTCAACATCCCGACGAACAAGCGCGTTTTGATCGCGCTTCAGTACATTCATGGCATTGGCCAGAAGTCCGCTCGTGACATCATCACGAAGGTGGGCATCGACGACGCTCGCCGGGTCAACCAGCTGACCGACGCCGAAGTCCTCGCGATCCGCGAAACGATCGACAAGGACTTCACCGTCGAGGGCGACCTGCGCCGCGAAAACTCGATGAACATCAAGCGTCTGATGGACCTGGCCTGCTATCGCGGCCTGCGTCACCGCAAGGGCCTGCCGGTCCGCGGTCAGCGCACCCACACCAACGCTCGTACCCGCAAGGGTCCGGCCAAGCCGATCGCCGGCAAGAAGAAGTAAGGCAGCCTGACCGATGGCCAAGGAACCGGCTCGCGTTAAACGTCGCGAACGCAAGAACATCACCTCGGGCGTGGCGCACGTGAACGCCTCGTTCAACAACACCATGATCACCATCACCGACGCCCAGGGGAACACCATCTCCTGGTCGAGCGCCGGCATGATGGGCTTCAAGGGCTCGCGCAAGTCGACACCGTACGCCGCTCAGATGGCTGCGGAAGACGCGGGCAAGAAGGCCGCCGAGCACGGTGTGAAAACCCTCGAGGTCAACGTGTCGGGTCCGGGTTCGGGCCGTGAATCGGCCCTGCGCGCCCTCCAGGCCGCCGGCATGACCATCACGACCATCCGCGACGTGACGCCGATCCCGCACAACGGTTGCCGTCCGCCCAAGCGTCGTCGCGTCTAGTACTTTTAAGACCCAATTCTCCTTCGCCGGCTGCGCAAAACGCGGCCGGCGAGTCGCGTTCAAGGGATCGACCACGTGATCGAAAGAAACTGGAACGAGCTGATCCGTCCTGAGAAGCCGCAAATCGAGACTGGCGCCGACGCGACCCGCAAGGCTCGCATCGTGGCTGAACCGCTCGAGCGCGGCTTTGGTGTGACGCTCGGCAACGCTCTCCGCCGCGTCCTGCTCTCCTCGCTGCAAGGCGCCGCCGTCACCGCCATCCAGATCGATGGCGTGGTGCACGAATTCTCCTCTCTCGAGGGCGTCCGCGAAGACGTCGTCGACATCGTTCTGAACATCAAGCAACTGGCCGTGCGCATGCACGCCGAAGGCCCCAAGCGCATGACCCTGCGCGCCACGGGCCCCGGCCCGGTGACCGCGGGTCAGATCGAAACCCCGGCCGACATCGAGATCCTGAACCCCGACCACGTGCTCTGCACGCTGGACGACGGCGCCTCTGTGCGCATGGAGTTCACGGTCAACACCGGCAAGGGCTACGTCCCGGCCGACCGCAACCGTCCGGAAGACGCGCCGATCGGCCTGATCGCCGTCGACGCCCTGTACTCGCCGGTCAAGCGCGTCGCCTATCGCGTCGAGCCGACCCGTCAGGGCCAGTCGCTGGACTATGACAAGCTGATCCTGGAAGTGGAAACCAACGGCGCCGTGACGCCGGTGGACGCGGTGGCCTACGCCGCCCGCATCCTGCAAGACCAGCTGCAGATCTTCATCACCTTCGAAGAGCCCAAGGCCAAGACCGCCGACGAGGCCAAGCCGGAACTGCCGTTCAACCCGGCCCTGCTGAAGAAGGTGGACGAACTGGAACTGTCGGTCCGCTCGGCCAACTGCCTGAAGAACGACAACATCGTCTACATCGGCGACCTGATCCAGAAGACCGAAGCCGAAATGCTCCGCACGCCGAACTTCGGCCGCAAGTCCTTGAACGAAATCAAGGAAGTGCTGGCCGGCATGGGCCTGCACCTGGGCATGGACGTGCCGAACTGGCCGCCGGAAAACATCGAAGACCTGGCCAAGAAGTTCGAAGACCAGATCTAAGAGCGTATAAGAGTACCGCGCTTAATCCGGGCCGCCTCTTTCGGGAGGCGGCCTGGGCCTTTTGAAGCCGCAACAGCGGTGGAGGGCCCCGGCGCTTCGTTCTGAACCCGGCAGGGACGCCGCTGGGATTGGTGACAATCAGCGCTTCTTCATCGCGCTACAGCGGGCCAAGGCCCAGGAGAGACCACAATGCGTCACGGTAAAGCTCACCGTAAACTGGGCCGTACGTCCGCTCACCGCACCGCCATGTTCGCCAACATGTCGGCCTCGCTGATCAAGCACGAGCAGATCGTCACCACCCTGCCGAAGGCCAAGGAACTGCGTCCGTTCGTCGAAAAGCTGGTCACCCTGGCCAAGCGCGGCGACCTGCACGCTCGTCGTCAGGCCATCTCGACCGTCCGCGACGTCGAGCAAGTCGGCAAGCTGTTCGCCACCATCGGTCCCCGCTACAAGGACCGCCAGGGCGGTTACATCCGCGTCCTGAAGGCTGGCTTCCGCTACGGCGACAACGCCCCGCTGGCCGTCATCGAGTTCGTCGACCGCGACGTCTCGGCCAAGGGCAAGGACTCTGGCCCGGTGTTCACCGCCGACTCGGAAGACTAAGATTTTCAGCCTCGGCTGACGGAGAAGGCCCCGGAGCGATCCGGGGCCTTTTTTGCGTCCTGGGGCGTGCGACAGGTTGCATCAGCCCCCGTCGCCGCTTCGGTAGAGTTTTGTTCACCTCGTCGCCCCATCCTTCGCCGCTAAGAACTCGGGGGAGGGGATGGAGATGAAGATCTCCGGCGTCATGCGCGGCTTCGGCGGCGCGCTCGCGGCGGGGGTGATCCTGGCCGGCGGGCTGGCTCTGTTCGCGATCGAGGGCCTGCGGGTCGGCGGTCCGCTGTTCCGCCAGATCGTCGACAACAAGGACATCGTCGCCGACATCCTGCCGCCGCCGCTCTACGTGGTCGAGGCCGACCTGGTGGCGACCAAGCTGGTGGCCCATCCCGAGACTGTGGACGCCGCCGCCGACAAGCTGGCGGCGCTGCGCAAGGACTACGACACCCGTAACGCCTACTGGAAAACCGCGCCGATCGATCCCGCTATGCGCGCGATGCTGGTCGACGAGTCGTCCGCGCCGGCCATGGTGTTCTGGCGCGAGATCGACCAGGAAATCCTGCCCGCCGTCCGTTCGGGCGACATGGACCGCGCCCGCCAGGGCCTGGCCCGGGCCGACGCGGCCTACGAGGCGCACCGCGCCGTGATCGACAAGGTGGTGGTCATGGCCAATCACGACGCCGCCGCCGTCGAGGCGCGCGCCGTCGAGCAGACCCGCCTGACCTTCATCCTGCTGGCCGGGGCGGGAGCCGTGCTGCTGCTGGTCGTCGGCGGCGGGATCGCCCTGATGAGCCGGCGGATCGTCAAGCCGATCCAGGCCATGACGGGCTTCATGGGCCGGCTGGCGGCCGGCGACTACGACCGGGCCGTGCCCTTCGCCGGCCGTGGCGACGAGATCGGCGAGATGGCCAATTCCGTGGCCGTGTTCCGCGAGGCCATCGTCGCGCGGCAGGCGGCCGAGGACCGCATCGCCGCCGAGCGCGACGAGACCGAGTCCGCCAAGGCCCGTCACGACTCCGAACGGCGCACCGAGGAGGCCGGCCGCCTGCAGGTGGTCGAGGCCCTGGTCGCGGCCGTGGCCCGGCTGAAGGCGGGCGACCTGACGGCGCGGCTGGAGACGGCCTTCCCCGGCGCCTACGAAGGCCTGCGCGGCGACTTCAACCGGGCGATCGCCGGGCTCGAAGCAGCCATGAGCGAGGTGGTCGAGGGCGCGGGCGGCCTGCGGGTCGGCGCCGGCGAGATCAGCGGCGCGATCGAGGACCTGTCGGCCCGCACCGAGCGGCAGGCCGCCAGCCTGGCCGAGACGGCCTCGGCCCTGGGCGAGGTCAGCGCCAGCGTCAAACGCACCGCCGAGGGGGCCAGCGAGGCCAACGCCGCCGTGATCGACAGTCGAGCGGTCGCCGACCGCTCCAGCCAGGTGGTCGGCCGCGCGGCCGAGGCCATGAGCCAGATCGAGAGCTCGTCCGCCAAGGTCTCGCAGATCCTGGGCGTGATCGACGAGATCGCCTTCCAGACCAACCTGCTGGCCCTGAACGCGGGCGTGGAAGCGGCTCGCGCCGGCGACGCCGGTCGCGGCTTCGCCGTCGTCGCCCAGGAAGTGCGGGCCCTGGCCCAGCGCTCGGCCGAAGCGGCCAAGGAGATCAAGGGGCTGATCGCGGAATCGTCGGACCACGTCCGCTCGGGCGTGACCCTGGTCGGCGAGGCCGGCGCGGCCCTGGGCGACATCGTCGAGCGGGTGGGGGTGATTGGCGGGCTGATGGAGGAGATCGCCCAGTCCAGCCGCGAGCAGGCCGCGGGCCTGGCCGAGGTCGACCTGGCGGTCGGCCAGATGGACCAGGTCATCCAGCAGAACGCCGCCATGGCCGAGCAGGCCACCGCCGCCAGCCGCGGTCTGGCCGACGACGCCGTGCGCCTGGAGGCCCAGGTCGAGCACTTCCAGGTCGGGGTCGACCAGAGGACCTGGGCGGCGGCCTAGGGGCCTCCGAGACTATTCCTTCGTCAGGTCCTGGCGACGGAACAGGGCCAGGGCGCCGCCGGTCAGGGCGACCAGCCAGACCAGCAGGAACACCAGGGCCAGGCCGGCCTGGCCCGCGTCGGTCCTCATCTCCGGCGGGGCGATGACGAAGGTCTTGAGGACCCGTCCGGCGAAGGCGGGGATCAGCAGGCTCTTCCAGGTCGCGGCCTGCACGGTGGCGGCCAGGGTCGACTGCACGAAGACGATCACCAGCCCAGCAATCACCGCGCCCATGGTCGAACGGGTCAGGACGCCGATCAGGGCCCCCAGGGCGCCGACCAGCAGCACCTCCAGCCAGGTCACCAGCGCCACGCCGGCGTACTGGCTGATGAAGGCCGGGCCGGCCGGCGGTCCGACCAGGCGGGCGTGGTTGGCCATCGCGCCGAACAGCCCCGCCACCACGGCGGTGAGGGCGGTCAGCAGCAGGCTCCAGGCCGCGACCTCGGCGAAGACGATCAGCTTGGCCGCCAGCAGGTTGACCCGGCTGTTGCGGGGCGTGATCAGCCGCCAGGTCTCCCAGCGATAGTCGCCGGCGAAGATCGCCGCCGCGCCGATCAGCAGGAACAGGGCGGTGAAGGGCCCCGAGGCCCCCGCCGCCGCGCCCATGGCCCGGTTGGCCAGGTCGGTCGTCTCGCCGGGGATGGTCCGGTGCAGGACCGCCCGGGCGAACATGTCCATCGCGATGCTGAACGCCATGGTGATAAGCGGCGCGAAGGCGAAGCCCCAGAACAGCGAGGCGCGGTCGCGGGACAGGCGGAAACGCTCGGCGGCGATGGCGTCAGCGAGCATCGACCAGATCCTTGGGTTCGAGGGCGCCCAGATAGGCGCTTTCCAGGTCGGCCTCGCGCCAGCGGGCCTCGGTGATCTCCACGCCGGCCTCGACCAGGGCGCGGATCAGGGCGGGGGTCTCGGCGCGCAGCACGTCGGCCAGCACGGCGTTCGCGCCGTCCGCCTGGCCCTTGTCGCCCAGCACCGCCAGGGCCTTGTCGATCGGCGAGACGGTCAGGCGCAGGCGCGGCTTGCCGCCGGTCAGGGCCTCGACGTCGCCTTCGGCCGCCAGCTTGCCCTTGGACAGGATCGCCACCCGGTCGCAGACCCGGCGCACCTCGTCCAACTGGTGGCTGGCCAGGATGATGGTCACCCCCTCCTTGTCGGCCAGGTCGCGGATCAGGGCGCGGATCTCCTGGATGCCGGCCGGGTCCATGCCGCTGGTCGGTTCGTCCAGGATCACCAGCTCGGGGCGGGTGAAGAAGGCCGCGGCCAGGCCCAGGCGCTGCTTCATGCCCACCGAGAAGGTGCCGGCCTTGCGGTCGGCCGCGCCGCCCAGGCCCACGCGCTCCAGCCAGTAGTCGATGTCGGCCGATCCGCCGGCGCCGCTTTCCAGCGCCAGCATCCGCAGCACTTCGCGGGCGGTCAGATAGGGCGGATAGCGCGGGGTCTCGATCATCGCCCCGGCCCGGCGCAGGGACGAGGACTGGCCGGCCGGGGCGCCGAACAGCCGGGCCGTTCCGCCGGTGGGGCGCACCAGGCCCAGGGCGATGCGGAACAGGGTGCTCTTGCCCGCGCCGTTGGGACCCAGCACGCCGAACACGCCGCCGGCGGGAATGCTCAGCGACAGCCCGTCCAGGGCGCGCACCGCGCCGTAGGTCTTGACCAGGCCCTCGGCCTCCAGGGCGAAGCTCATGTGGAGCGGTTTCCGGTGGCGGTCATGCGGGGTGACTCCCTGAAAGGCCAACTGACCTAGGCCGGGCGACTATGGCCGGGCGGCCGAGTCCCGCCAAGTTAAGTCGCGGTCATGCGTGGCGGGCCGTCACAAGACTGGGCTATAGCCAGGGTTCCCAAGTTCGAGGTGCGTGATGGTCGTCGTCTTCCGCTGGATGGTTCTGGTCCTGGTCCTGACCCTGGGAGTCGGCGCGAGCGCCGGCGCCGAGGCGGCGGCCAAGTCGGCCCCGCCGCCGGCCCTGACCATCCTGATCTCGCTGGACGGCTTCCGGGCCGACTACCTGGACCGGGGCAACACGCCGGCCCTGAACGCCCTGGCCGCCGACGGCGCGCGCGGCGCCATGCGGCCGTCGTTCCCGTCCCTGACCTATCCGAACCACTACACCCTGGTCACCGGCAAGCGGCCCGACCACCACGGCATGGTCAACAACACGCTCGAGGCCGACGAGGTCCCGGGCGTCAGCTTCAGCATGTCCAACCACGAGGCCGTGGGCGACGCCCGCTGGTGGGACCAGGCCAAGCCGATCTGGGTCAGCGCGGAAGAGCAGGGCGTCCACGCCGGCGTCCTGTTCTGGCCGGGTTCCGAGGCGGCGATCGACGGCGTTCGGCCCACCTACTGGAAGGTCTATGACGAGAAGCTGGCCTATGACGACCGGGTCGACATGGTGCTGTCGTGGATCGACGCCAAGGCTCCGCCGCTGGGCCTTGCCACCCTCTATTTCGACGCCGCCGACACCGAAGGCCACCACTACGGTCCGGACTCGCCGGAGGTGAACGCCGCCGCCCGCCGGGTGGACGCCGCGATCGCCCGGCTGGTCGCGGGACTGAAGGCGAGAGGCCTCTACGAGACCACCAACATCGTCGTCGTCGCCGACCACGGCATGGCGCCCCAGCCGTTGAGCGGCCTGGTCGACGTGTCCACCCTGGTCGATCCCGCCAAGGTCAAGTTCGTCAGCACGGGTTCGATCGTCGGCGTGCGCGCCTTGCCCGGCTTCGAGGCCGAGGTGAAGGCGGCGATGCTGAAGCCGCACGCCCACCTGACCTGCTGGGAAAAGGGCAAGATCCCGGCCCGCTACGCCTACGGGACCAATCCGCGCGTGCCGCCCATCGTCTGCCTGGCCGAGCGCGGCTGGTACTTCGCCACCGCCAGCACGATCGCCAAGCGCTGGAAGGAGCATCCGCGCGACGGCGGGGCTCACGGCTACGACCCGTACGATCCCGTCATGCGGGCCGTGTTCGTGGCCCACGGCCCGGCGTTCCGCTCGGGCGTGACGCTGCCGGTGTTCGACAATGTCGACGTCTATCCGTTGCTGGCCCGGCTGATCGGCGTCAAGGGCGACAAGGGTGACGGGTCGTTGGGGCCGGTGAAGGCGGCGCTGCGGTGACTCCTACCAGTTGGGTCCGATGTACGGCGTCGCGGGCAGGGGCGCGTTGATCGCCGCGTCGAGGGCCGCGCAGTCGGGCTTGTCGAAGACGACCTGGCGGGCCAGGGGACCGGCGTAGGCGTCCTCGGCGACGCTGGCTTCATAGGTCAGCAGGTCGACATGATAGCCGCGTCCGCCGTGTTCGTAGGCCACGAGGTAGCGGTCCTTGTAATGGACAGCGCCGATGAACCGCGTGCGCGGGCCGGCGCCGATGTCGGTGGCGTTGAAGGGACCGTCGGCCGGCGACAGTTCCGGGGCGCGGGTCTTCAGGTCCATGCGGAGCGCGATGGGGAGCTGGTCGAAGGCGACCGCCTCGGCGCCGCCCTGGTGGGCGCATGCGGTGACCGCGTTATGTGCGGGCTCGGCGGCGGGCGTCATGGGCGGCAGGATCATCGGCGTCCTCCGTTGAGGGTTTCAACCGTTCGGCTGAACGGCGGCGGATTTGTGAAGGCGCCGCTTGCCTAGATAGTTTCGATATGCGTTAAATATTGCTGATATCGGAAACGGAGCTTCGCCATGCAACGCGCCGCCCTGACCTCGGCCCTCTGCTATCGCGACCCCAAGGCCGCGCTGAAATTCCTGGAAGCGGCCTTCGGCTTCGAGCTGACCATGCTGATCGAGGACAACGAAGGGAACCTGGCCCATTCCGAGATGGGCTTCGGCGACAGCCTGATCATGATCGGCAACGAGTGGACCGACCGCCACAAGAGCCCGTCCTCGATCGAGGGCTTCAACACCCAGAGCGTCCACATCCATCTGGAAGGCGACATCGACGCCCATTGCGCGCGGGCGCGGGCGGCCGGGGCCGAGATCCTGATGGAGCCGGCGGACCAGTTCTACGGCGACCGCACCTATCGCTGCCGCGATCCGGAGGGGCACTTCTGGACCGTGGGCGCGCCGATCCGCGCCGTCGGCGTCGACGAGGCCGAGGCGGCGTCGGGCCTGAAGGTCGTGAAGGGCTGGGCGTGACCCCCGACGATTTCCGCCGCCTGGCCCTGGCCCTGCCGGACGCCGTCGAGAGCTCGCACATGGGCACGGTCGACTTCCGGGTGGGGCGGATCTTCGCCACCCTGGGCTATCCCAACGCCAATTTCGGCATGGTGCAGCTGACCCGCGAGCACCAGGACATCATCGTGGGCGTCGAGCCCAAGGTGTTCCGGCCTGTGCCGGGGAACTGGGGGCTGAAGGGCGCGACCCTGGTCGTGCTGGCCGAAGCCGACGAACCCACCCTGCGCGGGGCGCTGGAAGCCGCCTGGCGACTGAAGGCCAACAAGCGGCAACTGGCCCTGCTGGAGGCGGCGCGGGCGTCCACGGCGTCGGCGACCTCGCCATGAGCGCCTCGCTCGACGCCACCCTGGCGGCCCTGGCCGACCCGCACCGGCGGGCGACGGTCGACCTGCTGCGCCAGGGGCCGCGCCGGGCGGGCGAGCTGGCCCAGGCCGCTGGCCTGTCGCCCCCGGCCATGAGCCGCCACCTGCGCGCCCTGCGGCAGGCCGGCCTGGTCGAGGAGACCCACCCGCCGTTCGACGCCCGGGTGCGGGTCTACGCCCTGCGTCCCGCGCCGATGGCCGAGCTGAAGGTCTGGGCCGAGGCGGCCGAGGGGCTGTGGAGCGACCAGCTGCTGGCCCTGAAGGCGCATATCGAAGGGGAGACGGCGTGAGTTCCAAGGTCCTGGTCGCCCTGCGCATCAAGGCCACGCCCCTGCGGGTGTTCGAGGTGTTCACCGCCAACATCGGCGCGTGGTGGAAACCCAACGCCCTGTTCTCGTTCACCCCGCGCTCGCCCGGCGTGCTGGCCTTTGAAGGCGCGGGGGAGGGGACGCGGCTGGTCGAGCGCCTGCCGTCGGGCAAGGTGTTCGAGATCGGTCCCGTCCACATCTGGGACCCCGGCAGGCTCCTGGTGTTCGGCTGGCGCCAGGCCAGCTTCGCGCCGGGCATGGACACCGAGGTCGAGGTGCGGTTCGAGCCGGTCGGGGACGAGACCCGCGTCACGGTCGAGCACCGCGGCTGGGACACGGTGCCGATCGAGCACGTGGCCCGTCACCGGTTCCCGGACGCGGTGTTCCTGCAGCGCCACGCCGAGTGGTGGCGCGCGCTGCTGACGGGTCTCGCCAGCCGGACGGCTATGGCCATACAAGACAAAGTTGGGGAAGGAAGCGCCAGGGAGGGCGACGCATGACCAAGGGCATCAGCCGCAACCATCGACAGGCCGCGCTCGGCTTCATCTTCGTCACCGCCTGCCTGGACGTGCTGTCGCTGGGGGTGATGATCCCCGTCCTGCCCGAGCTGATGAAGCGCTTCAACGGCGGCGACACCGCCTCGACGGCCCTGTGGGTGATGCTGTTCGCCACCACCTGGGGCGTGATGCAGTTCTTCTGCGCGCCGATCCTGGGCCTGATGTCGGACCGCTGGGGCCGCCGGCCGGTGATCCTGACCTCGATCTTCGGCCTGGGCGTGGACTTCCTGTTCATGGCCTTCGCCCCGACCATCTGGTGGCTGTTCGTCGGCCGGGTGTTCAACGGCATGACGGCCGCCAGCTTCTCGACCGCCGGGGCCTATGTGGCCGACGTCACCAAGCCCGAGGACCGGGCCAAGGGCTTCGGCCTGATGGGGGCGGCGTTCGGGGTGGGCTTCACCTTCGGCCCGGCCCTGGGCGGGTGGCTCTGGCAGTTCGACCACCGGCTGCCGTTCCTGGTCTGCGCGGGCTTGGCCCTGTGCAACTGGCTGTACGGCTTCTTCGTGCTGCCGGAATCCCTGCCGCCCGAGAAGCGGGTCCATCGCTTCGACTGGAGCAAGGCCAATCCGCTGGGCTCGCTGAACCTGCTCAGGAGCAAGCCCGACCTGCTGGGGCTGGCGGGCGTCGGCTTCCTGTTCCAGATGGCGCACAACGTGCTGCCGAGCGTCTTCGTGCTGTACATGGGCTTCCGCTACCACTGGTCGACGGCGGTGATCGGCCTGACCCTGATGGGCAGCGGCGTCGCCGGCATCCTGCTGCAGAGCTTCCTGGTGGGTCCGATCGTCAAGAAGGTCGGCGAGCGCGGGGCGCTGCTGATCGGCCTGTTCTCGGGCTGCGTCGGCTTCATGATCTACGGCCTGGCGCCGACGGGGTGGCTGTACCTGTGCGGCCTGCCGATCTTCGCCTTCTCGGGCCTGATCCAGCCCGGCCTGCAGGGCCTGATGACCCGGCGGGTCCAGGCCTGGGAGCAGGGGCAGCTGCAGGGGGCGAACTCGGCCATGATGGGCATCACCGCCATCGTCGGACCGGCGCTGTACCTGCTGCCGTTCTCGTGGGCCGTGCGCCACGACGCCACCCTGCACATGCCCGGCCTGCCGGTCCTGATCGCCGCGGCCCTGCTGCTGGCGGCCACGGCCCTGGCGATCCGCGTGGCCCATCCCGCGGCGGTGGAACCGAGCGTCGCCTGATCGTCTTTGATCAGCGGGCCCAATCCCGGACCTTGGCCGCCATCAATGCGCCCGAAAGCTCGGCTGATCTTCCGGGCCGAATTCCACGGAGTCGCCTAACAATCATGCGATCCTATCGCGCCGTGCTTCCCGTCCTGGCCCTGCTGGCCGCCTGCTCGCCGCAAGGGCCCTCGAAGGCCCAGTCGATCCCGGACCTGGCCCAGCCGACCCGCCGCGCGCCCTCCGACCCGATGTCGATGAAGGCCTCGTTCGCGCCGGTGGTGAAGAAGGCCGCTCCGGCCATCGTCAACGTGGCCAGCAAGCGCGTGGTGCGTCAGCGGGTCGATCCGTTCTGGGACTTCTTCATGGGCGGGGGCGGCGGGGCCACCCGCGACCAGGTGCAAGGTTCTCTGGGGTCCGGCGCCATCGTCCGCGCCGACGGGGTGATCATCACCAATCACCACAACATCGAGAACATGAGCGACATCACCGTCCAGCTGGCCGACCGCCGGGAGTTCCCGGCCACGGTGCTGCTGGACGACCCGCGCTCGGACCTGGCGGTGCTGAAGATCGACACCAAGGGCGAGCGCCTGCCGGTGATCGCCATCGACGACCAGGAGCAGCTGGAGGTCGGCGATCTGGTCCTGGCCCTGGGCAACCCGTTCGGCGTGGGCCAGACGGTGACCAACGGCATCGTCTCGGCCCTGGCCCGCACCGACGTGGGCGCGGCCGAGTTCGGCAGCTACATCCAGACCGACGCCTCGATCAATCCGGGCAATTCCGGCGGTCCGCTGGTCGACATGGACGGCGACCTGATCGGCATCAACACCTTCATCATCTCGCGCTCGGGCTCTTCGGCGGGCGTCGGCTTCGCGATCCCGGCCTCGGTCGTGCGCCAGGTGGTCAACGCCGCGCTCGGCGGCGGCCACAGCGTGGTGCGCCCCTGGCTGGGCGTGAAGGGCCAGCCGGTGACCGGCGACATCGCCCGGAGCCTGGGCCTGTCGGCTCCTCGCGGCGTGGTGATCTCGGACGTCTATCCCGGCGGCTCGGCCGAGCGGGCCGGCATCCGCGACGGCGACGTGATCCTGTCGATCGACGGCCAGGCGGTGAACGACGAGGGCGGCGGCGCCTTCGCCATCGGCACTCACAAGGTCGGCGACCGGGTCTCGGTGCTGATCAACCGCAACGGCAAGGAACAGACCCTGACCCTGCGGGCCGAGGCGGCTCCCGAGACCCCGGCCAAGGACGAGCGCGTGCTGAAGGGCCGCAACCCGTTCGACGGCGCCACCGTGGTCAACCTGTCGCCCGCCGTGGCCCAGGACCTGGGTGTCGATCCCTTCGCGGGACGCGGCGTGCTGGTCACCAAGATCGGCCAGGGCTTCGCCCTGAACGCCGGCCTGCGCCCCGGCGACTTCGTCCGCGAGGTCAACGGCAAGACGATCAACACCACCGCCGACCTGGCGGCCGTGTCCAACACCGCTGCGGCGAGCTGGACGGTGACGATCGAGCGCAACGGCCAGCGGATCACGGCGCGGCTGCGGGCCTAGGCCTTGATCCTCGAGGCGATGGACCAGGTGTGGCCGAACGGGTCGCGGAGCTGGCCGTAGCGGTCGCCCCAGAACTGGTCGGCCAGTGGGAAGACGACGGTCGCGCCGGCCTCGACGGCCCGGCTCCACCAGGCGTCGGCGTCGTCGACCTGCAGGTGCAGGGTCACGGCGGCCGGCGGCCTGTAGTCGCCGTGGGCCATTTCGCTGAAATGGTCCGACAGCATCACCCAGTCGCCGTTGATGATCATCCGGGAATGCAGCAGCCGCTCGCCGTCGTCGGCGATGTTGCGGAAGGTCTCCTCGGCCCCGAAGGCCCGCTTGTAGAAGTCCACGGCCACCTTGCCGCCGACCACGGAAATGTAGGGGATGACGCCGGACTCCGGGGCCCGTGTGGGATCGCCTTCGTTGGTCATGGTGGTTCCCTCCGCGATTAAGTAAACCTAGCCCATGTCCGATCTTTTCCAAGCCGCCGGCCTGACGCCCCATGCGCCGTCGCCGCTGGCCGACCGCCTGCGTCCCCAGACCCTCGAGGAGGTGGTGGGCCAGGAGCATCTGCTGGGTCCCGAGGGGCCCATCGGCCGCATGGCCGCGGCCAAGCGCCTGGCCTCGATGATCCTGTGGGGCCCGCCCGGCACCGGCAAGACCACCATCGCCCGCCTGCTGGCCAAGGCCGGCGGCTACGAGTTCATGCAGATCTCGGCGGTGTTTTCGGGCGTGGCCGACCTGAAGAAGGCCTTCGAACAGGCGCGGATGCGCCGCCAGGCCGGCCAGTCGACCCTGCTGTTCGTCGACGAGATCCACCGCTTCAACCGCGCCCAGCAGGACGGCTTCCTGCCGTTCGTGGAGGAGGGGATCGTCACCCTGGTGGGCGCCACGACCGAGAACCCGTCGTTCGAGCTGAACGGAGCCTTGCTGTCGCGCTGCCAGGTCTTCGTGCTCAAGCGGTTGGACGAGGAGGCGCTGGAGGCCCTGCTGGTCAAGGCCGAGACCGCCGAGAACCGCAAGCTGCCGCTGGACGAGGAGGCGCGTTCGACGCTGATCGCCATGGCCGACGGCGACGGCCGCTACCTGCTGACCCTGACCGAGACCCTGCTGGCCATCGGCACGGACACGCCGCTGAACCCCACCCAGCTGACCCAGTTCCTGCAGAAGCGCCGCCCGGCCTACGACAAGAACCGGGAGGAGCACTACAACCTGATCTCGGCCCTGCATAAGTCGGTGCGCGGCAGCGATCCGGACGCGGCGCTGTACTGGCTGGCGCGGATGCTGGAGGGCGGCGAGGACCCGCTGTTCATCGCCCGCCGCCTGGTGCGCATGGCCGCCGAGGACATCGGCGCGGCCGACCCCCTGAGCCTGCTGCTGACCACGGCCGCTAAGGACGCCTACGACTTCCTGGGCAGTCCCGAGGGCGAGCTGGCCCTGGCCCAGTGCGTGGTCCACATGGCCAGCGCCCCCAAGTCCAACGCGGTCTACAACGCCTACAAGGCCGCCCGGCGCCTGGCCAAGGAGACCGGCAGCCTGTCGCCGCCGGCCCACATCCTCAACGCCCCGACCAAGCTGATGAAGACCCTTGGCTATGGCGACGGCTACGCTTACGACCACGACGTCGAGGGCGGGGTCTCGGGCCAGAACTACTGGCCCGACGGCATGGAGCGGCAGACGCTTTACGAGCCCAAGCCGATCGGCGCCGAGGCCAAGGTCAAGGAACGGCTCGACGCCTGGAACCGCCTGCGGAGAGACGGCAAGTGAAGCTCACCCCCGCGGTCCGCGTGACCGCCGTCGTCGCCCTGGTCCTGCTGCTGGCGGGGGGCGTCCTGCTGGGACTGGCGGCGGCGACGCCGTGGCACAGCGACTCCAACGCCTATTTCGCCGAGCTGCAACGCCTGCGCGCCACCCTGTATTTCGGCCAGCCCGACGCCGAGACGTTCAAGGCGGCCACCGCCCGGTTCGCCGCCCTGCAGACCCAGTACGCCACGCGCAAGTGGCTGTACGCCGATATCGCCTACGCCTGTCTCAGCCTGGGAGTCTGCGCGGCGATCGTCACGGGCCTGGCCATGCGCTTCGGGGCGCGGCTGCTGCGCGCGCAGAAGAGCGCCCTGGTCGTGATCGGCGTGACCCTGCTGGCCCTGCTGGCCACCCTGGCGGGTCTGGCGGCCGATCCGCTGCATCAGTTCTATCGCGAGCAACTGCCGGAATGGTCGGACGCCCTGGAGATCCCGCTGGCCGGGGCGCTGGTGGCCATGATCCCGATCGCGACGGTGACCTTGCTGCTGGTCCTGCCGCCCCTGGTCTTTCGTCGGCGGGCCAGCGGGCCGCTGCTGGTCTTCACGCGTCCGCCGCACTGGCCCGCGATCCTGGCCAACACCTTCTACGCCCTGCCGCTGGCCTTCGCGGTGTTCCTGATCACCAGCTTCGCCTCGCGCGGAGGCTGGGCCCTGGCCCCGGCCGGGCTGCTGCTGCTGTGGCTGTTCCTGAACGGCCGGGCCCTGTGGATCGCGCCGAAGGGGGAGGGCGCCGCATGAGCAAGCCGCCCAACAGGACTCCCAGGCGTCCGCCCGGCGTCGCCAAGCCCAAGGCGTCCGACACGCCGATCGCCCTGACGCCGGAGGAGATCGCCTTCACCCGGTCGCTGGTGATCCACGAGGACGACAGCGTGTTCGTGCTCAACAAGCCGGCCGGCCTGTCCAGCCAGGGCGGGCGCATCCAGGCCCATACGCTGGACGACCTGCTGTGGGCCCTGGCGCGGCGGGACCGGCCCCGGCCGCGCCTGATCCATCGGCTGGACCGCGACACCTCGGGCGTGATCCTGACCGCCCGCACCAAGCCGGCGGCGACCTTCCTGGGCAAGGCCCTGATGGGCAAGCGGTTCCGCAAGACCTACCTGGCCATCGTCACGCCGGGCGCGCCCGAGCCGCGCGGCGGCCAGATCGACAGCCCGCTGCGCCGGGAGTCGATCGGGCGTGAGGCCTATATGCGGGTCTGCGCGGCCGCCCATCCCGACGCCGAGACGGCCCGCAGCCGCTATCGCACCCTGGCGGCGGTGGACGGCGCGGCCCTGGTCGAGCTGAGCCCCGACACGGGCCGCATGCACCAGTTGCGGGTCCACATGGCCTCGATCGGCCGCCCGATCGCCGGCGACAGCCGCTATGGCGGGGCGCTGATGCTGGGCGGGACGCCCGTGCCGCGGCTGATGCTGCACGCCGCCAGCCTGGTCTTCCCCCATCCCGAGGGCGGCGAGCGCCGGATCAGCGCGCCGATTCCGGACGACATGCGCGCGGTTCTGGGTAAGCTTGGCCTCGAAGTCCCCAAGGGGGCTGTCCCGGAACAGGGACGCCCGGAGACTCGTTAAGCCTGGCAGGAGATTCCGCCATGAAACGTCTGCTCGCCCTCGCTTTTTCAGCCGCCCTGCTGACCGCCTGCACCACGACGCCGACGGTGTATGCGCCGCAGACCGCCGCGCACGGCGCCGGCTATTCGGAATATCGCCTCGAGAACGGCCGCTACCGGGTCACCTTCCAGGGCAATCCCGGGGCCTCGGTCAACCAGGTCTCGGACTACGTGCTGCTGCGCTCGGCCGAACTGGCCCTGCGCGACGGCTATGACTGGTTCCGGGTGGCCGACCGCATGACCCAGCAGAACGGGTCGAACAGCGGCTCCACCCTGTCGGTCGGCGGCGGCACCAGCAGCTACGACTACGGTCGTCACGGCGGCGGCAGCTCGGTGGGTCTGGGCGTCGGGACGACCTTCAACCTCGGCCCCAAGCCGTCGATCACCAGTTCGATGGAGGTGGTGTTCGGTCGAGGGCAACCGCCCCGCGACGCCGACGTCTACGACGCGCGCGCCATTGTCCGGACGGTCGGGGAGGGCCGCGCGGCGGTCTAGCCGGCTGGCTTAACCGGCCGCCTTCTTGGTCGCCGTGGCGATGGGGTTCGACGCGCGCAGGGCCGCGTGGGTCAGGCCCGCGGTCTCGGCGGCGGCGAAATAGCCCTCGGCCGGAAGGCCTTGCAGGGTCACCATGGGAGCCAGGCCCCGGGCGTCGCGGCCGAAGGCCATGATGTCGGCGGCGATCTTCTCGGCCGGACCGGCCAGGTCGCTGGCGTCCAGGGTCAGGCCGGCCAGGCGGGCGTCGCGCAGCACGCGCAGCGCTTCCTTTTCGGGCGGCACGCGGGCGATCACGCCGCGCGTCAGGGCCTTGAGCAGGCCCACCACTTCCAGCAGGCGACCGGCGGGCGTGCCGCGGGTGACGTCGACCAGCTCCATCATGATCCCGCCGCGCAGCAGCGCCAGCGACAGGCCCGAGGTGCCGGTCAGCATGTCGCGGCCGCGCTGGGTGCCCAGGGTGCGGAACGAGGCCGGCACGATCAGGTCCGGGCGGTCGTGGCCCTGCGAGGCGCGGGCGAAGACGGCGGCGTATTTCAGGGCCGCCTCGTCGATGAAGGCGGCGTCGCGGTCGGGCAGGCGCGAGACCGCGCGGGCGCTGATCTGCTTGCCCGAACCCAGGTGGGTGACGACCGGCTCGATGCGCACCGCCGTGGCGACGTTGCGCTTGAGGTTGATCACGTGCTCCAGCGTGAAGTCGACGCGCAGGGCCGCGCCGCCGGCGGTGGTGAAGGCCACGGGCGTGCGCCGGGTCTCTTCCAGCGGATCGATCTCGAAGCGAATGGGCGAGCGGGTCGAGTCGCGGCGGGCGCGGGCGGCCAGGATCACCGAGGCGTCGACGGGGCGGCAGACGACGCCGCCGGCCTCGACGCCGATCACCGACCGCACGCCCAGGTCGCTCGGCTCGGCCGCGCCCAGCAGGTGGGTCAGCACGTCTTCCAGGATGCGCACGCTGGTCGCCTGGGCCGCCAGGCCCTGGTCGTTGTTCATGGCGATCAGGAAGTCTTCCTCGCCGATCCGGGCGCGCAGGTCGCTGCGGTCCAGGTGTTCGGCCAGCTTGCGCTCGACATAGGTCCAGACGTCGACGCGCTTCTTGTCCCACCAGTCGCCGGCCCAGCGGCGGATCGCCTTGACGCTGATGATGTTGACCGAGCCGCGCGCGATCAGCTCCGACCCCGCCAGCCTTTGGAGCACGGGTCCGCTGAGAGCCAGATGCTCGTTCCGGTCGTCGCTATGGCTCGAATCGAAGGGCATGTTGGCCTTGACGCGGGAGGAGACCATAGGATGCCTTTACAGCCTTAACGGTCGGTGCAGGAACACGGTTTTCAAACGAGGTTACCGTAAGGGGCTTAAACGTTAAATTGCACGTTCCACGGGCTTTCTATCGTTATTCGAGCGTCGTTTCGAGTTGCCAGCCGCGAAAGGGCTTGCGTCCTATCGACGCGACGATTGCGCCGCCGACCGGGCGCGCCGGCGGGACATCGCAGGGTTAAGACGATCGTGCGACGGGGCATGGGTCGTCTCCCTGATGATGAATGATACTACCCTGAGCTGCATATCGTGGCAATCACCGCCGCCGTCCGGGCGCGCGATCGGCGGCCCGGCTTGGCGTTCGCGGTCGCCCGGCGCATAAGGGCGCGATGACCAAGCTCCTCCTCGTCGCCGTCGGGGGCGCCTTCGGCTCCGCGGCCCGCTACCTGGTGGGCGTGCAGGCCTTGCGCCTGTTCGGATCGAACTGGCCCTACGGCACCTTCATCGTCAATCTGACGGGCGGGCTGCTGATGGGGCTCCTGGCCGCCTGGCTGGCCCTCAAGGGCGGCGAGCAACAGGAACACTGGCGCGTCCTGATCGGCGTCGGCGTCATGGGCGGCTTCACCACCTTTTCGGCCTTTTCGCTGGAGACCGCGCTGATGATCGAGAAGCGCGCCTACGGCCAGGCCTTCACCTACACGACCGCCAGCGTGATCCTGTCCGTGGCGGCCCTTTTCGCGGGCCTCTTGATCGCCCGCAGGATCTTTTCCGCATGAAAGAAGTTCGCACGCTCTATGTGGACGCCGGCGAAGACGGCGTCCGCCTGGACCGCTGGTTCAAGCGCCGCTGGCCGCACCTGAACCATATCCAGCTCAACAAGCTGTTCCGCTCCGGCCAGGTGCGGGTCGACGGCTCGCGCGCCAAGGCCGACACCAAGCTGGCGGCCGGCAGCCAGATCCGCGTGCCGCCGCTGCCCGACGCCCCCGATCCGTCCGAGAAGGGCAAGCTGTCGCCGCGCGACATCGCCTTCGTCCGCTCGCTGGTGCTGTACGAGGACGAAGAGGTCCTGGCCCTGAACAAGCCGGCGGGCCTGGCCGTGCAGGGCGGCACCAAGACCACCCACCACATCGACAAGCTGCTCAGCGCCTGGGGCGAGGGCGTCGACCGGCCCAAGCTGGTCCACCGCCTGGACCGCGACACCTCGGGCGTCCTGCTGCTGGGCAAGACCCCGGCGGCGGCCGCGCGTCTGTCGGGAGCGTTCGCCAAACGCAAGGCGCAGAAGACCTACTGGGCCATCGTCGCGGGCAATCCGCACCCCACCGAGGGCGTGATCGAGCTGCATCTCGCCAAGCGCGGCGTGGGCGATCGCGAACTGGTCGTGCCGGCCGAGCCCAAGGACCCGGACGCCCAGCCGGCCGAGACGGAATTCGTCTCGATCAGCCGCGCCGGTCCGCGCGTCACCTGGATGGCCCTGCGCCCGCACACCGGCCGCACCCACCAGTTGCGCGCCCACATGAAGGCCATCGGCCACCCGATCCTGGGCGACCCCAAGTACAGCGACGACAAGTCCGCGCCGCTGTCGGAGGGGCTGAAGCTGCAATTGCACGCCCGCTCGATCGTGCTGCCGCACCCGACCGTCGGGACCCTGGCCATCGAGGCGCCGCTCAGCCCCGAGATGAAGGCCGGCTTCGCCAAGTTCGGCTTCTCGGAGGACGAGGCCGAGTACGATCCGTTCGCCCGGCGGCAGACAAAGCGCCGCTAGAGCGCTTTCGAGCGAAGTGGACACCGGTTCGCGTGAAGAAAGCGCGTCAAGCCAAGGCGCCTAGAGCGTGCTCTAGACGGCTTGAGTGCGGCTCTGGGCTGTGGAAAGCTGGTCTCTCAACCTTGAGGGATCGACTTTCATGGCCTTCGTCAGCTTCACCCGCCCGGACGACACGCCGGTTTCGATCAATACGGGCGAGGTGTTGAGCTTCGCGCCCGTGCCCGCCGACGGCCCGCTGGCGGGGCCGCTGAAGGTCGGCACGCGTATCGCGTTCAAGAACGGCAAGCACCAGGACGTCAAGGAACTGGTCGAGGCGGTCGAGAAGAAGCTGAACGCGGCGGGGTAGGGGCGCCCGCCTGGATCGCGGCTTCCGCGCCCGCGCCCTTGGGCCAGCCCCGCGCCAGGCCGTAGAGCGCGACGCCATGGGTGATCATCAGCAGGGGCACGTAGAGGATCGGGATCGCATAGGCGGCGCCGAGGGCGCCCGCGTGCTCGGGAAGGCCGCCCTGGATGGCGTGCGCGTAGTCGGCGATGAAGTCGGCGGCGCCCACCAGGTTGAAGCCGACCACGAACGTCCAGAAGAGCGGGCGGATCCTGACCGTCAGCAGGGCCAGGATGGCCAGCAGGCCCGCGGCGAAGTCGCCATAGGCGGCGGCTGCGGCGAAGCCGGCGGGCAGGTCGGGGCCGACCACCCCGGGAAGGATGAAGACCAGTCCGAAGAAGCGGAAGCTGTGCAGGGCCGCGATGGCGCGGTGGGCCTGCACGCGGTCCATCGCCCTCAGCCTGGGCAGGCCATAGGCCGCGAAGCAAAGGCCCCAGGCGACGTAACCGAGGACGAGCTGGGTCAGGAAGATCAGGTTTGTCGGCATGACGGCCTCCCAGAAGGGTGAGGCGACGTGTCTAGGTCCGGGGCTGTCATCGGACTATTCGATATAATACGAATGGTCCATGAAGCAGAACTACACAGTCCGACAAGGGGCGCTGGAAGGGGTCGAAACCTTCCTCGCGGTCGCCAGGAGCCTCAGCTTCCGGCGGGCCGCCGCGGAGCTGGGCGTGACGCCGTCCGCCGTCAGCCAGGCGGTGCGCGGCCTGGAAGCGCGACTGGGCGCGGCGCTCTTCACGCGCACCACCCGCAGCGTGGGCCTGACCGAGGCCGGCCAGAGGTTCCTCGACCGCGCCGGACCCGCCTTCGCGGAACTGGTCGCGGCCGGCGAGGTCGTGCGCGACCTGGGGCGGCGTCCGACGGGGCTGCTGCGCCTTTCGGTGCCCCGGGGCGTCGTGCCGCTGCTCCTCGAGCCGGTGATCGCCTCGTTCGCCAGGGCCTATCCGGAAGTCGAGCTGGAGATCGTCGCCAGCGAGGAGATGGTCGACCTGGCGGACGGCGGATTCGACGCCGGGATGCGTTTCGGCCAGTTCATCGCGCCCGACATGGTGGCGGTGCGGTTGACGCCGCCGCTGCCCTTCCTGGTCGTCGCCAGCCCCGACTATCTGGCCCGGTATGGGCGGCCGCGGGGCGTGGACGATCTTCGGGGCCATGCCTGCCTGCGCTTGCGCCGCTCGAACGGCGCGATCGCCCACTGGACCTTCGTCGACGGCGGCGAGACGGTCGAGGCGGCCGTTTCGGGGCCGCTGATCGCGCACGACTATCCCACGCTGATCGGCGCGGCGATCCAGGGCGCGGGCCTGGCGCAGGTCCCCAGCCCCCTGGCGCGCAAGGCGATCACGGAAGGAAGGCTGGAGTCCGTGCTCGACGACCTCGCCGTCACGACGCCGGGTGTCTTCCTCTACCATCCGGGCAAGCGGCAGATGCTGCCCAAGCTCCGGGCCTTCATCGACCATATCAAGTCGGCGCCCTGAGACGGCGGTTGTCGTCTAGACCAGCCCCGTCACCGCCTTGGCGTCCGCGCTGTCGGGGAAGACCTTGGCGTCCAGCGCCGCGCGGTCGACGCCCATGTGCTCGGCCAGCACGCCCTTGAACAGGCCGCGCATGTCGAGGGTGGGGCGCACGTCGCGGTTCTCGAACAGGGCCTCCTGTTTCAGGGTCGGCCAGTCGCCGATGATGCCGCCCGTCTTGAGGCCGCCGCCCAGCACCAGGGCGGTCGAGCCCGTGCCGTGGTCGGTGCCGCCGGTGCCGTTGACCCGCGCCGTGCGGCCGAACTCGGTGGCGGCCACCACGACCGTGTTGCTCCATTCCGCGCCCAGGCCGGTGTTCAGCCCGTCGAGCACGGCGTCCAGATAGGACAGCCGGGTGTTCAACTGGCCGACCTGGCCGGCGTGGGTGTCCCAGCCGTCCAGCGAGATGGCGGCGATGCGCGGGCCGCCGGCCTGGGTCATGAAGCCGGCCAGGGTCGAGCCCAGCTGACGGGCGGCCTCGCGGCCTTGGCGCTGGGCGGCGATGGCCTGGGGGCCGGAAGCCATGGCCGGCGGGGCCATCCCCTGCGGCGTCGCCGTCGAGGTGTTCACCGCGTTCTGCCACATGGCCTTCGGCGCCATCGAGGCGGCGTCCGTCGAGACCGGCGTCGGCGCGGGGTTGAGCGCGGTCATCGCCTGCTGGGCCATGGCCTCGGTCTCCAGGCCGCGCGCGAAGGCCCGGCCCATCATCGGATCGGCCTTGTAGAGGTCCTGAAGCAGGGTGGGCAGGCGGGCGGTCTCGTCCACGCCCTTGCCCGGCGACCAGCTGGCGGCCTGGACCTTGCCGCGCAGGATCAGCGGGGCGGTGGCGCCCACCGACAGGGCCTCGACCTTGGACGGGCCCATGACCTCCAGGGTGCGGTTCAGCCAGCCGGTGTTGACGCCGTAGACCTGGGCCGCGCCCGTCTCCAGCACGTCCTGGGCCTCGAAGTGCGAGCGGGCGCGGTCCGGGCTGGCGATGGCCGGGGCGATGCGGGCCTGGCCCTTCAGCGCCAGGGCGTGCACCGATTCCAGGGCCGGATGCAGGCCGAACGTCCCGTCCAGCTTCAGCGCCTTGTCCGGCGCCACGGCCACGTCGCCGCGCAGCGCCGCGTAGTCGGGATCGCCGACCGGCGGGCTGACGGTCAGGCCGTCCATGCCGCCCCGGCAGATGATCACCACCATCTTGCGCCTGGCCATCGCCCCGTCGGCGACGGCGAAGGCCGAGCCGCCCAGGAAGCTGACCGTGACGCCCAGGCCGGCGGCCCGCTGGAGCAGGGAACGCCTGGAGACCTGGGGAGAAAAGGGCGCGTTCATCGGCGTTGGAACTCCGGACTCATCAAGAGCAGGGCCATGGCCTCGCGGCGGGTCTCGGCCCGGGCCACGGCCTTGGCGACCGGCGGGGTCAGGCGGGCCCCGAGGGCGGACTGGGCGAAGGCGTTCGGGTCGAGGCGGTCGGCGACGACGGCCGCGAAGCCCTCGCTGAAGCGCAGGCGCTTGATCAGGGCGTCCGGCGCGCACCAGGTCTGGGCCTGGTCGTCCCAGCCCTTGGGGGAGGGCGGCGAGAACGGCTTCTGGCCCAGGCCCGTCAGCACCGGCGCCAGCTTGCCGATCGCCGACGGCTCGGCGCCCACGGCCCGCCAGGTCGAGATCGCGAACTCGTAGGGCGTCTTGAACTTGGCGGGGGCGGGGTCCCAGGCTTCGGGCGCGGCCACCAGGGCGCGGGCCATCTCGTCCAGGCGGCCGCCGGTGTCCAGGTAGGTCTTCTCCAGCCGGGCCACCAGCGCGGGCGGGGGCGTGTCGCTGACGAAGTGGGCCGCCAGCTTGGTCGAGACGTGACGGGCGGTGTGGGGACTGGCCGCCAGGTCGCGCATCACCGCCAGGGCCTGGGCCTGGCCCTCCTGCGGATAGCGCTTGCCCATCACCGTGCGCGCGCCCGGCTCGTGGGCGTTGGCGCGGAACAGGAACTGGTGCGGGCTGGGATCCTGGGCGCGGCCGACGCTGAAGCCGGTCATGGCCCGGGCGAACTCGGTGACGTCGGCCTGGCTGTAGCCCGCCCCGACGCCGACCGTGTGCAGCTCCATGATCTCGCGGGCCAGGTTCTCGTTCAGTCCGCCGGCCTTGTTGGCGGTCTTGCGCCGGTACTGCGCCGTCTTGCTGTCGGGACCGACCGACTGGGCCTGGTCCAGGTACATCAGCATGGCCGGATGGGTGGACGAGGCCACCAGCAGGTCCTCGAACCGGCCGAACACGTGCGGGCGGATCGCCTCCCGCTCGAACGGGTCCGCGACCGAGGCGACGCCCAGGCTGGTGGACGAGACGGTGAAGTGGTTGGCCCAGAACAGCGCCCAGCGCTCGCGGAAGCCGGCGTCGGTGTTGGCGCCCAGTCGCGCCCGGGCCAGGAAGTCGTCGCCGACCTGGTCGCGCAGGGCCTTGTCGGCGTCCTTGACCGCGGGGGTCTTGGGATCGCCCGCCGTCTTGGCGTCGCGCTTCTGCATCTGGTAGTCGCTGACCTCGGCCAGGCGCTGGGCCGAGCCTTCGCCGCCCAGCGGCTGGTCGGCGCCCTCGGGACGGATCTGGGCGGTCAGGAAGCCGCGCGGGTCGCTCTTGGCCGCGTCGATCTCGCCGGGGCGGGCGCCCAGGCCGAAACGGGTCGCGGCCAGCGCCGCCATCACGTCGTTGGAAGGCAGGCTCACGCCGTTTTCTCTCCCTCGTCTCCGCCCGGTCCTGTCTGCTCGGCCTTGCCACGGGCGTGTTGTTTGATCATTCAACAGGCCGAAACCGATGTTTTGATGTCCGGATTGAAAAGAAGTTCCGCCTTGGCCGACAAGCCCGACCTGCAGCAACGTCCCCGCCGCTTCTACAAGGCCGCCGCAGCCGGTCCCGCCAAGGACGGCGAGGGCGGCTTCGCCGTGCTGCTGGACGGCCGCACGCCCAAGTCGCCGGCCAAGTCGTCGCTGGTCCTCCCGACCCTGGCCCTGGCCCAGCTGGTCGCCGCCGAGTGGGACGCCCAGGTCGAGGTTATCGACAGCACGGTCATGCCCGCCACGCGCCTCGCCTTCACCGCCATCGACCGCATCCGCGAGACCCGGGCCGAGGTGGCGCGGGAGGTCGCGGCCTACGCCGGCTCGGACCTGCTCTGCTACTGGGCCGAGCATCCCACGCCGCTGGTCGAGCGCCAGAAGCGCGACTGGGGCGCCATGCTAGACTGGGCCAAGGCCGAGTTGGACCTGCACCTGAAGCCCGCCGCCGGCGTGATCCACGCGCCGCAGTCGCCGGCCGCCCTGGCCAGCGTCGAGGCCCTGGCCCTGACCATGGACGACTACACCCTGGCGGGCGTGGCCTACGCCGCGGGCCTGTTCGGCTCGACCGTCCTGGCCCTGGCGCTGCGGGCCGGCAAGGTCACCGGCCGCAAGGCCCTGGACCTGTCGCGCCTGGAGGAGATCTTCCAGGCCGAGACCTGGGGGCAGGACGCCGAGGCGGTCGCCCGCGCCGAGGCCCTGGCGGTCGAGGCCCAGGTGCTGGAACGCTGGTTCGCGGCCCTGCGCCGCTAGGCCCGTCCAAGGCGTTCAAGCACTTAGCCGCTCCACAAGCGTTGCTGCGGCGCCGTAACGGACGGCTTGCCATGGAGGGCTCGCGCCATTACGGCTCGGCCCATAAGGTGGCCGTGAAGGTCCAGTGAGAGAGCAGGGGAGCGTCCGCGTGCAGCACATTCTCGAGGAACTCGATCGTCGTCGCGACCAGGCCCGGGCCGGCGGCGGCGAGAAGCGCGTGGCCGCCCAGCACGCCAAGGGCAAGCTGACCGCGCGCGAGCGGATCGACCTGCTGCTGGACGAAGGCTCGTTCGAGGAGTTCGACATGTTCGTCGAGCACCGCGCCACCGAGTTCGGCATGGCCGATCAGAAGGTGCCCGGCGACGGCGTCGTCACCGGCTGGGGTACGATCAACGGTAAGGTCGTCTACCTTTTCTCCAAGGATTTCACGGTGTTCGGCGGTTCGCTTTCGAACACCCACGCCCAGAAGATCGTCAAGGTCCAGCGCCAGGCCATGAAGGTGGGCGCGCCGATCATCGGCCTGTTCGACGCGGGCGGCGCGCGCATCCAGGAGGGCGTCGACAGCCTGGCCGGCTATGCCGACATCTTCCTCGAGAACGTGATGGCGTCGGGTGTCGTGCCGCAGATCAGCGTGATCATGGGCCCCTGCGCCGGCGGCGACGTCTACAGCCCCGCCATGACCGACTTCATCTTCATGGTGAAGGACACGAGCTACATGTTCGTCACCGGTCCGGACGTGGTGAAGACCGTCACCAACGAGGTGGTCACCGCCGAGGAGCTGGGCGGGGCGCGGGTGCACGCGTCCAAGTCGGGCGTGGCCGAGGGCGCGTTCGAGAACGACCTGGAGGCCCTGACCCAGGTGCGCCGCCTGATCGACTTCCTGCCCTCGTCGAACCGCGAACCGGCCCCCGAGCGCGAGAGCTTCGACGAGGCCTATCGCGCCGAGCCCAGCCTGGACACCTTGATCCCCAGCGATCCGGGCAAACCCTACGACATGAAGGAACTGATCCTGAAGATCGTCGACGAGGCCGACTTCTTCGAGATCAGCAGCGAGTGGGCCAAGAACATCGTCTGCGGCTTCGCCCGCATGGACGGCGAGAGCGTCGGCATCGTCGCCAACCAGCCCCAGGTGCTGGCGGGCGTGCTGGACATCGATTCCAGCCGCAAGGCGGCCCGCTTCGTGCGGTTCTGCGACGCCTTCAACATCCCGATCATCACCCTGGTCGACGTGCCGGGCTTCATGCCGGGCACCAAGCAGGAGTACGGCGGCCTGATCAAGCACGGCGCCAAGCTGCTGTTCGCCTACGCCGAGGCCACCGTGCCGAAGATCACCCTGATCACCCGCAAGGCCTATGGCGGGGCCTATGACGTGATGAGCTCCAAGCACCTGCGCGGCGACTTCAACTACGCCTGGCCCACCGCCGAGATCGCGGTCATGGGCGCCAAGGGCGCGGTCGAGATCATCTTCCGCCAGGAGGCCAAGGACCCCGAGGCCCTGGCCGCCCGCGAGGCCGAGTACAAGGACCGCTTCGCCAACCCGTTCGTCGCCGCCAGCCGCGGCTATATCGACGACGTGATCATGCCCCACGGCACCCGCAAGCGGATCGTCCGGGCGCTGAAGAGCCTGAAGGGGAAGGAACTGTCCAACCCCTGGAAGAAGCACGACAACATCCCGCTGTAGGGCGCTCCTCGCCCTACTTCACCACGTCCATCGTCACGCTGAGCGTCCCGTCCGGGTTGCCCGGCGACTTCGGCGCGCCGCCGAACGCGCCGGCGTAGGCGGGCGCCAGCAGGGCCTGGAAGGCCGAGACCGGCACGGTGACCTCGTAGTCGCCCTCGGAATAGGGGCCGACCACGTAGGGATCGATCAGGGCGATCAGCCCGCCCACCTTGCCGGGCTCGGTCGAGGGGGCGAGGACCAGGACGGTCTGGCTCCACTTGGGGCAGCTGAACATGTCGTTCAGCGGCACGGCGCCCTCGCGATGGGTCTTGGCCGTGGCCACGGCGTCGCAGATGGCCCGGTCGAGCACGCCCATGTCGGCGCCGGGGCGAAACAGGGCCTTGGCCTGGATCTCCCGGTTCGCCGTCGTGTCCCAGATCAGGGTCGAGGCGCCGTGGTTGGGATGGGCCCCGCCGGTGTCCTCGAACCACAGGGCGCGCAGGCCCACCAGGGGCGCGGCGTCGGCGGCCAGGAACCACTGGGCCTGGCGGTTGTAGGGCCGCCACGGAAACTTGCCGTCCGAGGCCTTCTGGTCGGTCTGGGCCTTGGCGGCGAAGGTCCGCAGCCCAGCCACCTCGCGGTCGTAGAGCAGGGCGTGCAGGGCGGGATAGTTGGCGATCTCGGCGGGCAGGCGCAGGACGACCTTGGCCGCCGGGGCCGTCTGGTCGAAGGCCAGGGGCCGCGCCGTCGGGGCCGGTGCGGCGGCGACGGGGGCGGACGATCCGGCCGGGGCCTCGGCGGGCGGCGGCGCGGGCTTGCGATCGCAGGCGACCAGGGCGGTGGTCAGGGCGGCGACGAGGGCGAGGCCGGCGGGAAGGGCTTTGAAGGACATCGCGAACATCACTCCTGAACGCCGCGGCTCGCCGGCTGGCTCCACCCTGCCTTGCAGGGCCGGACCCGTCCATGGGGCGGTTCCCGGGGCGGCGCGGATCGCCATCCGGCGCGAAACAGGCTAGATCGGCGACGGGCCGATACGGGGACAGGGCATGAAACGTAAGGGGTTGTGGCTGTTGCTGGTCGCCAGCGCGGCGGTGCTGGGCGCGTGCTCGACGACCGCGCCGCCCTTGGCGATGAAGCCCGCCGCCGCCCCCGACGGGATGAAGTGGAACGCCTTCACCACGCCCTACAACGAGAAGCGCCTGGCCTACGGCCTGCCCGACAGCGACGTGGTCGGGGTGATCTTCTCGTGCCGCAGGAAGACCTCGGCAGTCGGCTTCCACACCACCCTGAGCAGCGGCAAGGCCGGCCCTGGGACGGTGCGGTTCCGGTCCGGCAAGGCGCAGGGCCGCTTCGCCGCCCAGCTGACCCCGTCCGAGATCGCGGGCGGCCTGGACGCGGTGGGGCAGATCCCGCTGGCCGATGCGGTGCTGGCGGCTTTCGAGAAGACCGGCCTGATCAGCCAGGTCGAGGACAAGGCCTATCCGCAGGACGCGCGCACGGCGGCCGAGCGAGCCGACATCAAGCGCTTCTTCGGCTTCTGCCGGGGCTGACCGTCGCCTCGCCCCGCCCCTCGTTTTTGGGGCGGAGACCTTTAGGTTGACGGCCCTCGCGGGCGCCCCTCAAATGCCCTCCGCCCGCGTCGGGGTGGACAAACGGTCGCGACCCGCGAGATGGACGACCACGCCGCCTTTCTCCAGAGAGTCGAGGCCCTGCGCGCCGGGGTCGACCGGCGGCTGGCCGAACTGGCGCCGCCCCTGGGCTCCGCGCCCGACCGGCTGGTCGAGGCGGTGCGCTACAGCCTCCTGGCTCCCGGCAAACGCTTCCGCCCGATCGTGACCCTGCTGGCCGCCGCCGAATTCGGCGCGGCGGAGGGCGCGGCGCTGGACCTGGGCTGCGCGCTGGAGATGATCCACGCCGCCTCGCTGATCCTGGATGACCTGCCGTCGATGGACGACGCCGGGCTGCGGCGCGGCCTGCCGACCATCCACCGGGCCTTCGACGAGGCCACCGCGATCCTGGCCGGCGTGGGCCTGCTGAACCACGCCTATGCGGTGATCGCCGCCGACCAGGGCCTGCCGGCTCCGCTGCGCGCCGAACTGGCCGGCCGCGCGGCCCAGGCGGTAGGCTTTTCGGGCCTGATCGCCGGCCAGGCGCGCGACCTGTTCGACCGCGACCAGCTGCGCGACCCGTCCGTCCTGGAGCGCCTCAATCACGAGAAGACCGGCGTGCTGATCGTCGCCGCGGCCCAGGGCGGGGGGATCGTCGCCGGCGCGCCGGACGAGGCGATCGAGGCGCTGGGCGCCTTCGCCCGCCATATCGGCCTGGCTTTCCAGATCCGCGACGACCTGATCGACGCCCAGGCCTCGCCCGAGGCGGCCGGCAAGGACGTCGGCAAGGACGCCGCCATGGCGACGGTGGTCTCGACCCTGGGCCCGGCCGGCGCGCGCCAGGCCATGGAGGAACACCTGGCCAAGGCCTCCGACGCCCTGGCCGCGATCGGTCGCGGCGAGCTGTTGGGCCGCTACGTCGGCGACCTCTTCGCCCGGCGCAAGGCGGCGGCGTGACCCCCCCATCCGTTTCGTCGGACCCGCCCGTCGCCGCGCCGGTCCTGACGGTCAGCGGCGCGGTCCACGCCTATGGCGGCAAGCCCGTCCTGCGCGGCGTCGACCTGGTGCTGCATCCCGGCGAAATCTACGCGCTGCTGGGCCCCAACGGCGCGGGCAAGACCACCCTGATCCGCGCCATCTGCGGGCGCATCCGGCCGGACGAAGGCGTGGTCCTGCTCAAGGGGCTCGATCCTACACGCGTAGCGGGCGCCCGGTCCGGCCTGGGGCTGGTTCCCCAGGAGATCGCCCTCTACCCGAACCTGACGGTGGTGGAGAACGTCCAGACCTTCGCCGCCCTGGCCGACGTGCCGCGCGCCGGTCTGCCGGCCGCCGTGCGCCGCGCCCTGGAGCTGACCCGCACGGCCGACCGCGCCCACGTGCCGATCAAGCACCTGTCGGGCGGCTACAAGCGCCGGGCCAACATCGCCGCCGCCATCGTCCACGAGCCCGGCCTGCTGATCCTGGACGAACCGACCGTCGGCGTGGACCTGGACGCCCGCGAGGCCGTGGACGCGGTGATCCGGGGTTTGCGCGACCTGGGCGTGGCGGTGCTGATGACCACCCACGACCTGGACCAGGCCGGCGCCCTGGCCGATCGCGTCGGCTTCCTGCGCGAGGGGCGACTGGTGCTTGAAGGCGAGCCCCATGCCCTGATCGCCGAGGCGTTCGGCGAGCGGATGGAGGTCCAGGTCCACCTGGCCCACGAGGTCGACGCCGCCGGCGAGGGCCGCCTGGCCGCCGAGGGGCTGGAACGCACCAGCCGGTCGACGGTCTGGACGCGGCTGGACGCCGACGGCTATGCAGCGGCGGCGAAGCTGGACAAGGGGCTGCGCGAAGCGGGTCTGACGCCGCACGAGATCCGGGTGCGCGAACCGTCCCTGGCCAATCTGTTCTCGCTGGTGGCCGACCGGAAGCTGGCCGCGTGATGCAGCCGCTGTGGAAGATCGCCGCCATGGTGCGGGTGATGGCGCTGGACCTCTGGCGCGACCGCGGCGCCCTGCTGATGACCTTCCTGCTGCCGCCCCTGGTGTTCCTGATCTTCTCGTCGGTGTTCGCAGGGACGACGGGCGACGACATCCAGTTGAAGCTGGCGGTGGCCGACATGGCCCACACGCCGGACTCGGGGCGGTTGGCGGCGGCGCTGGCGGCCTCGCCCGAGGTCCGCGCCGAGCGGGCGCCGACGGCCGGCGAGGTGCGGCGGCGCGTGAAGGCCGGCCTGGCCGACGCCGGCCTGGTGATCCGGGCCGACCCGGCCTCGGCCGAGAAGCCGTTCCTGATCGTCGCCGATCCCGCCCGCGCCGTCGCCGCGCCCTTGGCCCAGGCTCGCGTGCAGCAGGTGCTGGCCAACGCCCTCCCGGACGTCACCCTGCGCCGCACGATCACCCAGCTGGAGCCCGCCCTGGGCGGCTTCACCGACGAGCAGATCGAGAACGCCGACAGCGCCGCCGCCCTGATGCGCCAGACGCCCACCCACGACGACGGCGGTTTCTTCGAGCGCGAGGCGATCAAGGACGCCAGGACCGGCGGCGGGGTGATCGCCTACTACGCCGGGGCGGTGATGATGCTGTTCGCCCTGTTCTCGGCCATGCAGGGGGCGCTGGGCCTGATGGACGAGCAGAGCACGGGCGTGGCCGACCGGCTGCTGGCCGGCACGGCGGGCATGGGGCCGGTGGTCAGCGGCAAGTTCCTGTTCCTGGTCGGCCAGGGGCTGGTCCAGGCCCTGCTGATCTTCGCCACCGCCCAGGTCGTCTACGGCGTGGCGGTGGTCCAGCACCTGGCGCTGTGGTTGCCCACCACCCTGGCGGCCAGCGCCTGCGCCGCGGGGGTGGCCCTGGGGCTGGTCTCGCTGTGCCGCACGCGTGAACAGGCCCAGATGCTGTCGACCTTCGTGATCCTGGTCCTGGCGGCCATCGGGGGCAGCATGGTGCCGCGCTTCCTGATGCCGCCCTGGCTTCAGGCGGCGGGCTGGCTCACGCCGCACGCCTGGACCATCGAGGCCTATCAGGCGATCCTCTGGCGCGACGCCGGGATCGGCGGGGTGTATAAGGCCTGGTGCGTGCTGACCGTCGTCGGGCTGTTCGGCCTGGTGGTCGCGCACACCTTGGCGCGCCGGCTTCGGCGGTAGACGGGACGACGATGGCGACCCTCGGTCTGGACCTGGCCCTGTTCCTGGCGGCCCTGGCCTTCATGGAAGGCTTCGCCTGGGTCACGCACCGCTATGTGATGCACGGCTGGGGATGGGCCTGGCACCGCTCGCACCACGAGCCGCGCACGGGCCGGTTCGAGCTGAACGACCTATTCGCGGTGGTGTTCGCCGCGCCGGCCATCGTGGCCATCTATTTCGGCGTGCACGGCGCGCCCTGGCTGTTGCCGATCGGCCTGGGGATCACGGCCTACGGCGCGATCTATTTCGTGTTCCACGACGGCATGGTGCATCAGCGCTTCAAGGTCCCGCTGGGCCGCTCGCGCTACTGGAAGCAGCTGATCCAGGCCCATCGCATCCACCACGCGGTTCACACCAAGGACGGGGCGGTGTCGTTCGGTTTCCTGCTGGCCAGGCCGGTGCGAGAGCTGAAGGCCAAGCTGCGCGAGAGAGGTGTCGACGCCTAGAGCGACAACCGGGGAGGGGACGATGACGGAAACAACGACGATCGGGACAACGGTCAGGACGCCTTGGCATCTGTGGCTGGTGGGCGTCGTGGCGGTGCTGTTCAACAGCATCGGCGTCTATGACTTCGTGATGAGCCTGGCGCAGGGGCCCAGCTACCTGGCCAACGCGGGCATGACGCCGGCCCAGATCGAGCACTTCCAGCAGATGCCGGCCTGGATGACCCTGGACTGGGCGGTCGGGGTGTTCGGCGCCCTCGCGGGCTCGGTGCTGATCCTGCTGCGCAACAAGCTGGCCTGGCCGGTCCTGGCCGTGTCGCTGGCGGCGTTCCTGCTCATGCAGGTCTACACCTACGTCCTGACGGACGGCGGCAAGATCATGGGCCAGTCGATGGCGATCACCAGCGCCGTCATCGCGGGGCTGCTGGCGTTCTTCATCTGGTACGCGTGGTGGATGACGCGGCGAGGGGTGTTGAAGTAGGGCGCAGGGCGGCGAACGCTTGCCCCCTACGGATCGCTTCGCGATCGTCTTCCCCCACAGGGGGAAGAGCCGCGCCGCTCCGCCCCTATGGGGCGGACAGACCGCGAAGCGGTCAGGTGGGGGCAAGTGGGTGCGCCTGGGCGCTCAGATCCGCGACCACAGCGCCGGCCGCTCCGGCGCCTCGCCCCAACGATCCAGCGTCGCCGACCTCAGCGCGATGACGCCGCCTTCCAGCGCGCGCCAGGCCTTCATCCGGCCGCTGACCACGACCCGCTCGTCCCAGGCCGCGTCGCCGGCCTTCACGACGTCCAGGCCGATCTGGCGATAGACCCCGCGCGCCGCGCCGATCGCCCAGGCGCAGCGCAGCGGCAGGTCGCGCAGGCCCCAGCGGGCGGAGGCGTAGTAGGGCTCGGCGGCGTCGACCAGGCGCTTGGCGAGGACGGCCACGGCGGCCCGGTGGGCCGGATCGGCGACCGCGTCCTCGGGCACGCCCGCCTCGGCCAGCCAATCGCCGGGCACGTAGACCCGGCCGTTGCGGGCGTCCTCGACGATGTCGCGGGCGATGTTGGTCAGCTGGAAGGCCAGGCCCAGGTCCTGGGCGCGGCGCAGGGTGGGCAGGGCGTCCGGCTTCACCCCCATGACCAGGGCCATCATGGTCCCGACCACACCGGCCACGCCCCAGCAGTATTCCAGCAGTTCGTCGAGCGTCTTGTAGCGGCGGCCGGCCACGTCCATGGCGAAGCCGTCGATCATGTCGAGGGCATAGCGCTCGGGGATGCCCCGCCGCAGGGCCACGGTCTGGAAGGCGGCGAACACCGGGTCGGTCGGCGTCTGGCCCGCCATGGCCGCGCGGGTCTGGGCGTAGAGCGCTTCCAGCCGGGCCGGGGCGTCGGCTACCGGGCTCATGCCGTGGCCCAGGGTCTGGCCGTCGATCACGTCGTCGCAATGCCGGCACCAGGCGTACAGCATCTCGGCGTCGGCCCGGGTCTGGGCGTCGAACAGGGCGGCGGCGGCGGCGAAGCTCTTGCTGCCCTTCTGGATGGCCTCCCGACTTTTCGCCTCCAGGTCGCTCATGCGGGCAGCGTCTCCCCCTCGACGACGTAGTCGTCGATCATCAGCCCCGCCGTCGCCTTGGCCGATCCGACCACGCCCGGGATGCCCGCGCCCGGATGGGTGCCGGCCCCGACGAAATAGAGGTTGGGGATCACGTCGTCGCGGTTGTGGGTGCGGAAGAAGGCGCTCTGGGTCAGGATCGGCTCCAGCGAGAAGGCCGCGCCTTTCCAGGCGTTCAGATCCTTGACGAAGTCGTCCGGGGTGATGAACCGGCTGGTGACCAGATCGGCCGAAAGTCCTGGAATGTAGTGCTTTTCCAGATAGGCCAGGATCTTGTCGCGGTACTTGGGCCCCTCGACCGACCAGTCGATGTTCGCGGTCTTCAGGTTGGGCACCGGCGACAGGGCGTAGAAGGCCGAGCAGCCCTCGGGGGCCATGGCCGGGTCGCTAGCGGTGGGGTGGTGCAGGTACAGCGAGAAGTCGTCGGCCAGGCCGTCCTTGCCGTAGATCTCGCCGATCAGCTCGCGATAGCGGTTGCCGAAGCAGATGGTGTGGTGGCGGATCTCGGGGTGGGTGGTCTTCAGCCCGAAATAGACCACGAATAGCGACGGGCTCCAGCGCTTGGCCTCCAGGGCCTTGCCGACCTTGGCGCCGCGCGGATCATCGGCCAGCAGCGCGCGATAGGTGTGCATGACGTCGGCGTTGGAGGCGACGGCGTCGAAGGCCTCGAACTGGCCGTCGGCGCGGATCACGCCGGTCACGCGGCCGGCCTTGGTGGTGATCTTCCGGATCGGCTGGCCCAGGTGGATCGTCCCGCCCAGGTCTTCCAGCAGCTTCACCAGCGCCCGGATCAGGGCGTGGGTGCCGCCGCGCGGGAACCAGACGCCGCCGCGCCGCTCCAGGGCGTGGATCAGGGCGTAGATCGACGAGGTGGCGAACGGGCTGCCGCCGACCAGCAGGCTGTGGAACGACAGCGCCTGGCGCACGTGCTCGTCCTTCACGAAGCCGGCGACCTTGTCATAGACGCTGCGCCAGGCCTGCAGCTTCATCAGGGCCGGGGCGCTGGCGATCATGCTGCCGAAGTCGAGGAACGGCACCGCGCCCAGTTCGACATAGCCCTTTTGATAGAGCTCCTCGGAATAGGCGTGGAAGCGGCGGTAGCCCTCGACATCGGCCGGGTTGCGCTTGGCGATCTGGGCGTCGAGCTGCGCCTGGTCGTTGACGTAGTCGAAGACGTCGCCGTCTTCCCAGACCAGGCGGTAGAACGGATCGACGGGCAGCAGCTCGACATAGTTCTCGATCCGGCGGCCGCTGAGTTCGAACAACTCTTTCAGGCAATCGGGATCGGTGACCACGGTCGGGCCGGCGTCGAAGGTGAAGCCCTCGTCGTGCCAGACATAGGCCCGGCCGCCGGGCTTCTCGCGCCCTTCGAAGACGGTGACGTCGAAGCCAGAGGACTGCAGGCGGACGGCCAGGGCCAGGCCCCCGAATCCCGCGCCGATCACGGCGGCCTTCGGCTTCGGCGTCGTTGTCATGCGTCCTGTCCCCCGAACACCGAGCTCTCGCCGATGCATTTGATGGCCGCCGAGATCGGCACCGGCGGCTTGCCGATCAGGATGCGGGCCTTGTCGAACCGGCTCAAGCGCGCGGCGTAGAAGCGTTGGATCAGACCCGGCGACAGACGGTAGAAGCGCTCGAGCACCTTGTAACGATCCCCCGGAGCGCACGCTCGGAACAGCATGCGGTTCAGCAGGCGCAGGAAGCGCCGCCGACGCCAGACGGTCTTGGACTGGGCCTCGACGCAGGCGCGGACGGTGGCGCTGGTGATGCGGGGCAGGGCGGCGATGGTCTCGGCCAGGCGCGCGGCGTCGGGCAGGGAATAGCCGGTGGTCGGCTGGAACAGGGCGGCGCGCAGGCCCACCTCGGCGATATGCGGCCGCGCCTCGCGCCAGTAGGCGTCGATGTCGCCGCCCAGGGCGATGGGCAGGACCCCGTCCTCCTCGCGCTCGACCTTGGTGATGGTCCAGCCCTGGGCCTTGGCGTAGGCGGCGATCGACCGGCGCAGGGCGGGGCGGTCCAGCGCCGGGCCGTCGCTGTAGCGGGTGTCCTCGATCAGCAGCCGCGTGGCGTCCAGGGGCAGGACATAGACGAAGCGGTAGCCGTCCTCCTGCGAGACCGTGGCGTCCATGATGATCGGCCGGGTCAGGCCGTGCGGGGCGGACAGGCGCACGCCCTGGCCGACGAACTTCTGGTAGCCCAGGGCCAGGCTGCGGCTCTTGCGCGGGCCGCGGCCGTCGATCACCGCCCCCGCCGCGATGGTCCGGCCGTCGGCCAGGGTCACCTGGTGCGGATTGACGTCCGACACCTTGGCCGACAGCCAGGCGTCCTGGCCCAGGGCGGCGGTCACCGTCTGGTGCAGGCGTTGGGAAGTGATGGCCAGGTAGTCGGTCGGCAACTGCCGGCTGTGGCCGGGAAAGCGGACCTCGTAACCCGACCAGCGATGGACGATCAGGGGCCGCAGCCAGCCGGCCTCCACCGCGTCGACGTCGGTGGCGAAGTGGCACCAGGTGTGCTCGCCGCCGACGGTCGGGCCCTGTTCCAGCAGGATCACGCGCAGCCGGGGCCGCAGGCTCTTCAGCCGCAGGGCGATCAGGCCGTTGGCCAGTCCGCCGCCCACCAGGACGACGTCGGCGCGCTGGGAAGACGACGCGGAGACCATGCTTCGGCTCTAGCATGATTGGGCGAAGCTCAAGCGACTTCTGACGCGCGTCCGCACATATTGCTTGTGACCGACCGAGAGGCTAGGCACGCGCAAACAGGAGACGCCGATGTCGGAAGCCAGAATCATCGACGGCAAGGCCTTCGCGGCCAAGCTTCGCGAAGACGTCGCCGCCGAGGTGGCGCGGCTGAAGGCCGAGCACGGCCTGACGCCGGGCCTGGCCGTGGTGCTGGTCGGCGAGGACCCCGCCAGCCAGGTCTATGTGCGCAGCAAGGGCGAGCAGACCCTGGCCGCCGGCATGCATTCCGAGACCCACCGCCTGCCGGCCGAGACCAGCCAGGCCGAGCTGCTGTCGTTGGTTGAACGGCTGAACGACGACCCGGCCATCCACGGCGTGCTCGTGCAGTTCCCCGTTCCCGACCACATGAGCCAGGCGGCCATCGTCGCGGCGATCTCGCCCGACAAGGACGTCGACGGCCTGACCGTGACCAACGCCGGCCGCCTGGCCAGCGGCCTGCCGGCCCTGACCTCGTGCACCCCGGCCGGCTGCATGGTGCTGCTCAAGGACGTGGTCGGCGACCTGTCGGGCAAGCGGGCGGTGGTGATCGGCCGCTCGAACCTGATGGGCAAGCCGATGGCCCAGCTGCTGCTGCAGGCCGACTGCACCGTCACCATCGCCCACTCGCGCTCCAAGGACCTTCCGGGCATCTGCCGCGAGGCCGACATCCTGGTGGCCGCCGTCGGCCGGCCCGAAATGGTCAAGGGCGACTGGATCAAGCCGGGCGCGGTGGTGATCGACGTCGGCATCACCCGCTTCCCCTCGCGCGATCCGGTCGCGGCCGCGGCGGGCAAGACCCGCCTGGTCGGCGACGTGGCCTTCGACGAGGCCAAGGCGGTAGCCGGGGCGATCACCCCGGTGCCGGGCGGCGTGGGGCCGATGACCATCGCCATGCTGCTGGCCAACACCGTCAGCGCGGCCAAGCGCCTGAACGGGGTCGCCGAATAGTGCGGATCCCGGCCGCCCTGGTCCTGGCCGCGGGCCTGGCGGCTTGTTCCCAGCCCGTCCCGCCCGCGCCGACGCCGGCCCAGGCCCTGGCGCTGGCTCCCGCCGATCCCCGGCTGGCGGCGCTGTACGGCGAGTCCTGCAAGGCCTGCCACGCGATCCCCGGCACGGGCGCGCCGCTGGTCCATGACCGCAAGGCCTGGGACCCGCGCTGGAAACAGGGTGAGGCCGTACTGCTGGACCACGCCGTCCAGGGCTTCCAGGCCATGCCGGCCGGCGGGCAATGCGCCGCTTGCACCCCGAACGATTTCAACGCTCTGATACGCTTCATGGCGGGGCGCGAAGATCCCGCTCGATAAGATCGCGGGGGGGCGGACGGATGACGATATCGAGACGGGGGGCGCTGCTGGCCGGCGCGGGCCTGGGCGTCGCGGCGGTCGGCGGCGGCTATGCGGTCGCCACCCACGACAAGCCCGAGCCGCCGGCCCCGCCGACCACCGACGCCAAGGGCCATCTGCTGTGGCGCAACTGGTCGGGCGTGCAGCACGCCTATCCCGCCGCCCGCCTGGCGCCCAAGACCGAGGCCGAGGTCGCCCAGGGTCTGAAGACCGCCGTGGCGCCGATCCGCCCGGTGGGGGCCGGCCACTCGTTCACCGCCCTGGCGCCCACCGACGGCACGCTGGTGTCGCTGGACGGGCTGTCGGGGATCATCGCCTGGGAGGGCGACGAGGCGATCGTCGCGGCCGGCACGCGTCTGGGCGCCCTGGGACCGGCCCTGGCCGCCAAGGGCCGGGCCATGGCCAATCTGCCCGACATCAACAAGCAGGCCCTGGCCGGGGCCCTGGCCACCGGCACCCACGGCACGGGCGCGACCCTGAAGGCCCTGCACGGCGACGTCGCCGCCCTGCGCCTGGTCACGCCCAAGGGCGAGATTATCGACTGCGGCGAGCATCGCGACGGCGACGTCTTCCAGGCCGCGAAGGTCTCGCTGGGCGCGCTGGGCGTGATCACCCAGGTCCGGCTTAAGACCACGGCCAACCGCCGGCTGGAGCGCAATGTCTGGCTGGAGCCGTTCGAGGACGCCCTGGCCCAGGCCGAGGCGCGCTGGGCCAAGCACCGCAATTTCGAGTTCTACGCCGTGCCGTTCACGGGCCTGGCCGCCTGCATCAGCCACGACGAGACCGACGCGCCGGCGATCCCGCGCGGCCCGGACCAGGACACCGTCTTCCTCGACGCCCTGAAGGGCCTGCGCAACCTGCTGGGCTTCTCGGCCCCGCTGCGCAAGGCGGCCGCCAGGGCCCTGCTGGGCGGGACCAAGCCGGAAAAGGCGATCGACGAGGGCTGGAAGCTGCTCTCCACCGAACGGCCGGTGCGCTTCAACGAGATGGAGTTCCACCTGCCGGCCGGCGTGCAACTGAAGGCCCTGGCCGAGATCGTGGCCATCATCGAGAAGGAGCGGCCCGACGTCTTCTTCCCGATCGAATGCCGCCGCATCGCGCCCGACGACGCCTGGCTGTCGCCTTTTCAAGGCGAACCTCGGGGCTCCATAGCGGTCCACGCCCACTACAAGGACGAGTTCGCCTTCCTCTACACCCTGATCGAGCCGATCTTCCGCCGCTACGGCGGCCGGCCGCATTGGGGCAAGCTGCACAGCGTCTCGGGCGACCAGTTGGCCGGGCTCTATCCGCGCTGGAACGACTTCCTGAAGGTGCGGGCCCAGCTCGATCCGGACGGGCGGATGCTCAATCCGTACCTGAAGGGGCTGTTCGGGGTCTGAGCGCTCAGGCCGTCCGCGCCAGCACCACGTGGCCGCCGCGCTCGGGCGCGGCGCGGCCGGCGCCGGGCCAATAGCGTTCGGCGAGGCCTTTCGGGCCCAGGTCCTCGATCTCGGCGAAGCCCAAGCCCGTCAGCGTCTCGCGCAGGGCCGGCGGTTCGAAATAGCTGAGCCACGGCTCGCCCAGCGCCGCGACGCGCTCAGAGCGGGCCTGGTGCGCCGCGCGGGCCTCGTCGGACAGGGCGGCGGGCGGGTCGGCGTAGTCGAAGGCGACCTCGGCGCCGCCGGGCAGGCTCCCGATCGCCGCCAGGGTGGCGCGCACCGCCTCGGGCGTCAGATAGGGGATCACGCCCAGCCACATGAAGAAGGTCCGCCGGGTCGGGTCCAGGCCCGCCGCCGCCAGGCCGTCCAGCAGGGCCTCGCGCTCGAAGTCGACGGGGGCGTGGACGACGTCGTCGGGGACGGCGATGCCGGCCTCGTCCAGGCGGCGACGTTTCCAGGCCTGGGTGGCGGGATGGTCGACCTCGAACACCCGCAGCCGGTCGGCCAGCGGATTGCGGTAGGCGAAGGTGTCCAGCCCCGCGCCCAGCACCACCAGCTGGCTGACGTCGCGCTGTTCGACGCCGGCCGCCAGGGCGCTTTCGGCCAGGTGGGCGCGGGCGGCGATGAACACTCGCATCCCCCGCCGCTCGGGATGGGCCAGGGCGTCCTTCGCCACGCTTTCGGCGTCCTGGCCCAGGATGCGCAGGGCCAGCGGATCGCTGAAGATCAGGCCGCGCTCCAGCACCTGATGGGCGGCGCGGTGCGTGGCCGCCATCCAGGCCGTGCGGCTGGGTTCTTGTTCGAGCATGTGATCCCCTGCGTGGTCGAGGTCGGGAGATAGGGCGGGGACCGCGCATGCAAAAGGCCCCGGCGCGGACCGGGGCCTTTGGAAAGGTCTAGTTTGGGAAGGTGATCAGCCGGCCAGGTATTCGGCGACCTTGGCTTCCAGCTCGGCGGCCAGGACCTTGCCCACGGGGTGGGTGTCGACCTTGATGTCGTCGCGCACGCAGGCCTTGATGGCGTCGATGTGCGCGTCGACCAGGAACATCGGCGCGCTCAGGCGCGTCTCGGGGTCGTCGATCAGCCGGCAGAGCGAGGCGGCCAGGCGGGTGATCAGCGGGAATTCGTAGGTGGCGCCCAGGCCCTTCAGGTCGTGGGCGCGCAGATAGAGGGTCTCGACCGTCTCGGCGGTCAGGCCCTGGGCGCGGACTTCCTGGCGGGCCGCTTCCAGCTTGACGATCTCGTCGTTGAGCCACTGGGCGAAGTTGCCCGACAGGCTTTTCAGCGCGGCTTCGGCCTTGGCGATGGCCGCCATATCGATCCCGCCACGACCGCCAACCTTGAGCTTGAGCATGTTCGGCACCTGAATCACTTCCGCGGCGGACTTGTTGGTCACGGACGCTTCCCCCTGGGCATTGGTCTGAAATGTAGGATCAAGGCGTTAACATTAGATGAGACGCCCATTTCTACCCTGACCAAAGGGCGGGGAGCGCCCTGACCAATAAGTCCAACGTTGTCAGGCCGAGAACTGCTCTGTCAGGACCCGCTCCTCGAGGCTTCGACCGGCGTCGAAGAGCATGGAGAGGCTGGCGCTGCTGTCCTCGGCGATGTGGACCTCGACGACGTCGCGGACCTCGAAGTTATCGGCCACGGCGCTGACGGGTCTCTTATCGCATTCCAGGATCTCGAACGTCACCCTGGCCGACTGCGGCAAAAGCGCGCCGCGCCAGCGCCGGGGGCGGAAGGCGCTGATCGGGGTGAGGGCCAGCACCTGGGCGCCGATCGGGATGATCGGGCCGTGGGCCGACAGGTTGTAGGCGGTGGAGCCGGCCGGGGTGGCCAGCAGGGCGCCGTCGCAGACCAGCTCGCCCATCCGCACCTTGCCGTCGATGCTGATGCGCAGCTTGGCGGTCTGCCGGGTCTGGCGCAGCAGCGACACCTCGTTGATGGCCAGGGCCCGGTGCTGCTTGCGGTTGGCGTCGATGGCGACCATGGCCAGCGGGTGGATCACGGCCCGCTCGGCGGCGTTGATCCGCTCCAGCAGGCCGTCCTCGCTGTACTCGTTCATCAGGAAGCCGACCGAGCCGCGGTTCATGCCGTAGATCGGGGTCTGGCGCTGCAGGGTCTCGTGCAGGGTCTCCAGCATGAAGCCGTCGCCGCCCAGCGCCACGATCACCTGGGCGTTCTCGTCGCCGACGTCGCCGTAGCGCGCGATCAGCCGCTCGCGCGCCTCCTGCGCCTCGGGGCGGTCGCTAGCCTTGAAGGTCAGGCGAGTCACGAAGGGCAGGGGCTGGAACATTGCGCCAAGTGGCTGGATCGGCGGCGGGTTGTCAAACCGGTGCTGGGCCTCAGTCGCGCAGCGGGTCCTGTTCGTCGGTGAAGGTCCTCGAGAACCATGCGGCGAGCGCCCATCGCGTCGCGACGCAGGCGATCGACGCGACGATCAGCGTCGCGATCAGGGCGGAACGGATGGTCGGGTCGAAATGTCGTCCGCCCGCCAGGTCGAAGACCAGCAGCGCGCCGGCGATCAGGGCCAGGGCCAAGGTCGTCCACAGGCAGCGGACGGCGTGGACCCGTCCCCGATTGGAAGAGAAGCCGCTCATCGGTCCCTGGGGTCTCAGGCCGCGCTGACCGCCTGGCGGAAGGCCAGGGCCGCGATGTCGGGCGCGAAGGGGCCGAAGGCGCCGCTGGCCTTGCGGGCGGCTTCGGGACCGCCGCCGGGGCGGCCGCCGTTCAGTTCGCGCACATGGGCCAGGATGGTCGGGAAGACGCTGCGGTCGATGCCGACGGCCGAGCAGGCCAGGGCCAGCAGTTCGGGGCGGTTGCTGTCGATCGCGCGGCGGACCTGGCGCACGTCGAAGCGGCCCAGGCGGGCCAGGGCGAACAGGAACAGCGGCAGGCGGCGCTCGCGCAGCACCCGCAGCAGGTAGCCGGGCCGCAGCTGGCCGGCGGCGTCCAGCTTCTCGACCAGGGCCGCCTCCATCTCCTCGCGGTCCTCGGCCTGCTCGACGGTCGGCTTGTCCACCAGCGGCGCCCCGGCGTGGGCGGCGCGCAGCGAGGCTTCGACAGCCAGGGCCATCTTGTCGGGATCCAGCTGGAAGCGGCTGATCAGGCTGTCGCGCAGGGCGCGGCCCACCCACAGGTACAGCTGCTCGGCCAGGTCGCTGGACAGGTTCGGATGCCGGGCCAGGGGCGAGCGCAGGGCGACCACGTCGCGCGCCTTGTCGACCAGGCGGCGCAGGCCCTCGGGCGAGATCTGGGCGGTCGGGTTGCTGGCCAGGGCGGTCAGCACGGCCGACTCGTCCTTGGCCAGGATAGCGTCGACCACGGCCGGCGACAGCTGGGGCCGGCGGGCGATCTCGATCTGGTGCTCCAGGGTGGCCCGGACCAGCAGGCGGATCAGGTCGTGGTCCTGCAGGATCGGACTGCGGGCGATGATCGGGCGGGCGATCTCGATCTCGTCGAGCGCCAGGATGTTGATCAGGGCCGGCGGGGCCCAGGTGGCGTCGGCCAGGCTCTGGGCCAGGCGGGCGCGGATGTCGCGCTCGGCCTCGACCACCAGGGTCATGAAGATCGAATCGAGCAGGATCTGGACCTCGGGCGCGGTCGGCTGGCCGCGCGCCTGGCCCGCGTCGCACATCTCCACGATGCCGGCGAGCAGGCGCTCGCGATCGGCCGGCTCGCGGCTGCGGGCCAGGGACAGGAGCTGCGCGGTCTGGGCGGCCTGGCTCAACCAGCCTCCTCGAAATCCAAGCTTAACCAAGACGGACCTTGGCGGCGTCAGATGAAAACATGCTTAAACAGGTGAATCCACGCAGGGCGATGACAAGCGTCGCGATGCCGCAGGACAAGACCGTCGGAAGCACGGCGAGGGAGACGAAAGACGCATGGGCCAACCTCTGATCCTCGCGCTCGATCAGGGCACCACCAGCACCCGGGCCATCCTGTTCCAGGCCGACGGCAAGCCGGTCTGCGACGCCAGCCGGCCGCTGCGCCAGAGCTATCCCCGCGACGGCTGGGTCGAGCACGACGCCGAGGAGATCTACGCCGCCTGCGTGGGCGTGCTGCGCGACACGGTCGAGAAGTGCGACCGCGACGCCGCCGACATCGCCGCCCTGGGGATCACCAACCAACGCGAGACGGTGGTGGTGTGGGACAAGGCCACCGGCCGCCCGATCCATCCGGCCGTCGTCTGGCAGGACCGCCGCACGGCGGATGTCTGCGACCGCCTGCGCGACGCGGGTCACGAACCCGCCGTCACCGCCGCCACGGGCCTGCTGCTGGATCCCTATTTCTCGGGCACCAAGATCGCCTGGATCCTGGACAAGGTGCTCGGCGCGCGGGCCCGGGCCGAGGCCGGCCAGCTGCTGTGCGGCACGATCGACACCTGGGTGATCTGGCGGCTGACCGGCAACCGGGTCCACGCCACCGACGCCACCAACGCCTCGCGCACCCTGCTGTTCGACATCCAGGCCCAGGCCTGGTCGGACGAGATGCTGGCGCTGCTGAACGTGCCGCGCGCCCTGCTGCCGACCGTGCTGGACTGCGCGGCCGACTATGGCGAGGTGACGGCCGACATCCTGGGCCGGCCGCTGCCGATCCGCGGCGTGGCCGGCGACCAGCAGGCGGCGCTGATGGGGCAGGGCTGCATCCGGCCCGGCGAGATGAAGGTCACCTACGGCACCGGCGGCTTCATGCTGGTCAACACCGGCGAGGACCGGCCGCATTCGGCCTCGCGCCTGCTGACCACGGTGGCGGCGCGGGTGGGCGGCCGCACGACCTACGCCCTGGAAGGCTCGATCTTCGTGGCCGGGGCGGCGATCCAGTGGCTGAACGAGGGCATGGGCGTCACCGGCGGCCCGCGCGGGGCCGAGGCCCTGGCCCGCTCGGCGCGCGACGGCCACGGGGTGGTCGTGGTGCCGGCCTTCACCGGCCTGGGCGCGCCCTGGTGGGACGCCGAGGCGCGCGGCGCGGTGTTCGGCCTGACCCGCGACGCCGGCCTGGCCGAGATCGCCCAGGCCACCTTCGACAGCTGCGTCTTCCAGGGGCGCGACCTGATCGAGGCCATGCGGGCCGACGCGCCCTCGGCCTTCGAGGACGCGGCCCTGCGCATCGACGGCGGCATGGCCAGGAGCGCCTGGTTCAGCCAGCGGTTGGCCGACCTGACCGGCATCCCCGTGCACCGCGCCAGCTACCAGGAGACCACGGCCCTGGGCGCGGCCCTGTTCGCCGGGGTCGGGGCGGGGGTCTACGCCTCGGTCGAGGAGGCGGTCCAGGCGCGTCCCGAGGCGGAGATGCTGACGCCGGGCGTCAGCGTCAACGTCCGCGAGGAGGCCTATGCGCGGTGGCTCGACGCCTTGCCGAGAGTGCGTTCGTGAGTACGAGTTCCCAAATGACCTACCCCATCGTCGGCCGGATCCACCGCCTCTCCCCGAAGCTCGACGCCGCGATCGCGCCGGACGCCCGGATCCAGCAACTGGCCGACGGCTTCATCTGGTCGGAGGGGCCCGTCTGGGTCCGCGACGGCGGTTACCTGGTGTTCTCGGACGTGCCGGGCAACGTCATGTACCGCTGGAGCGAGACGGACGGCCTGTCCGAGTTCCTCAACCCGTCCGGCTATGACGGCCCGCCCACCGACGCCTTCGCCGAGCCGGGCCAGAACGGCATGGCCCTGGACGCCGCAGGTTTCCTGCTGGCCTGCGACCACGGCAACCGGGCCCTGGCCCGGATCGACCTGAAGACGAAGAAGAAGACCTTCGTGATAGACCGCTGGCAGGGCAAGCGGTTCAACAGCCCCAACGACCTGGCGGTGGCCAAGTCGGGCGCGATCTACTTCACCGATCCGACCTACGGCCTGAAGGGCCGCAACGCCTCGCCGTTGCGCGAGCTGGACTTCAACGGCGTCTATCGCCTGCGTCCCGACGGCGGCCTGGACCTGCTGGACGCCGAGCTGACCTACCCGAACGGGATCGCCCTGTCGCCGGACGAGCGCCGGCTGTACGTCTCGGTCTCCGATCCCGACGGACCCGAGCTGGTGGTCTACGACCTGGGGGCGGACGGCCTGCCGACGGGCAAGGAACTGTTCTTCGACGCCATGCCGCTGCGGGCCGCCGGCGGCCCGGGCCTGCCGGACGGCATGTGCCTGGACACCGAGGGCCGGCTCTACGCCACGGGACCGGGCGGGGTGCTGGTGCTGACGCCGGAGGCCGAGCTGATCGGCGTGATCGAGACCGGCACGGCCATCGCCAACTGCGCGTTCGGCGAGGACGGGAGTACGCTGTTCCTGGCCTCGAACCACACGCTGGCGCGAGTGCGGCTGAAGACGACGGGTCTGGTCTGGTGAACCGGCTGGGGACAGTCGCATGCGACTGTCCCCATCAGTAGACTCGGCGCCTACGGATTGGCGTCCAGATACGCCTTCACCCGCGCGAACAGCTCTTCGAACATCGGCGTGGTCAGCCGCCCGGTGTTCGTGTTCAGCCGCGAGCAGTGATAGCTGTTGAACACCCGATACGGACCCGCCTGGAACTCCGTGCCGTGGCCGGGCAGGCCCGCCGAGGCCTTCAGGCCCAGGGCCTTGAGCAGGTTGCGGCGCGAGACGTCGCCCAGGGTGACGATGGCCTTCAGCTTGGGGAACATCTCCAGCCGCGCCGTCAGGAACGGCCGGCAGTTGTTCTCTTCCGAGGTCTCGGGCTTGTTGCCGGGCGGGGCGCAGCGGACGGCGTTGGTCACGGCCGCGCCGATCAGCTTCAGGGAGTCGTCGGGCCGGGCCTCGAACTTGCCGGTGGCGAAGCCATACTTGATCAGGGTGTCGTAGAGCAGGGTCCCGGCATAGTCGCCGGTGAACGGCCGGCCGGTGCGGTTGGCGCCCTTGCGGCCGGGGGCCAGGCCCACGACCAGCAGCCGGGCCTCGTGGTCGCCGAACGACGGGGCCGGGCCGTTGAACCAGTCGGGATACAGGTCCTGGTTCTCGCGGCGATAGGCCACCAGGCGCGGGCACAGCGGGCAGTCGCGCGGCGGCTCGGCGGGCGAGGGGACGACCTCGCCGGGGATGTTGGAGTGCTGGGCCATGACTAGTCCTCGTCGTCCTGATCACGCTCGGCGCCGCGCGCCGGATCGGTGACGAAGCGGGGCAGGGGGTTCCGGCTGGCCTGCGGACGGCCGATGATGTTGCCCAGGTCGGCCAGGTCCACGAAGTTGTCGGCCTGGCGGCGCAGGTCGTCGCTGGTCATGGGCGGCTGGCTCTTCATGGTGGAGACCACCGTGACCCGGCGGCCCTTGCGCTGGACGGCCTCGACCAGGGCGCGGAAGTCGCCGTCGCCCGAGAACAGCACCAGGTGGTCGACCGTGGCGGCCATCTCCAGCATGTCGACGGCGATCTCGATGTCCATGTCGCCGCGCCAGCGCTTGCGGCCCTGGCTGTCGGTGAACTCGCGGGCCGGCTTGGTCACCAGGGTGAAGCCGTTGTAGTCCAGCCAGTCGACCAGCGGCCGGATCGGGGAATACTCCTCGTTCTCGGCGATGGCGGTGTAGTAATAGGCGCGCACTAGCACCCCGCGCTTGCGGAACTCGTCCAGCAGCTTGCGGTAGTCGATATCGAAGCCCAGGGCCTTGGCAGCCGAAAAGAAATTGGCCCCGTCGATGAACAGCGCCAGGCGCTCGGTCGGGTAGAAGGTCACGTGATCGGAATTCCTTGAAAAATCAGCTCGATCAAAATGGACTGGACCAGGCGGTGGTGGTCGCCCTGGGCTGCAGCCTGCCTGGATCATACCCGAGTCGCGAGGCCCTGCTGGAAGCGGCCGTCGAGGCCCTGGCGGCCGAGGGGCTGGCGGTGACCGCGCGCTCGTCCTGGTGGACCTCGGCCGCCTGGCCCGACCCGACGGCGCCGGCCTATCTGAACGGCGTGGCGCTGGTCGAGACGGCCCTGACGGCGGACGGGACCCTGGCGGCCCTGCACCGCATCGAGGCCCGCTTCGGCCGCGTCCGCGCCGAGGCCAACGCTCCGCGCACCCTGGACCTGGACCTGATCGCCCACGGCCGGACGGTGCTGGAGGGCGCGGTGGTCGTCCCGCATCCCCGGGCGCACGAGCGGCTGTTCGTGACGGGACCTCTGGCCCAGATCGCGCCGGAGTGGCGGCACCCGGTCAGCCGACGGACGGCGGTGGATTTGACTACGACCGCCTCGGTGGGAACGGACGCGAGACCTGTGTGAGACTTGGGGACACGCGCATGCGCATGTCCCCGGCCGCGGCTCCGACGGGGACATGCACTTGTGCGTGTCCCCAACCGCTTCAGCGACATTGCCAAACTTTAATTCGCCCCCCGGCCAAGGCGGTTCGATAGTCCGCGCCAAATCGTGCTGAGCGCCCTCGCGCCCGCGCCCCCTGGGGACCATCCTTCATGACCTTCACCCGTACGCTGCTCGCCTGCGCCGCCGTCGGCGCGCTGCTGACCTCCGCGCCCGCCTTCGCCGCCGACCTGAAGAGCGGCGTCGACAAGTCGGCCTTCGACACCTCGATCAAGCCGGGCGACGAGTTCTGGACCTACGCCAACGGGACGGCGATCAAGGCCAATCCGATCCCGCCGGACCGCAGCAGCTACGGCGTCGGCGCCATCCTGGTCGAGAAGACCGCCAAGCGCACGGTCGACCTGATCCAGGACGCGGCCAAGGCCGGCGGCAACGCCGACGCCAAGAAGGTGGGCGACTACTACGCCAGCTACATGGACGAGGCGGCCATCGAGAAGGCCGGGGTGGCGCCGATGCAGGCGGGCCTGACGCGGATCGCGGCGATCAAGACCCGCACCGACCTGGCCAAGGTGCTGGGCGGCAACGTCCGCGCCGACGTCGACGCCCTGAACGCCACCGACTTCTACACCGACAACGTCCTGGGCCTGTGGGCTTCGCCGGCGTTCGACGACACCAGCAAGTACGCGCCGTTCCTGCTGCAGGGCGGCCTGGGCATGCCCGACCGCGAATACTACCTGTCGGACAAGGACGCGATGAAGACCGTCCGGGCCAAGTACCAGGCCCACATCGCCAAGGTCCTGGCCCTGGGCGGCGTCGCCGACGCCGAGGCCAAGGCCGCCCGGATCATGGCGCTGGAGACCAAGCTGGCCCAGGCCTCAGGCAGCCGCGCCGACAGCGCCGACGTCCAGAAGGCCAACAACAGCTGGACCCAGGCCGACTTCGCGACCAAGGCCCCGGGGCTGGACTGGAAGACCTTCTTCACCGCCGCCGGCCTGGGCGACCAGCCGCGCTTCATCGTCTGGCATCCGACCATGGTGGTCGGCCTGGGGCAGGCCGCCGCCGGCGAGAGCGTCGACACCTGGAAGGACTACCTGGCCTTCCACTACCTGGACCACTATTCGAACCTGCTGCCCAAGGCGTTCGTGGACGAGCGCTTCGCCTTCTACGGCAACGCGCTGTCGGGCACGCCGCAGCTGGCGGCGCGCTGGAAGCGCGGGGTCAACTCGACCAACGCCGTGCTCGGCGAGGTGGTCGGCAAGCTCTATGTCGAGCAGTACTTCCCGGCCCAGTCCAAGGCCGAGGTCGCGTCGATGGTCGACAACATCAAGGCCTCGTTCGTGCGTCGCATCGACGGGCTGGACTGGATGGACCCGGCGACCAAGGCCGAGGCCCGCCGCAAGGTCGAGGTGCTGAAGGTCGGCGTCGGCTATCCCGACAAGTGGCGCGACTATTCGGCCCTGGAGATCGTGCGCGGCGACCCGGTCGGCAACGTCCAGCGCTCGGAGAAGTTCGAGACCGCCTACTGGATCGGCCAGCTGGGCAAGCCGGTCGATCGCGGCCAGTGGGTGATGACGCCTCAGACCGTCAACGCCGTGAACCTGCCGATGCTGAACGGCCTGAACTTCCCGGCCGCGATCCTGCAGTCGCCGTATTTCGACGCCGAGTTCGATCCGGCGGCCAACTACGGCGGCACCGGCGCCACGATCGGCCACGAGGTCAGCCACAGCTTCGACGACCAGGGCGCCCAGTTCGACAGCCAGGGGCGCCTGCGCAACTGGTGGACGCCCAGCGACTACGACCACTTCCAGAAGGCCGGAACGGCCCTGGCCGACCAGTTCGACGGCTACAAGCCGTTCCCCGACCTGGCCGTGAACGGCAAGCAGACGCTGAGCGAGAACATCGCCGACGTCGCCGGCCTGGCCGCGGCCCTGGACGCCTACCACGCCTCGCTGGGCGGCAAGCCGGCCCCGGTGATCGACGGCCTGACCGGCGACCAGCGGTTCTTCCTGGCCTTCGCCCAGAGCTGGCGCGGCTATGACCGGCCCGAGGCCCTGCGCCAGCAGCTGGTCACCGACGGCCACGCCCCCGACCAGTACCGCGCCGACACGGTCCGCAACCTCGACGCCTGGTACGCCGCCTTCGACATCAAGCCGGGCGACGCCCTGTACCTGCCGCCAGAAAAGCGCGTGAAGGTCTGGTAGGGCAGGTCCTTCAAGTCCCGGGCCTCGCGCCCGGGACGCTCTTGCCCGAGAACCGCCGATGGCCCCGATCAAGGTCGATCCCGCCCACGTCCGCGAATTCGTCGACGCCGACGCCTTCCATGACTGGCTGTCGCGTCATCACGACAAGCAGGACGAGGTGTGGATCAAGATCCACAAGGTGGACTCGGGCCTGCCGTCGATCACCGCCAAGCAGGCGATCGACGTGGTGCTGTGCTGGGGCTGGATCGACGCGGTCCGCAAGGCCTTCGACGACAAGAGCTTCCTCCAGCGCTACACGCCGCGCGGCCGCAAGAGCATCTGGAGCCAGATCAACGTCGACAACGTGGCCCGCCTGGTCGACGAGGGGCGGATGACCCCGCACGGCCTGCGCGAGGTGGAGGCGGCCAAGGCCGACGGCCGCTGGGACCGCGCCTACGCCGCCGGCAAGGACATGAAGATCCCCGACGATCTCCAGGCCGCCATCGACGCCAGTCCCAAGGCCAAGGCGATGCTGGCCAAGCTGTCGGCGCAGAACCGCTTCGCCCTGGCGTTCCGCACCCACAACATGAAGACCGAGGCCGGCCGCAGGAAGAAGATCGAGACCTTCGTCGCCATGCTGGAACGCGGCGAGACGATCCATCCGCAGAAGAACCGTTAGGGCGGGCGCCTCCGCGCCGTTCCGCTGGACTTCTCCCGACGAACACGGCATAAGCGCCCCCTCGCGAAAGCCGGGACTCTACCGATGCGGCGTTGTGTAACGCCGCCCGAGACCCTATTTTGCGATAACCAAGGCTCATAGCCCGAGGAATTCATGGCCCGCGTCACCGTCGAAGATTGCGTCGAGAAGGTCCCGAACCGCTTCGCTCTGGTCCTGCTGTCCGCCCACCGGGCGCGCGGCATCTCGGCCGGCGCCTCGCTGCTCGTCGATCGCGACAACGACAAGAACCCCGTCGTCGCCCTGCGCGAGATCGCCGACGACGTGGTCGATCACGAGGGCCTCAAGGAACAGCTGATCACCACGCTGCAACGCGTCGATGAGCACACCGAAGCCGAGGAAGAGGCCGAAACCCTCGCCCTGCTGGCCGATCCCACCCACATGCAGATGAGCGAACTCGAACTCGTTCGCGCCCTGCAGAGCGACCGCGACGGCGGTCAGGAGGAGCGGTACTGAGCCCCGACGGCGCAGACCCTCTGATCCTTGAAGCGGCGCCCGCCGCCGCTCCGTCCGAACGCGCGCCCGATCCTGGATCGGGCGCGTCGTCGTCTGTGGCCCTGGCCGCTCCCCCCGCCAATGATGGCCCCGCGCCGGCTCCGGCGCCCAAGCCGCGCCAGAAGTTCCTCCGCCAGTATGAGCTGATCGAGCGCGTCCACGCCTACGATCCGACGGCCGACGAGGCCCTGCTGAACCGGGCCTATGTCTACGCCATGCGCATGCACGGCTCGCAGACCCGGGCCAGCGGCGACCCCTACTACGCCCACCCGATCGAGGTGGCCGGCATCCTCACCGAATACCGGCTGGATACCGCGACCATCGTGACGGCCCTGCTGCACGACGTGATCGAGGACACCCCGGTCACCAAGGAGGAGATCGCCAAGCTGTTCGGCGAGGAGATCGCCGAGCTGGTCGAGGGCGTCACCAAGCTGTCGAAGCTGGAACTGCAGGCCGAGCACGCGCGCCAGGCCGAGAACCTGCGCAAGTTCATCCTGGCCATCTCCAAGGACGTCCGCGTCCTGCTGGTCAAGCTGGCCGACCGTCTGCACAACATGCGGACGCTGCACTACATCAAGAGCCAGGCCAAGCGCGAGCGCATCGCCCGCGAGACGCGCGACATCTACGCGCCCCTGGCCCGCAACATCGGCTGCCACCGCATCTGCACCGAGCTGGAGGAGCTGTCGTTCGAGCACACCAATCCGGTGGCCCGCAACGCGATCATCCGGCGCCTGGACACCCTGCGCGCCGAGCAGGGCGGGGCGGTGGCCCTGGTCAGCCAGGAAATCTCGGCCCGCCTGGAATCGGCCGGCCTGCCGGCCCGGGTCTTCGGCCGCGAGAAGTCGCCCTATTCGATCTGGCGCAAGCTGCAGCGCAAGTCGATCGGCTTCTCCCAGATGTCCGACATCTACGCCTTCCGCGTGATCGTCGACTCCGAGGAGGACTGCTACCGCGCCCTGGGCGTGGTGCATCGCGCCTGGTCCAGCGTGCCCGACCGCTTCAAGGACTTCATCTCGACCCCCAAGCGCAACAACTACCGTTCGCTGCACACCACGGTGGTGGGGCCGCGCGGCATGCGCATCGAGATGCAGATCCGCACTGAGGCCATGGACCGGGTCAACGAGGACGGGGTGGCCGCCCACTTCCGCTACAAGGACGCCTCGTACGGCCTGGACCTGGAAGGCATGGAGGCCGCCGGCGGCCGCGATCCGCTGGCCAACCTGCGCCAGCTGGTCCAGGTGCTGGAGCACGGCGGCGACGCCGAGGAGCTGGTCGAGCACGCCAAGCTCGAGATGTTCCTGGACCAGGTGTTCGTGTTCACGCCCAAGGGCAAGCTGGTCAGCCTGCCGCGGGGCGCGATGCCCCTGGACTTCGCCTATGCGGTCCACACCAGCGTCGGCGACACCTGCATCGGCGTGAAGATCAACGGCGAGCTCAAGCCGCTGCGCACCCTGCTCAACAACGGCGACGTGGTCGAGGTGGTGCGGGGCTCCAAGCCCGTGGTGCCGCCGGACTGGCGCTCGCTGACGGTGACGGGCCGCGCCCGCTCGGCCATCCGCCGCCACATCCGCCAGACCGAGAAGGAAGAGTTCCTGCGCCTGGGCCGGGCTTCGGTGGAGCAGGTGTTCGAGCGGGCCGGCAAGAAGCTGAAGGACGTGTCGCTGCGGCCGATCCTGGAGCGCTTCGCCTTGGAGACGGAAGAGGGGCTGTTCGACGCGGTCGGCCGCGGTCGCGTCCTGCCGGGCCAGGTGCTGGAGACGGCCTTCCCGGGCATGAAGGACGCGGTGATGGCCGAGGCCACGGCGCGCCGCAAGATCGAGGGCGCCACGGCCGCGCGGCTCTATGTGCGCGGCGGCGGCCTGACCCCCGGCGTGTCGCTGCACTTCGCCCACTGCTGCAGCCCGGTGCCGGGCGACCGCATCGTCGGCATCGTGCGCGAGGACGGCGAGGGCCTGGACGTCCACACGATCGACTGCCCCAAGCTGGCCGAATACGAGGACCGCGAGGACCTCTGGCGCGACCTGAACTGGACGCCCGAGGCCGAGCGCGAGACCGTGTCGCTGGCCCGCCTGCACGCCACGATCGGCAACGCGCCGGGCGTCCTGGGCCAGGTCTGCACGATCATCGGCGAGGCCGGCGGCAATATCGTCAACCTGCGCATGCACCACCGCCAGAGCGACTTCTTCGACGTCGATATCGACGTCGAGGTGCGGGACGCCAAGCACCTGACCAACATCTCGGCGGCGCTGCGCACCTGCCCGACGGTCGAGACCGTGGACCGGACGCGGGGCTAGGGCCTCACTCCGCCGTGGACTTGGCGCGCAGCATCCGATCCACCCGCCCGGCCAGGTCGGCGACGGCGAAGGGCTTGGTCAGCACCTCCATGCCGGGCTGGATGTGGCCGTGGTTGAGGACCGCGTTCTCGGCGTAGCCGGTGATGAACAGCACCTTGAGGTCTGGGCGCAGCACCCGGGCGGCGTCGGCCACCTGGCGTCCGTTAAGGCCGCCGGGCAGGCCCACGTCGGTGATCAACAGGTCGATCCGCGCTTCCGATTGCAGGACCTTCAGGCCCGCCGGGCCGTCCGCCGCCTCGGCGCAGGCGTAGCCCAGCTCGGCCAGGGTATCCATGATCAGCATGCGGATGGTCGGCTCGTCGTCCACCACCAGCACGGTCTCTCCGGCGCTGGCCTGGGGGAACGGGGCGAGGGGGAGGACCTCCTCGATCTCCTCGTCGCCGAAATGGCGGGGCAGGTAGACGCAGACCATCGTCCCGTGGCCCAGCTCGGAATAGATGCGGACGTGGCCGTGCGACTGCTTGGCGAAGCCGTAGACCATCGACAGGCCCAGGCCCGTGCCTTCGCCCAGGGGCTTGGTCGTAAAGAAGGGGTCGAACACCCGCTCCTGGATCGCCTTGTCCATGCCCACGCCGGTGTCGCTGACGCAGACGGTGACGTACTGGCCGGGCTCGATGCCCCGCTCGGCGGCGGCGCGGCGGTCCAGCCACGTGTTGCCGGTCTCGATGGTGATGCGGCCGCCGTCCGGCATCGCGTCGCGGGCGTTGATGCACAGGTTCAGAAGGGCGTTTTCCAGCTGGTTGGCGTCGACCAGGGTCGGCCACAGGCCGGCGGCGGCGACGGTCTCCACGGCGATCGACGGCCCCACGGTGCGCCGCACCAGGTCGACCAGCTCGGTCATCAGCCGGTTGATCACGACAGGCTTGGGCGACAGCGTCTGGCGGCGCGAGAAGGCCAGCAGGCGGTGGGTCAGGGCGGCGGCCCGCCGCGCGGCCCCCTGGCCGGCGGCCAGGTAGCGCTCGACGTCGTGGGTGCGGCCCTGGGACAGCCGCGTGCCGATCATCTCGAACGAGCCGGCGATGCCCGACAGCAGGTTGTTGAAGTCGTGGGCCAGGCCGCCGGTCAGCTGGCCGACAGCCTCCATCTTCTGGGCCTGGCGCAGGGCGTCCTCGGCCTCCTTCAGCCGCTCCTGCTCCAGCAGGCGCTCGGTGACGTCGTAGACGAACTGGTAGGCGCCGGTCCGTTCCCCGTGCTCGTCCCGCAGCACGCCGAACCGCATCTCGTAGCAGCGGCGGTCGCGGTCGGGCGAGCCGAACTCGGCGACCTCGACGAACTCCTCGCCGGCCAGGGCGCGAGCCCAGACCTCGCGCACCTGGGCCTGGTTCTCGGGCTGGTCGGCCAGCAGGTCGAGCATGCTGTCGCCGACGCTGGGCCGAAGGCCGAAGATCCTTTCGAACTCGCGCGCGGCCGCCCCGTTGATGGCCAGCCAGCGGAAATCGAGATCGGCCACCTGGACGAAGGCGTTGGTGCCCTCGACGATGTCGGCCAGGATCCTGCGTTCGGCCAGGGCGGAGGCGACGCGGGCCTCCAGCGTCTCGTTCAGCTGGCGCAGGGCCAGTTCGGCCTTGCGGCGTTCGGTGACGTCCTGGAACAGCACCGCCACCTGCCGGCGGCTGGGCGGTTCGATCCGGAACGACGACAGCGACAGGTGGCGGCCGGTGGCGATCAGCTCCTGCTCGAAGCGGATCGGCTGGCCGGTCCGCAGCACGGCGCCGTAGCGCTCGACCCAGCTGTCGGCCTCGTCGCCGACCATCTCGCGCAGCTTCTGCCCGACCACGTCGGGGATGCCGGCGTGACGGGCGTAGGCGGCGTTGGCGTCCACGTGGACATAGTCGCTGAGCGGCCCGTGCGGGCCGTCGAAGAACTCGATGATGCAGAAACCCTCGTCCATCGAGTCGAACAGGGTGCGGTACTGCCGCGCGTCCTCGTCGCGCTTGCGCAGCGACAGCCGCAGGTCCAGCTGGCTCATCACCTGGCGGGCCAAAACCTGCAGGGTCCGCTGCTGCAGGGCGGTCAGCGCCTTGGGTTCGGTGTCGAGCACGCACAGCGTGCCGATCGGCAGGCCCTCGGGCGTCTTGAGCAGGGCGCCGGCGTAGAAGCGCAGGCCCGGCTGGCCCGTCACCAGCGGATTGCCCTGGAACCGCGCGTCGGTCGTGGCGTCGGGCACCAGCAGGAAGTCGTCCTCGAGGATGGCCTTGGCGCAGAACGAGGTCTCGAGCGGCGTCTCGCGCACGCCCAGCCCGACCTCGGCCTTGAAGAACTGCCGGTCCTCGTCGATCAGGTTGACCACGGCGATGGGCGCGCCGCAGATCTCGGCCGCCAGTTGGACGATCTCGTCGAAGGCGGCTTCGCGCGGCGTGTCGAGGATCTCGTAGCGGCGCAGCGCCTGGAGGCGTCGCGCCTCCCGCGTTTCCTGCTCGGCCCCTTCGGCCTCATCCATGATGGTCACGACACCCGCCCCAGGCCTCTACGGCTTTCCCGACGCCATGAACCCCGCGCCGCCCGTCGGCTATGACGCTTAGCTTGGCGATGGGTTCCCGAAAATCCTATCCGACCGGCGCAGGCTCGTTCGTCGCCGCCAGGCGCAGGGTGTGCGACAGCTCCTCGACCGAATAGGGCTTGTGCAGCAGCGGGAAGCCGTGATGGGCGTCGGTGGCCAGCACATGGCTGTAGCCGCTGGTCAGCACCACCCGGGTCGAGGGCCAGCGCGCCTTGACGATCCGCGCCAGCTCGACGCCGCCGATCCCGGGCATGACCACGTCGCTGAACACGATGTCGAACGTCGCGCCGCCCTCCAGCCGCGCCAGGGCCTCCACCGCGTTGCACGCCAGCTCGGTGCGATAGCCCAGGTCCTGCAGCAGCTGGGTCGCGAACTCGCCGATCGCCGCGTTGTCCTCGACCACCAGGACGCGCCCGTCATGGCGGCTGCGGAGCGGTGCGCGCGAGGCGTCGGCGGCGCTTTCGACGCGCCGCGTGCGGGGCAGGTAGAGGGTGAAGGTCGAGCCGTGTCCCACGCGGCTTTCCACCGCCACGTCGCCGCCCGACTGCTTGGCGAAGCCGTAGACCTGGCTCAGGCCCAGGCCGGTGCCTCGCCCCACCTCCTTGGTGGTGAAGAAGGGCTCGAAGATCCGCGCGAGGTCGTCCTCGGCGATGCCGTAACCCCCGTCCGCCACGGCCACGGTGACGAAGTCGCCGCGGCTGGCCGCGTGGCCGCGGATGGCGGGGATCGCGTCGGCCGCGTCGATGCGGACCGCCAGAACGCCTTCGCCGTCCATGGCGTCGCGGGCGTTGATCGCCAGATTGATCAGGGCGGTCTCGAACTGGTTGATGTCGGACTCCACGAAGCAGTCCTCGCACAGGGTCGAGATATCCAGCCGGATGGGCGCGCCCAGGATCGACCGCAGCATGTCGCCCAGGGTCTCGACCTTGGTGGCGACGTTGAAGTGCTCGGGCTTCAGGGCCTGGCGGCGCGAGAAGGCCAGCAGCTGGCTGGTCAGCTTGGCGGCTCGGTCGGCCGTGTCCGAGATGGCGTCGATGTAACGGCGGCGGCGGTCGATCGGCAGGTCGCGGCTGCGCAGCAGGTCGGCCGACGAGCGGATCACGGTCAGCAGGTTGTTGAAGTCGTGGGCGACGCCGCCGGTCAGCTGGCCGATGGCCTCCATCTTCTGGGCCTGGCGCAGGGCCTCCTCGGCCTGTTTCAGCGCCTGCGCCTGCTGCTTCTCGTCGGTGATGTCGCGGCCGTAGCCGTAGACCAGGCCGTCCTCGAACGCGGTGTTCCACGAGATCCAGCGCACGCCGCCGTCCAGGGTGCGGTAGCGGTTCTCGAAGCCGGTGACCTGAGAGCCGTGGAAGACCGCCTCGAGCGCGTGGTCGGTGACGACGGCGTCCTCGTTCACGACGAAATCCGCGATGCGACGGCCGACCACGTCCTCGACGCGATGACCCAGGATGCGGGTCCAGGCCGGGCTGACCGATTGGAAAACGCCGTCACTATCGACCACCACCATCAGGTCGCGGGCGTTGGTCCAGATGCGGTCCGACCGTCGTCGCTCGTCCTCGACGTTGCGGGCCTGGGCGAAGGCCCCGGCCGCGCGGTCGGCGACCAGGGTCGCCAGGTCGCGCAGGCCCTGGTCGTCGCGACGGTGCGGGTTGAGGCCCAGCACCAGGATCGCCGCCGGCTCGCCGTGCGCGCTGGGGATCGGGACGATCAGGCTCTCGGTCGGCGGGATCGACCACGCGCCCGTCGGATAGGTCCCCTGGGGCAGGTGGAGTTGGACCGGGGCCGGGCCGATGTCCTCCAGCGGCCAACGACGCTGGAGCAGGTCGCGCCCTTCCTCGGTGGCCGAGCAACCGACCAGCCCGCCCAGCGGGTCGCTCACATAGGCCAGGGCGAAGGGGAAATCCTCGGTGTTGGCCGCCAGGGCGTCGCAGATCCCCTGCAGCACGGTGTCGTGGGTCACCGCGCCGATCAGGCATTCGCCCAGGCGACGCAGGGTCCCCAGCCGCCGCTCGCTGATCACCCGCTCGGTCTCCTCGGTGACCACGCACATCAGGCCCTTGATGTCGGTCCCCTCACGCAGCGGGCTGTAGGAGAAGGTGTGGTAGGTCTCCTCGGGATAGCCGCTGCGCTCGAGCAGCAGCAGCAAGGCCTTGTTCCAGGTGGGGACGCCCTGGCGCACCGAATGGACCTGGGCCTCGACGTCGGCGTAGACCTCGCGCCAGACCTCGTGGAACGGCCGGCCCAGGGCCGTCGGATGCTTGATCCCCAGGGTCGGGATGTAGGCGTCGTTGTAGAAGAAGCGTAGATCGTCGCCCCAGCCCAGCCACATCTCGAACCGCGAGGTCAGCATCATGGCCAGCGGCGTCTTCAGGCCGGTGGGCCAGGTCTCGGGCGGGCCCAGGGGCGAGTCGGACCAGTCCGCCTCGCGCATCCGGCGCGCCATGTCGCTGTCGCCCGGGAAGACCTGGGCGAGCGTCAGGCTCCTGTCGAGAGGCATGAGGTCCACGAGGGTTCCAGCGAGGCGGCGAACAGCTTCGCTATAACGCCGCTTGCTGGAAAAAGCTCCGGCCCTAGGCGCGTACGGCCGCGTGCAGGGTCTTCAGCGTCTTGAGCAGGCCCGCCGCGTCGGTGAGGGGCAGGCAGCTGGGACCGTCGCACAGGGCCTTGTCGGGATCGGTGTGGAATTCAAGGAACACGCCGTCGGCGCCGGCCGCCACGGCGGCCTTGGCGATGATCGGTACGCCCTCGCGGCGGCCGCCCGTCGAGCCGCCGCTGGTGCGCGGGTCGGCGCCCGGCAGCTGGACGGCGTGGGTGGCGTCGATGGTCACCGGCACGCCCAGGCTCTGCATCTGCCCGATGCCCAGCATGTCAACCACCAGGTTGTTGTAACCGAACGAGGCGCCGCGCTCGCACAGCACGATCTGCAGGTCCGGAGCGGCCTCGCGGGCCTTGTGGACGATGTTCTTGCAGTCCCAGGGAGCGATGAACTGGGCCTTCTTGACGTGCAGCCAGCCGCCGTGGGCGGCGGTGGCGCGCGAGGCGGCCACGATCAGGTCGGTCTGACGGCACAGGAAGGCGGGGATCTGCACCAGGTCGGCGACGGCCGCCACCGGCTCGGCCTGGTCGACCTCGTGGATGTCGGTGGCGATCGGCACGTCCAGCTTGGCCTTGACCTCGGCCAGCATGGCCAGGCCGTCCTTCAGGCCCGGACCGCGGTAGCTGGTGATCGACGAACGGTTGGCCTTGTCGAAGCTGGCCTTGAACACATAGGGCAGGCCCAGCTCGGCGGTGACCGCCTTGAGCTCACGCCCGACCTCCAGGGCCAGGTCCAGGTTCTCCAGCACGTTCAGGCCGGCGATCACGGCCAGAGGCTGGCCGGCGCCCATCGAGATGTTCCAGCGCTTGAGGGTGACGACGGACATGGCGGTGTTCCTGGTTCGCCGGCGGCGGTCGCCGGCTGCAAATCAAGCGGCCAGCTTATGCCCGCTCTAAACCTTTGAAGCCAGGGCGGCGACCGCGTCGAGCGTCGCGGCGGTCAGGGGCGAGGGCAGGGCGTCCAGCGGGAACCAGCCCCAGTCGGCCAGGACCTGCGGTTCCTGGATCGCCGGTTCGCCCACGCAGCCGTCGGCGCGGTAGGTGACGGCCACCCAGTGGCTGTCGTCGGCGATCATGTCGGTGACGCACAGCACGGGACCGGCGACGATGGTGATCCCCAGCTCCTCCAGGATCTCGCGTTCGGCGCAGGTCCGGCCGCTCTCGCCCCAGTCCAGCTTGCCGCCCGGCTGGCCCCAGTGGCCGGCTTCCGGATGCCGCTTGCGCTGGACCAGCAGGATGCGGCCCTGGCCGTCGAGGATGGCGGCGCCGCAGCCTATGCGAGGGCGGAGAGGGACGGATGATTCATCGGACATGCGTCCTTCACTACACCGGCCTGCGCGTCGCGCCAGTCCAGGGTCTCGCCGATCTTGGCGAAGGCGGCCGCGACACGGTTCATGTCGGCCAGGCGCTGATAGACGTCGGCGTGGACGGAACCGTCCGCGCGCATGGCCAACAGGTCGAGTTCGGCGGCCTTGTGGAAGAGGTTGGCCGAGGTCGCGACGGTGTATTCGGTCATGGGAAGCCCCTGGGTCGTCCCGTCCCGCGCACACGGGGACCTGACCACAGCGCGCGAGCTTCGCCGTTGTTCCCTTCTCGGGCGATCCGGCGCGTCGCGGTTTGTAGACTCGCGCGGGTTCGCTATATCCACCTCTCATGACCAACGACGACGTCCTCGACGAATTCCGCGCCGCCGGCGCCCTGCGCGAAGGCCACTTCGTGCTGTCCTCCGGCCTGCACAGCCCCGTCTTCCTGCAGAAGAACCTGGTGTTCATGCGGCCCGAGCGTTGCGCGCGCCTCTGCAAGGCCCTGGCCGAGAAGATCGTCGCCACGGTCGGCAAGCCCGACGTGGCGGTGTCGCCGGCCGTCGGCGGGATCATCCCCGGCTACGAGACCGCCCGCTGGCTGGACGTCGCCTCGATCTATGTCGAGCGCGAGGGCGGCGGCTTCAAGTTCCGTCGCGGCTTCCACCTGGAGCCCGGCCAGAAGGTCGTGATGGTCGAGGACATCGTCACCACCGGCCTGTCGTCGCGTGAGTGCATCGCCGCGATCCAGGAAGCCGGCGGCGAGGTGATCGCCGCGGCCTGCATCGTCGACCGCTCGGGCGGCAAGGCCGACGTCGGCGTGCCGCTGGTGGCCCTGGCCAGCCTGGAAGTCCCGGCCTATCCGGCCGACGCCCTGCCGCCCGAACTGGCCGCCATCCCGATCGAGGACCCGGGCAGCCGGCGTCTGAAGGGCTGACCGGCATGCTGCGGCTCGGCGTCAACATCGACCACGTGGCCACGATCCGCAACGCGCGCGGGTCCAGCTATCCGGAACCGGTGCGGGCCGCCGAGCTGGCCCTGGCGGCCGGCGCCGACGGCATCACCGCCCACCTGCGGGAAGACCGCCGCCACATCAGCGACGCCGACATCGCCCTGCTGACCGACCTGTGCCTCAAGCGCGGCAAGCCGCTGAACTTCGAGATGGCGGTCACCGACGAGATGGTCTGCATCGCCCTGCAGGCCCGGCCGCACGCCGCCTGCCTGGTGCCCGAGCGCCGCGAGGAGGTCACCACCGAGGGCGGCCTCGACGTCGTGAAGGGCGCCAACCGCATCGCCGACGCCACGGCGCGCCTGCGCACCGTCGGGGCGCGGGTCTCGCTGTTCATCGAGGCCGATCCGGTCCAGATCCGCGCCTCGGTCGAGGCCGGCGCCCAGGTGGTCGAGCTGCACACCGGCGCCTATTGCGACGCCGCCCGCGAGGGCCACGCCGACAAGGCCGCCGCGATCCTGGAGCGCCTGAAGGCCGGCGCCGCCCTGGCCGCCGACCTGGGCTTGGAAGTCCACGCCGGCCACGGCATCGATTACGCCACGGTCAAGCCGATCGCCGCCATCCCGCAGATCGCCGAGCTGAACATCGGCCACTTCCTGATCGGCGAGGCGATCTTCGTGGGCCTGCCCCAGGCCATGCAGCGCATGCGGGCGCTCATGGACGCGGCTCGCCTGGAGCAAGCGGCGTGATCATCGGGATCGGCTCGGACCTGTGCGACATCCGCCGGATCGAGAAGTCCCTCGAGCGCTTCGGCGACCGCTTCACCAACAAGGTCTTCACCGAGATCGAGCGCAAGCGGTCCGAGCGCAAGCCCGACCGCGCCTCCAGCTACGCCAAGCGTTTCGCCGCCAAGGAGGCCTGCTCCAAGGCCCTGGGCACGGGGCTGAAGGGCGGGGTGCACCTGGCGGGCATGGGCGTGGTCAACCTGCCGTCCGGCAAGCCGACCATGGCCCTGACCGGCGGCGCGGCCGAGCGCCTGGCCAGGATGGTCCCCGAGGGCATGACCCCGGTGATCCACCTGTCCCTGACCGACGACCATCCCTACGCCCAGGCCTTCGTGATCATCGAGGCGGTGCCGACGGTCTAGGCCCCCGCCTTGCACCTCCGATCCCGGAGCGCCTGAAACGGCGCCGTTCTGGGACGGGGGACCCACATGGCGATCTGGAGCGATATCGAAGGCAAGCAGGCCCAACCGGCGCGTCGCAGGCGGCAGCTGATGCCCTGGCAGCAAAGGCCGTTCGCCTGGCTGCTGGTCGGCTGGGGCTTCTTCGCCCTGGTGCTGGCGGCGGTGTTCGCCACAATTTGAGCCCGTATTGCACGGTCAAGCTGTGAGGGGGGCGGCGTCGCCACGCCCTCGCCATGAAGGCGAGTTAACGGGCGCCGCGCTTGCCCCCGTCGTAAACCCCGTCTAGCTAGGCGCGTCGGGTTCGCCCGCAGCCCATTCCGTCGAGAGCCCTACAGCGCATGACCGAAGCCGCCGACATCGAAACCCCCGACGACAAGGCCGGGGCGGTCAAGGAGTTCATCGAGATCGTCAAGACGGTCGCCTACGCCCTGGGCATCGCCCTGGTGCTGCGGGTGCTGCTGTTCCAGCCGTTCACGATCCCGTCGGCCTCGATGGAGCCCAACCTCTACCAGGGCGACTACATCATCGTCTCGAAGTACAGCTACGGCTGGTCCAAGCACTCGATCCCGTTCAGCCCGGGCCTGTTCGACGGCCGCATCCTCGGCAAGGCGCCCAGGCGCGGCGACATCATCGTCTTCAAGCTGCCGCGCGACCCGCACGTCGACTACATCAAGCGCCTGATCGGCCTGCCCGGCGACAAGGTCCAGGTGCGCGGCGGCGTGGTCTACATCAACGGCAAGGCCCTGGAGCGCAAGGAGCTGCCCTCGGCCCTGGTCGACACCGGCTACGGCACCATCCGCGCCGGCCGCTTCGAGGAGACCAATCCCGAAGGCCGCAAGTACGCCACCCAGGACTACGGCCCCGACAGCGAGGCCGACAACACCGGCGTCTATACGGTGCCCGAGAACTGCTACTTCTTCATGGGCGACAACCGCGACAACTCGCTGGACAGCCGCTTCGACCCGGGCGTCTCGGCCTTCAAGACCGGTTCGGGCGCCTGCAAGTGGGACTTCGCCAACGACCAGTACATCGGCATGCAGGAAGGCGTGGGCTTCGTGCCGGCCGAGAACCTGGTGGGCCGCGCCCAGCTGATCCTGCTGTCGTGGAACGCCGACGCCCACCTGTTCAAGCCGTGGACCTGGTTCCTGGACGCCCGTCCGAGCCGCTTCTTCCGCGTCCTGAAATGACCGATCGGCGCGCCGTCGCCGTCGGCGACCTGGAGCGCCGGATCGGTCACACGTTCCAGGACCGCCAGCTGCTGGAGCTGGCCCTGACCCACGCCAGCGTGGGCGACGGGGCCAAGAAGGCCGGCGACAACGAGGTGCTGGAGTTCATCGGCGACCGAGTGCTGGGCCTGCTGGCCGCCGAGGCGCTGGCCGAGCGTTTCCCCAAGGCCAAGGAAGGCGAGCTGGCCCCGCGCCTGAACGCCCTGGTCAGCCGCGAGACCTGCGCCCGGGTGGCCCGCGCCGCCCAGCTGGGCCCGGCCCTGCGCCTGTCGGCCTCGTCCAGCAAGATCGGCGGCCGCGAGACCGACTCGATCCTGGCCGGCGCCGCGGAGGCCCTGATGGCGGCGCTGTACCGCGACGGCGGGCTGGAAACGGCGCGCCGCGTGTTCCTGGACCTGTGGACCGACGAGTTCGAGCGCGCCAACCAGGGCAAGCCCCGCGACCCCAAGACCGCGCTGCAGGAATGGGCGCAGGGCAAGGGCAAGCCGCTGCCGTCCTATCGCGTCCTGGATCGTACGGGCCCGGACCACGCGCCGGTGTTCACCGTCGAGGCCTCGGTCAAGGGCGTCGACCCCGCCATCGCCAAGGGCAAGTCGCGGCAGGAGGCCGAGAAGGCCGCCGCCAAGGCGCTGCTGGAGCGGGAAGGGGCGTCGGGGGCTTAGCGGCTCACCCACTTGCCCCCTACGGACCGCTTCGCGGTCGTCTTCCCCCATAGGGGGAAGAGCCCGCCGCGCCTGAAGGCTCCGCCCCCTACGGGGGCGGACAGACCGCGAAGCGGTCAGGTGGGGGCAAGTATGGTCGCCCCCGAGCCCCATCGGTGCTACACGCACGCGCAATGACTGAACATACCCCCGAACAAAACACCCGCGCCGGGTTCGCCGCCATCATCGGCGCTCCGAACGCCGGCAAGTCCACCCTGGTCAACCGCATGGTCGGCGCCAAGGTCTCGATCGTCACCCAGAAGGTCCAGACGACGCGCTTCCCCGTGCGCGGCGTGGCCATCACCGGGAACACCCAGATCGTCCTGGTCGACACCCCTGGCATCTTCACCCCGCGCCGCCGCCTGGACCGCGCCATGGTCCGGTCCGCCTGGGCCGGCGCCGAGGATTCCGAGGTCGTCGTCCACCTGGTCGACGTGCAGGCCGAGCTGGCCGTGCGCGAGCGCCGCGCCACGCCGGGCGAGCACCGCTCCAGCCAGGACGTCCAGACCATCATCGAAGGCATCAAGGCCGCCGGCCGCCAGGTGATCTTGGCGCTGAACAAGATCGACGGCGTCAAGCGCGACACCCTGCTGGCCGTCACCCAGGAGCTGTTCGACACCGGCGCCTATTCGGAAGTCTTCATGATCAGCGCCTCCACGGGCGCGGGCGTCGACGATCTGATGGCCAAGCTGGCCTCGCTGATGCCGGAGGGCCCCTGGCTCTATCCGGAAGACCAGACCGCCGACCTGCCGGCCCGCCTGCTGGCCGCCGAGATCACCCGCGAGAAGATCTATCTCCGCGTCCACGAGGAGCTGCCCTACGCCGCCTCGGTCGAGACGACCGCCTTCCAGGAGCGTCCCGACGGCAGCGCCCGCATCGAGCAGACCATCTATGTCGAGCGCGACGGCCAGCGGGCCATCGTGCTGGGCAAGGGCGGCGAGGTGATCAAGTGGATCGGCAAGGCCTCCCGCGAGGAGCTGGAGGACATCCTCGACCGCAAGGTCCACCTGTTCCTGCACGTGAAGGTCAAGGAGAACTGGGCCGAGGAACGCGGCCTGTTCAACGACATGGGCCTGGATTTCGACGTCTAGGGAAGGCCCTCCAAAAAGGGTGTCATCCCGGAAGCCTCGCAGAGGCTGTCCGGGACCTAGGGGCGGCCCGCACCGCATTCGCCCAGTCCCCTGGGTCCCGGCTCTCCGCTTCGCCGCGGCCGGGATGACAACGTTTTTGACCGAGCCTTGATTTGGCGATACGCGCCCCGATCTCAGCGCGACAACAAGCAGGGAAGCATCGCCGCCGTGACCAAACTCGACACCGCCATCACGCCCGCTTCCGCTTCGGTCGATCTCGACGCCTATTTCGCCCGCATCGGCTATGACGGCCCGCGCGAGCCGACCCTGGCGGTGCTGCGCGCCCTGCACCAGAAGCACCCGGACGCCATCGCCTTCGAGAACATCGACGTCCTGCTGGGCAAGGCGATCAGCCTGGATCCGGCCGCCATCGACGCCAAGCTGATCACGGCCCGGCGCGGGGGCTACTGCTACGAGCAGAACGGCCTGTTCAAGCGCGTGCTGACGGCCCTGGGCTTCGAGGTCGGCGGCCTGATGGCGCGGGTGCTGTGGATGGTCCCCGAGCACCTGCCGCCGCGTCCGCGCTCGCACATGGTGCTGGCCGTGCGGGTTCCGGGCGACGACACGGTCTGGCTGGCCGACGTGGGGTTCGGCGGCTGCGTGCTGACCGCGCCCCTGCGGCTGTTTTCCGACGAGGTGCAGGCCACGCCCAACGGCGACTTCCGCATCCTGCCGGTCGACGAGCTGGGCGGCGAGCGGCGGGTCCAGGCCGACCTGTCGGGCAAGTGGGCGGCGACCTATCAGGTGGCCCCCAGCGGCCTGTGGGCCGACCAGGACTACGAGCAGGCCAATTTCTACACCTACGCCCATCCCGGCTCGCACTTCACGTGGAGCCTGACGGCGGGCCGGGTGACGCCCGACGCGCGCTACGCCCTGAAGAACAACCGCCTGACGCACCGCGACGCGGCCGGCGCCTTGGTCGAGCAGCGCGACCTGTCGGCCGATGAGCTGGAAGCGGCCCTGCGCGACGTGATCGGCCTGCCGGTCCAGCCCGAATGGCGGCCGCTGATCGAGAAGATCGTGGCCTGGGGCGCGCCGGCCTAGGAGCAGGCCTCGCACGGGGCGGCGATCGGCGCCTTGCGCTCGCGCCGTGCGGCGAGGACCAGGCCCACGCCCAGGGCGGCGGTCAGGGCGGCGTAGGCCGCGGCGCTGACCGGCCCCAGGCCGTCCACCAGCACGCCGCCGAAGACCGCGCCCATGGCGATCGCCACCTGGAAGGTCGAGGTCAGCAGACCTCCCGCCAGCTCGGCCTGGTCGGCGGCTTCCGACGTGGCCCACGACTGGAAGCCGACGGGCAGCATGGCGAAGGCGAAGCCCCAGACGGTCAGGGCCGCCGCCGCGACCAGCGGCCAAGCGCCCAGGGTGACCAGCGCGACGGCCGCGACGGCGACTAGGCCCGCTCCGCCCAGCACGGCCAGGCGAGGATCGCGCTCGGCCAGGAAGGCGCCGGCGAAGTTGCCGAAGAAGCCGGCGACGCCGAAGGCCAGCAGCACCAGCGAGATCGCGCCGACCTCCAGGTGCGTGACCTGCTCCAGCACCGGCCGCACATAGGTGAAGCCCGCGAAGTGGCCGGAGATCACCAGCAGCACGCCGACCAGCGCGACCGCGACGCTGGGCCGGCGCGCCACCTCCAGCAGGCCGCGCAGGCGCGGCGGGGCCGTCGGGGCCAGTCTCGGCAGGGTCAGCGCCTGGGCCAGGAGGGCCAGCCCTCCGACCACGCCGGCGATCACGAAGGCCGCCCGCCAGCCCAGGGTGTCGCTGACATAGGCGCCGACCGGCGCGGCCGAGACCGTCGCCACCGACACGCCCGTGAAGACGATCGACATCGCCCTGGGAAGAGCTCGGGCTGGCACGAGGCGCATGGCCAGGGCCGCGGCCATCGACCAGAAGCCGCCCAGGCTGGCGCCCAGCAGGATTCGGGCGACCAGGAGGGTCGGCAGGTTGGCGGCGAAGACCGTCAGCAGGTTCGAGGCGCAGAGCAGCGCCATCAGGCCCAGCAGCACCAGCCGCCGATCCAGGCGTCCGGTCAGCACCGGCGTCAGCGGCGCGGCGATCGCCCCGACGACGGCCGTGGCGGTCACCGCTTGCCCCGCCGCGCCGACGCTGACGCCGAGATCGGCCGCCAGGGGCGTCAGCACGCTGGCCGGCAGGAATTCGGAGGTCACCAGGGCGAAGACGCCCAGGGCCAGGGCGCCGATCGCGGTCCAGAGGGCCGGTGTTTCAGGCTCGCCGATCGGGCTCGAAGCGTCCTGCGTGGGTCGGGCGATGGTCGAGCCGTCCATGGCGATCTCCGGCGGCCGCCCCCTGGGGCGGTTCAAGCAACTGTGGGCCGCTGAGATAGGGCCGCGCCGAGCCGGCCGCCCGGGCGCCGTGAGTCCAAATTTCCCCGGAGTGCGTCCAGCATTTCTGGGTGGCCAGGCGCATGGCCTGGCTCGCAGCAGCGAGGCTCAAGTCAGGGTTCAGGGATTCGAATATGGAGCGTGCGGCCGCGCCTAGACTCCCGGCGGCGGCCGCGACCAGCTCTGGTGGGGCAGGGGCTCGGGCGGGAAGTCGAACAGCCGCCGGCGCAGGCGCTCGGCGTTGTTCAGGTGCTGCTCGATGGCGTCGACGTCGGACTGGCGGGCGAACATCAGGTTGTCGCCGTCCGAGCGCCACAGCCCGTCGGCCTTGGCGAAGACGTCCAGGGCGGCCAGGGTCTCGGCATAGGTCCGGTCGCGCAGGTCGGCCTCGGCGCCGTGGCGGGCGACGGCGACCTTGGTGTCCTCGTCCAGCCGGGCCAGGACGTAGTCGCGGACCAGCGGCGGCGGGTCCGCGCGCCGCAGGGCTTCGTTGATCGCGGCCCGGGTCTCCTTCCAGCGCCTGGCGTCGTCGATCTCGGCCTGGGCGACGGCGTCCAGGGTCCCGCGCAGGCGGGCGGTCAGGGCGCGGACGTCGGCGGGCGAGCCGATGGTCACCGGCGAGATCACCAGCCGCTGGTCGGTGGCCTTCAGCCGAGGGTTCAGGACGGACAGGGCGGCCGTGTCGCCGGCCCGGTCCTTGGCCGCGATCGCCGCCAGCTCGGTCTTCAGCCCCGGGACGGTGGCCCAGGCCTCGCGGGCCTTGTGCAGGTCGATCTGGTGCTCGACCGTGCGCACGCCGTGCAGGACCACGGGCGACAGCAGCGAGGCGGCGAAGACGCACGGCGCCAGGATGTTGAAATAGATCGGCCCCCGGGTGGCGTCGCGCGAGCGGACATAGCCGAAATAGAGCAGGGCCCACAGCGCCAGGCTGATCAGGGCGCAGGGCACGATGCTGAACAGGAACCGGGTGTTGATCAGGTCCGACAGGTCGAAGCGTTCGCCGTCCAGGCCTTGCAGGCGCAGGCTGTAGGCGATCGCCAGGCCCATGCCGATCAGCACGGTCACGACGAGGGCCGGCCAGGTGGCCGGCGGCTTGTCCAGCTTGCGGCTGTAGACGCGCGACGCGACCAGCGACTCTTCGCTCATGACCTGCACTCCCCCGCTGTGCGAGCTCCTGGCTAGCGGATCAACCTTAGGGCAGGCAATAGGCTTCGCGCGTCCGGAGGTGACGGCGGACTTTCGGCTCGGCGCCGGGATCGCGACGTCGTATGGAGAGTCCATGTTTTGTTCCGCGACCAAGACCGCCTGATGGAGTGGGAAGACGAGGCCTTCGTGCTGTCGGCGCGCGCCCATGGCGAGACCGGCGCGATCGTCGAGCTCTTGACCCAGGAGCGCGGCAAGTTCGCGGCCCACGTCTCGGGCGCGGCCTCGCGGCGGATGAAGCCGTTCCTGCAGGCGGGGGCCAAGGTCATCGCCCGTTACCGCGCCCGGGTCAGCGACCAGCTGGGGGCGGCCAGCCTGGAGCCGATCGGCGAGGGGCCGGCCTCGCTGTTCGACGAGCCGCTGGCGCTGTCGGGCCTGTCGGCCGCCGCCGCCGTCGCCGCCGGGGCCCTGCCGGAGCGCGAGGCCCATCCCGGCGCCTTCCACGCCCTGGAGGCCCTGATCGCCGCCCTGGCCATCCCGGAGATCTGGCCGGCCGTCTATGTGCGGTTCGAGGCCGGGCTGCTGCAGGACCTGGGTTTCGGCCTGGACCTTTCGAAATGCGCCGCCACGGGAACGCTGGACGACCTGATCTATGTCAGCCCGCGCACCGGCCGGGCGGTCAGCCGCGAGGCCGGGCGGCCCTATCACGACAAGCTCCTGCCCCTGCCGCCGTTCATGCTGTCGGCCCAGGGCGGCCTGACCGACGGCGACGTCAAGGCGGGCCTGGACATCACGGGCCACTTCCTCGAGCAGTTCGTGTTCCACCCGCTGAACCGGCCGCTGCCGCCGGCTCGCGTCTGGCTGCTGGACCGGCTGGGCGAGGCGGGGAGGCTCTAAAAACTCCGCTCATCCCGGCGAATGCGGGGATGAGCGGCTTAGAGGGACGAACCGTCACAATGCGCGGCTATCGGGACTCGAGTTTCGGAGTCCCGCCATGTCCCTCGTCCTCGACCGCTACGCCCTGAACCGCCGCCGGCTGCTCAAGACCTTCGGGGCTTCAGCCGTCACCGCCCTGTCGATCCCGCTGATCGGCGAGCAGGCCTTCGCCCAGGCGGCGTTCGCCCAGTACCCGTTCCAGCTGGGCGTGGCCTCGGGCGATCCCTGGCCGGACGGCTTCGTGATCTGGACCCGCCTGGCCCCCGAGCCCTTCGAGATCGGCTACGGCATGCCCACCGCGCCCGTGGCCATCGACTGGGAAGTGGCCGCCGATCGCGGCTTCAAGACCGTGGTCGCCAAGGGGACCGCCGTGGCGACGCCCGAGCTGGGCCACAGCGTTCACGTCGAGGTCGCGGGGCTCGAGGCCGGCCGCGACTACTGGTACCGCTTCATGGCCGGCAAGGAGCGCAGCCTGACCGGGCGGGCCCGCACCGCCCCGGCCGCCGGCGCCGCCCTGGACCGCGCCCGCTTCGCCGTCGTCGGCTGCCAGAACTACGAGCAGGGCTACTACACCGCCTTCCGCAAGATGGCGCAGGACGCCCCGGACTTCGTCTTCCACTACGGCGACTACATCTACGAGGGCCGCGGCAACCGGATGTGGAACAGCGCCGACGGCCCGCGCGAGAACGCCCGCCAGCACTTCGGCGGCGAGATCTACAGCCTGGACGACTACCGCCGCCGCTACGCCCAGTACAAGATGGACGCCGATCTGCAGGCCGCCCACGCCGCCGCGCCCTGGTTCGTGGTCTGGGACGACCACGAGACCGACAACAACTGGGTCTCCGACATCGACCAGGACGGCACCGATCCCAAGATCTTCAACCTGCGCCGCCAGGCCGCCGCCCAGGCCTATTACGAGAACATGCCGCTGAGGGCCTCGTCGTTCCCGGCCGGGACCTCAATCCAGATCTATCGCCGCGCCGCCTGGGGCAAGCTGCTGGAGCTGAACCTGCTGGACACCCGCCAGTTCCGCACCGACCAACCGTGCGGCGACAAGCAGGTGGCCTGCGCCACCCTCGACCGCCCCGAGGCCGAGGTGATCGGCCTGAAGCAGGAGAAGTGGTTGGTCGATGGCCTGACCGCCTCGAAGGCCACCTGGAATGTCCTGGCCCAGCAGGTGATGATGATGGACCTGGACCGCGACCCCGGTCCGGGCGTGGTCGTCAATCCCGACAGCTGGGCCGGCTACCGCACGCCGCGCAACCGGCTGCTCAAGCAGATCCGCGACCGCAAGATCGCCAACACCGTGGTCCTGACCGGCGACGAGCACCAGAACTTCGCCGGCGAACTGCACCTGGACGGCGCCCATCCCGAGGGCCGGCCGATCGCCACCGAGTTCGTCACCACCTCGATCACCTCGGGCGGCGACGGCGTGGACCAGACCGACACCTTCGCCAAGATCCAGGCCGCCAACCCGCAGCTGAAGTTCAACAACAGCCAGCGCGGCTACGCGATCTGCGACGTGACGGACAAGCGCTGGGTCACCGAGTTCAAGGTGCTGGACGCCGTCACCCGCCGCGACGGCGCCCTGACCACGCGCAAGAAGATGGCGATCGAGGCGGGCGATCCGCGCCTCGTCGAGGCCTGACGGGCGAACAGGAACAAAACGCGTTCGAAGGGGGGATTTGCCGCGCGGGATTGGCTAGGATGGCCGCCACGCGTAACGAATCTCCCCGATGAACAAACCAGTCCTACCTCCCCCCGGCGGCCCGGAAGACGGCCGCATCCTCGACGAGCCGCTGAGCGAGGCGCTTTCGAAGCGCTACCTGGCCTATGCGCTGTCGACGATCGGTTCGCGGGCGCTGCCCGACGTGCGCGACGGCCTCAAGCCCGTGCACCGTCGCGTGCTGCACGCGATGAACAACATGCGCCTCAACCCCGAAGGCGCCGCGCGCAAGTGCGCCAAGGTGGTCGGCGAGGTGATGGGTAACTTCCACCCGCACGGCGACCAGTCGATCTACGACGCCCTGGTCCGCCTGGCCCAGGACTTCGCCCAGCGGGTGCCGCTGGTCGACGGCCAGGGCAACTTCGGCAACATCGACGGCGATAACCCCGCCGCCATGCGCTACACCGAGTGCAAGATGACCGCCGCGGCCATGCTGCTGCTGGACGGCATCGACGAGGACGCGGTCGACTTCAAGCCGTCCTACGACGGCCAGGACGAGGAGCCGGTGGTCCTGCCGTCGGGCTTCCCGAACCTGCTGGCCAACGGCAGCTCGGGCATCGCCGTGGGCATGGCCACCTCGATCCCGCCGCACAACCCGGCCGAGCTGATCGACGCCTGCCTGCTGCTGCTCTCCAATCCCGACGCCACGACGGCCGAGATTCTGGAGCGTGTGCCGGGCCCGGACTTCCCGACCGGCGGCGTGATCGTCGAAGGCCGCGAGAGCCTGCTGGAGACCTACGAGACCGGTCGCGGCGGTGTGCGCACCCGCGCCCGCTGGGAGAAGGAAGACACCGGCCGCGGCACCTACCAGATCGTCGTCACCGAAATCCCGTACCAGGTGAAGAAGTCCGACCTGGTCGAGCAGCTGGCCGACCTGATCGACAGCAAGAAGGCCGCCCTGCTGGGCGACGTGCGCGACGAGAGCGCCGAGGACATCCGCCTGGTCCTCGAGCCCAAGTCCAAGAACGTCGAGCCCGAAGTGCTGATGGAGAGCCTGTTCAAGCTCTCGGCGCTGGAAAGCCGCTTCCCGGTCAACATCAACGTGCTGGACGCCAAGGGCACGCCGGGCGTGATGGGCATCAAGCAGTGCCTGATGGCCTTCCTGGCCCACCGCCGCGAGGTGCTGACCCGCCGGGCCCGCCACCGCCTGGCCAAGATCGAAGCCCGCCTGCACATCCTGGACGGCCTGCTGATCGCCTACCTCAATCTGGACGAGGTGATCCGCATCGTCCGCTACGAGGATGAGCCCAAGCAGAAGCTGATCGCGGCCTTCGCCCTCTCGGAGATCCAGGCCGACGCCATCCTCAACACCCGCCTGCGCCAACTGGCCAAGCTGGAGGAGATGGAGATCCGCCGCGAGCACGCCGAGCTGGTGGAAGAGCGCGACGGCATCTTGGGCATGCTGGCCAGCGACAAGAAGCAGTGGGACCTGGTCGGCACGGGCCTGCGCCAGGTGCGCGCCGTCCTGGTCAAGATCGCCCACCCGCACGACAAGCCGCGCCCGACGGGCGTGATCGGCCGCTCGATCTTCGCGGACGCCCCGGTGGTCGACGCCGAGGCGGCCATGGAGGCGATGATCGTGCGCGAGGCGATCACTGTGATCCTGTCGGACCGCGGCTGGATCCGCGCCGCCAAGGGCAAGATCGAGGACCCGTCCGAACTGAAGTTCAAGGAAGGCGACAAGCTGGGCTTCCTGGCCCCGGCCGAGACGACCGACAAGCTCTTGCTGTTCACCAGCGACGGCCGGTTCTTCACGATCAGCTGCGCCAACCTGCCGTCGGCGCGCGGCCACGGCGAACCCGTGCGGATGATGATCGACCTCGACGACAAGGTGAAGATCATCGACATGTTCCCGTTCAAGGCCGGGCGGAAGCGCTTCCTGGCCTCGAAGCAGGGCTACGGCTTCCTGATGCCGGAAGAGGAGGCGATCGCCAACCGCAAGGCCGGCAAGCAGGTGCTGACGGTCGACGCGGCCGGCGCGGCCTTCTGCCTGGAAGCCGTCGGCGACCAGGTGGCGGTGATCGGCGACAACGGCAAGATCCTGATCTTCCCGCTGGAGGAGCTGCCGGAAATGCCGCGCGGCAAGGGCGTCAAGCTGCAGGCCTACCGCGAGGGCGGCCTGCGCGACGCGATCTCGTTCAACACCGAGACGGGCGCCTTCTGGATCGACACCGCCGGCCGTCGCCGCGACTGGCTTGAGTGGAAGGACTGGATCGGCCGTCGGGCCGGGGCCGGCAAGCTGTCGCCCAAGGGCTTCCCGACGTCCAAGCGGTTCCGGCCGAAGTGATGACCGGGACCGCCGCGAGCGCCGCGCTTTGGGCGGTCCCGGATATCCGCTAGGCTTCATCCGGGATGACAGGATCTGATCGCATGAACGCGGTGCTCAAGCGCACCGCCGGCGCCGTGGCCGCCTTGTTCGGCCTGGCCGCCGCCGGGGCCGCGGGCGCCGCGCCGCCCTTGCCCCTGGCGGCCAAGCCGGAGACGGCGGGGTTCTCGGCCGAGAAGCTGCGCAGGCTGGACGAGACGATGCAGGCCCTGGTCGACCAGGGGCAGATCGCCGGCGGCGTCACCGTGCTGGGCCGTCACGGCCGGGTCGTGTCGCTGAAGACCTTCGGCAAGCGCAGCCTGGAGACCGGCGAGGCCATGCCCGCCGACGCCCTTTTCCGCATCCGCTCGGAGACCAAGGCGGTCACCGGCGTGGCGATGCTGATCCTCTATCAGGAGGGGCGGTGGCGGCTGGACGATCCGATCACCGAATACCTGCCCGAGCTGGCCGAGCTGCGCGTGGCCTCGGGCGTCGACGCCGAGGGGCGGCCGATCCTGACCCCGGTCAGCCGGCCGCCGACCATGCGCGAGCTGATGACCCACACGGCCGGCTTCGCCTACGGCCTGGCCGACGATCCGGCCAGCCTGGCCGACCAGGCCTATTTCCGGGCCGGGGTCCTGCAGTCCGACACCCTGGACCATCTTGCGCGCAAGGTGGGCATGCTGCCGATGTACGCCCAGCCGGGGACGATGTGGCGCTACAGCGTGGCCGCCGACCTGCAGGGGCTGATCGTCGAGCGCCTGTCGGGCCAGACCCTGCCGGTGTTCATGGAGGAGCGGATCTTCCGTCCCCTGAAGATGAAGGACACGGCCTTCTGGGCCCCGCCCGAGAAGCTGCCGCGCCTGGCGGCCCTGTATGACGGCGACCCGGCGACCGGCAAGCTGATCCCGGCCGTCGAGGGGCCCTGGCGCGACGTCACCAAGCCGCCGGCCGCGCCGTCGGGCGGGGGAGGGCTGCTGTCCACCGCCGGCGACTTCGCGCGCTTCGCCCAGATGATCCTGAACGGCGGGACGCTGGACGGGGTGCGGATCCTGACGCCCGAGAGCGTGGCCCTGATGCGGCTGAACCACCTGCCGCCCAGCTTCCAGGTCACCACCAACGGCACCGCGGGGGTGCTGCGCCCCGACCAGAAGCCGTTCCCGTTCAGCGCCGGCATGGGCTACGGCCTGGACGTGGCGGTGGCGGTCGACCCGCGCCTGTCCGGCGCGCCGGTGGGGCCGGGCACGATCAGCTGGGGCGGCAGCGCCGGCACCTGGTTCTGGATCGACCCCAGCAACGACCTGTTCTTCATCGGCATGATCCAGCGCCTGGGCGGCGTGGGCTCGGGCCTGGACGCCACCACCCGCACGGTGGTCTACCAGGCGCTGGAGAAGCCGCCGGTCAAGGAAGCGCGGCTGAACACGTCGTCCCGCTGAACTGCGCGCTGATTTGGGCGCCGAAAGATTACAGGGTGTTCACTCTGTGAATACGGCGTCATGAAGCAGACGTAACGAGTATTCGTAGAGCAGTATCGGCATCCTACCCCTCGAAAGCGGCGCGGACGGCGTCGCCAAGACAGGGGAGGCCGGTATGGGCCAGTTCATCGCCAAATTTTCGACGGTCGCCCTGCTGGGGCTGGCGGTCCTGCCGGCCCTGGGCCTGACCCAGGCCGCCCAGGCGGCGCCCGTCGCTTCCAGGTCGGAGGAGCCGGCCGTGCTGGCCCGCATCCCGATCGGCGACCTGGACGTGTCCCGTCCCGACCACGCCCGCCTGCTGAAGGCCCGTGTCGACACCGCCACCGCCGCGGTCTGCGACGCCCGCATCCGGGCCCAGCGGCTGGACCGCTGGTCGGCCGCGGCCTGCCGCATCGATGTCCGGGACGAGGTCGCGTCCAAGCTGTCGGCCCCGCAACTCCGCGCCCTGCGCTCGGTCGGCGGCTGACCCCGAGATCCTCCCCCCTCCCGGGGAGGTGGCGGGAGCGCCGGACATGCCCTTGCCCGGCCGTTTTTCCCTCAGAGCGCTCGAATGGCGTCGCATGCTCCCAGCCCCAAAGGGAGACGCCCCGAGGCTCCCGCCCTTTCTTTCCCTCTCTCTTAGAGAGAGGGAGGGACCCGCCGCGAAGCGGTGGGAGGGTGAGTGGTTACAGTCTTTCAGGGTGGAGCGATGACGAAGACGGTTCTGCATTAGCGGCCCTATAGACGGCGGCGGTCTGGGTTCTTTCGAAAAGGCTCGAAGGCTCCGGGTTTGCCAGCCAACGGTGAAACCACTCACCCTCCCACCGCCTGACGGCGGCGGGCCCCTCCCTCTCTCTAAGAGAGAGGGGTTTAGGGCGCGCATCCCCGCCTCATCGCGAACCAACCCACTGATATCGCTGACCTAAATCTTTATTCCCCGCAGGGTTTCCCGGCGGCCGCATAATTGTCCCACCTCGACGCGGGAAAGGGCGCATGGCCAGCGACCGATGCGGCGGCGGGGGGCGATCGAGCGGGAAGCTCCTTCGGCGGTCCGAAAGGATCAAACCCCATCCATCTGGTGCCGGCTGGGCTCGG
>Ga0102593_1000307_pt1 | contig 99416 bp, 97 predicted proteins | sample AraplaCol_mMS_r2_2_FD_76862 | JGI IMG/M metagenome (GOLD analysis project Ga0102593, IMG submission 76862) | Arabidopsis root microbial communities from North Carolina, USA - plate scrape MF_Col_mMS_r2 (SPADES assembly) (version 2) | ecosystem: Host-associated > Plants > Roots > Endosphere...
AGGAGACCATGTCATGAAACAGTTTCAGACTTTTGAGAGAGGCCCAATGGCAATACATGTTCTACCAACTAAAAAATACGTATTAACTACAATTGCTGTACGTGTATATTTAGATCTCAATAAGGAAATAGTTACAGGGGCTGCTATGATACCTTATATTTTGTTACAGGGATCTAATAGTTATTTAGACAATCAAAGTCTACAGTTGACCTTAGATAGGTTATACGGTGCTAAGCTACAAGCATCAATTGAAAAAAAAGGGGAGAAGCAGATCCTGGGCCTTTCAGTTACCTTCCCAAGCCCTTTTAATGTTTATCATGAAAAATCGGTTGTAAGTGAGATTATTGCTATATTATCTGACGTTTTATTTACACCGACTTTTTCAGCTAATTCTGTTAAAAGTGAAAAACAACAGCATTTTAATCGTATAATTAACAGATTAAATAATAAAGTTACTTATTCACTCGAACGATGTTTAAGCAAGATAACAGAGGGACAATTGTACAGTATTCCACATTTAGGTTATCCACAGGATATCGATAAATGGACGTCAAAAACATTATTTGAGCTCTATAACCAAATTATTCAAAGTTCACCTTTACATATTTATGTTGTGGGTAATATAGAACCAAACTGTGTAGTAGATGAATTAATATTAAGGTTTGAAAAAGAATTTAACAAACTAAATGGGTCAAATAAAGAATTTAAACTGGAACCTCCTTCTCCTTTACGGATATCTGAAAAGAATCACACTTACGAAAAATTCTCCTTAAGTCAATTATTAGTGAATGTTGGATATGGTACAGGAGGGGTAGTATTTTCAAGCGATGATTATCCTGCACTTGTTCTCTGTAATAGAATTTTGGGTGGGTTTCCCCATTCAAAACTTTTTGTTAATTTAAGAAAAGAATATGGACTTGCATATTTTGTATCAAGCTCTTTAGATGCACTAAAAGGAATAATGTATATACAATCTAGCATTAAGCCAGATACATTAGAGAAATCAAATATTATTATTACAGAACAGATAGAGTTAATTAAAAAGGGTGTAGTATCAGAAGAAGAGATAGAGCTCACGATTAAAGGGCTGTGTAACATATATAAGTTATCATTAGATTCTGTTGCAAGTTTAATAGACTTTCATCAAAATGGTATAGTAAGTGGACGAGTTCGTACTATGGAAGAAATGCTTTTAGCTGTACAAAAAGTTACTCTGAATGAAATTATAAGTGTAGCTCAAAAGTTAGAAGGTTGTACATTATATCTGTTAGGTAATAAGGGAGAGAGCAAAGATGATAATTACACCTTCTGTTAAATCAATTAATATTAATAATTTAGATATCAATGTAATTCAAAAACCAGGATTTAATGAAGTGTGTATGATGTTGTTGGTGAAATGCGGTTCAATAAACAGTGATTTACAATTGCACACAGGTTCTAAAGTTCAGATTGTTCCTAAGGGGATAGCGCATTTTTTAGAACACATTATGTTTTACAAAAAAGATGGAGAAGATATCTTAAATCAATTTGCTTCGACTGGAGCCTCTATTAATGCATTTACCACATTTGATATAACTTCTTATACGGTTTCTTGTACTGGAGAAATACCTAGAAATTTAAAGAAGTTACTTGAATTTGTCAATAATTTATCTTTTTCGAAAAAAATTATAGATAAAGAAAGAAAGGTTATTGAACAAGAAATTCGAATGGCTACTGATAACGCACGTAACAATGGTTTTTTTAATTTGTTAAAACAGTTTTATGGCGAACGTCATTCTCTGGGGACTCCCGTGTTAGGTACAATATCGAGTATCGCCCAAATAAATGAAACTAACCTTGAGCTATTTTATAAAGCATATTATCGAACTGAAAATATGAAGTTGATAGTAATTGGAGATATTGAACCCGAAGTTATTTTTAATGTAGTCCAAAATGTAAATATTAACCAGAATAAAAAATCAGTAACTATAAAAGAAATAGTTAATAAAACTACTATGGAAAGTCCTTTTTTAGAAATAAAGATGCCTATTTCACAACCTCAACTTTTTTGGGGATACAGAGACAGTACAGAATCTTTAACGGAGGGCAAATTGTTAAAGCATGATTACTTAACTAAGATAGGATTAGAATTAATTTCCGGAAAAAGCTCTCTTCTATATCAAAATTTATACAACGAAAAATTAATTGGAAAGGATTTTTTTTGGTCGTATGAAGCTACCCCTTCTTATGCCTACTCAGCATTAGGTGGCATTTCTCAAAGACCTGATCTAATAATTAATGAATGGGATAAAACTGTCCAGAAAATAAAGGAATATGAATTAGATGAGTTAAATTTTCAAAGAGCTCGTTATAAGATTATTGGTAGAGTATTAGAATTATTTGATTCACCAAGTAAACTTTGTCGAAATGTAGCTGGTTATTTAGTTAATGGTTTAGATTTTTTTGATATCCTTCCAATTTTAGAAACAATAAATATTAACGAAGTTCAGAATAGACTTTTAGAACATTTAGCAGAAGAAAAAAAATGTTCTTTTATATATCCTATAAAACATTAATTACTTTTCCTGTTATATGTTAAAAATTAATTATAAATATAGGTGTTTATTTAATAACAAGTTTCTTCTATATTATATATAGAATCTAATATCGAAATAAAAATCCTGTTTTAAAAAAATTTGGTAGAAACTCAAGTTAAAAAAGGTCACTCTAAAAGTAATTCACTCTTTTAGAGTGACCTTTTTTATCTCTTTTTATAAAAGTAACTATGTGTACAAATTCCATTCACTGCAACCACAAACCTTGATTTTCCTTCTTGGCATTCATGAGCGATTTCGATATCGCCACAATAAGGACAAGTGAGGTATCCTCTGGATTGCAAATGATTAAAGCTAATTATTTCCTCAGGTTTAAAAACGTCCATTCTTATTCCATAATGAGTACAAGCAACTTTTTTTATGCTTATCATAGGATTTCTTCCTCCTTCTTATTGTGTATTGGTTAATTTTTAGTATATAAAATGGATATAGATAATCTAACCTTTTTTTAATTAACTAGTCTTAAATATTTACAAAATTAATTCATAACGGAGTTATTGAGTAAAATAGTTAACGATAATTTCTAGGTATGTATATTAAAATACATACCTTTATCAAAACAAACATTAAAATAAAAATAGAAAATGTTATACAATGTGAAAGCTATTAATTGATTGGAATATTTAGTGATTTTATTATTATACCAGAAGGAATTATTAATGTATTTTATAAAAATATAATTCAATTATTACCTACAATGTAGAAAAACGTTGTATTTGTCGTCATTTTGAGTAAATAATAAAACTATTATTTTTATAAGTTAGTTTATACATTTACTTCTTTGTATAAAATACAATGATTATGTATTTAAAGTTGAAAATATTTCACTAAAAATATATAAACATTAAGTGTTTTTGAATTTTATGTTGAAGTTAGAAGGAATAAATCGATTTTCTAAAAGGAAAGTAGAAGATAGATTGGTATATGATAAAAGGCAAAAGTCTCTATTTTCCGTAAATAAGTGTAATTAATAAAACATTAATCTTTAAAAGCTAATTTTTATCCTTTCTCTAATAAATAAAATTAATTGTTAATCACCATTATTTCTCATTAATCAATTAGTTATTAATTATGTGGTCATATCTTTTTTTTTTCTAATTGAAGAAATATGAAAAATATCTAAAAGGAATATAGGAACGTAATCATGCATATTACTCTATATCTCACTTCATCTATCAACCTTGCATAAAAAAACGGCAAAAGGGAATACTGTTTGCAAAAGAGAAAAGATAAAGGGGTTGACGTTTTATGGAAAATAATGTACTTAACGGAATGGAGCGAGTTGATCCAAATTTACGTGATGAAATGTTGGCTGAATTGTTTTTGGACGAAATGATGAATGACTTCAAAAGAAGTAAAATCCTCGAGGAAATTGATCATTCCTTAAAGAATAAAGATAAAGAAGCTTTTTTACATTTAACAGAGAAATTAAAATCTGTATCTTAATAAAAACAATATAATATAGAAGAAACTCGTCAAAAGAAGCCTTTGCTCAACATGAGCAAAGGCTTCTTTTCATAAATTTCTCCTATATTCAAATCAGATTAACTTCCCTTTGCATAAGAAATAAAGAGAAGAATAATACTACCTGGTAAATAAAAGAATTTCCCATGGAGTAAATAACGATATTTTAAGGGTGTTTGTGTCTAGACCCTCCTTAATATAAAGATAAATAGGGTGATTAGTATGTGGAAATCAATGGTTTCCTATCTTCCAGAGTGGCAAGTTTTTGTGCAAGCGTTAATGGCATTTTTCATCCCATATATAATCTCCAGATTGTTTAATTGGACTCGTACTTCAGAGGAAGAGTGATGAAAATGAAAACAAACAAGAATCTGTATCTAAAAATTTAGCTAATCCATTTACACGTGATTTCAATTCAAATGTAAAGGAAGTTAGAAAAGAAATTGGTCATAACTCTGACGTTCATTTTAGGGAGTTTATTATAGGACGTACCGGCATTCGAGCATCATTGTCTTAGTTGAAGGACTATCAGATAAAGATCTTATTGATAAACATATTTTGTCATCATTGATGACTGATTCTTCAGCAGAATCCCAATTGAAACAGCCTTACGAAAAGGGTAGCTTATGATGAAAGGAAGTGAACTGTGGGTAATGATCAATTCAAACGATCGTATTACGACACCTCAAGCAACTGTGGTTGTTATCAATTTTATACTTGGAACAGGAATTCTTACCTTGCCCCGAACAGTTGCGGAACAAGTAAAAACACCAGATGTTTGGTTAAGTGTTATTTTAGGCGGAATAATTGCCATGATAGCAGGAGTAATTATGGTGAAATTAAGTCAACACTTCCCTGAAAAAACCTTTTATCAATACAGCCAAGAAATTGTAGGGAAATGGATGGGCAAGTTATTTAGTTTCTTCATAATAGGTTATTTTTTAGTACTTGGTGGGTTTCATGCTCGTTCATTGGCAGAAGTAACAGGATATCTATTGCTGGAAGGAACCCCTAAATGGGCTATTATTATGCCCTTTATGTGGGCAAGTCTCTACCTAATCAGAGGAGGGATAAATCCAATTGCTCGTCTATTTGAGATTATATTACCTATTACGGTTATTCTTTTTTTACTTGTTGCCTTTATGAGTATCAAAATATTTGAAGTGGATAATCTGCGCCCGGTACTAGGTTCAGGTATTACGCCGGTGTTAAAAGGGATAAGGACAACAGCTCTTGCGTTTACTGGGCCTGAATTCATGCTTTTAATATTGGCATTTATGAAAGAACCAAACAAAGCAGTAAAAGCTGTACTAGTTGGTACTGCGATTCCTTTGCTTCTTTATGTTATTACCGTCGTGATGGTTATCGGAGCGTTCTCAGTGGATGGAGTGGTTACGAGAACGTGGCCTACGCTTGATTTGATAAGAAGTTATGAATTAACTGGGTTAATCTTTGAACGCTTTGATTCCTTGCTGCTGGTGGTATGGATTATGCAAATGTTTACTTCTTTTACTGTTAACCATTACGCTGCTTCATTAGGACTGTCTCAGCTTTTCAAAAAAAATATCCATCCATTTATGTATGGTGTGCTTCCGGTTATTTATCTCATTTCCATGGTTCCTAGAAATATCAATGATGTATTTAAATTAGGAGATATGGTTGGCAATGCTGCCCTGATTTTATTTGGCTTTTTACCGGTACTGCTTCTTATCATTTCAAAAATAAAGGGGAAAAAGTATGAGACAAGCCTCTAATCACGTACGGTTCTTCTTATCGGTTTTGCTTTCTGTTTTTTTGCTCGTTCCTCTGGCGGGCTGTTGGAGCAGTCATGAAATTGAAGAACGAAGTTTAGGAGTAGGTATGGCTCTTGATAAAGCTAACAAGTCCATGACTGAAAAAGAATTTGATGAACAAGAAGAGTATCCCAAAAGGAACTTGATTACGTCAACCTACCAACTGATCACCCCGCAAGTGGCAAGTTCAACAACTGTCCAAGGAGGATCTCAGCAGAAGGCTTACGTGAATATGGCTGAAACGGGAGATTCTATTCATCAAATGACCCGTGAATTATCATTGAGAAGAGAGACTTCGATTGCCAGCCAACATCTAAAAGTAATTATTATTGGCGAGGCTCTTGCAAGAACGTATAGCTTAGGAAAATTAGTGAATGAGTTTCTTCGTGATAATGAGATTAGACCAAGCTGTCTTGTACTTATTAGTAAAGGGAGAGCTAGCGACGGGCTAGAATCGAAGACAGCAGGAGAGATCCCGGCATTTCGTTTGGCTGGAATGGTGGAAAATGCCTATCGAACAACAAGAATTTTACCTCCCACTTCGCTCATTAAATTAGAGAGCAATATTGAATCAGGGACTAGTTTTCTATTGCAAAATGTATTATCGGCAAATGGGGAAATCAAATTTGCTGGTGCTGCCATAATTAAAGGGAAAACAAACAAAATGATCGGTTTTTTGAATGAAGAAGAACTAGATGGTCTGACTTGGATCACAGGAAAAGGGAAAGGCGGGCTAGTGAAAAGCTTTGATAAAAAGACCGGTCAGCTGATTGTATACGAAATAGAATCCATGAAAAGTCATATTGAACCTCATGTTAAAGGAAATAGCATCTCCTTCAATGTGCATATTGAATCCGAGGGAAGGCTATCTGAAAATTGGGTGGTCTCAGGAAATCCTTTAGAAAATCAATTTTTACATAAGGTGCAAAAAAACTCAGAAAAAAAAGTGAAGCACCTCGTAAGAAACACGGTAGAAAAAATGCAAAAAGAATATAAAGTCGATGTAGCCGGGTTCGGAAACCAATTGAGAATTAAGAGGCCCAGAGTATGGATGAGGGTTAAAGACAATTGGGATCAAACATTTAGTGAAGTTCCAATTAACTATGATGTAAAATTAATGATTAAAGATTATGGAACGTCAGGATCAAGAAAATGAGTAGCTAAGTACAATTTTGCTTGTTTTGATGTTGAAAATGAAAGAAGCTAAAAGGAAATAGCCTTAGAGCTTGCTAAAAAAATATTTCCCCTAGTAATGAGCTTGAGGGATAAATGAAAAATAAGAGCTGTCCAGAACCGACAGCTCTTATTTGCTATTCAAAAATATAAGCTAATGCTTGAAGAGCCTGTTCTGGCGTTTCGACTACAACCTGCGCTTTGTTTGACAGTTCTTTAAGCGGGTGATGCAGTTTTTCAGGGCGAACCAAAATTAACGGTTTATCTAATGCAATGGCTGTTGCCGCATCCATTGCGCTGTTCCACTGCTTGTATTTTTCGCCAAATAAAGCAATAACCACATCAGATTTTTTAAGGAGCACCTGCGTACGTAAATTATTAATTTGAGAAGCAGCTTCATCTTTTAAGACAGCGTTAGGCTGTTTTCCTAAAATTTCTTCTCCAATGTTGTCGGAGCGGTCATGGTCTGTCATGGGACCGACAAAGGTAAGGGGAAGGTTTAATTGTTCTGCTTGGTTTTTAATTTCGTCTCGCCAGTTATCGTGAATTTGCCCGGCAAGGTATACGGTTAAGTTCATTATGTAGAAGTCCTCCTCTAACTAAGATTTGTTTTATTTTATCAAATGTAAGCGGATAATACGAATGATTTGAATGGGCTACTTTTCCAAAAATAAGGTTATAGTAGACAAATAGTTAAAAAAGAGAAACAATAGAAGGCGTATTGCTAATTAAAGAAAGGATGTACATGATGACAGAAACAGTGCTACAAGTAGATCATGTCAGTAAAGTAATTGGGAAGAAAACCATTTTGCATGATGTATCCTTATCGGTTGAGCGCGGTGAGATTTTCGGATTGCTTGGTCCAAATGGTTCTGGAAAGACAACGCTAATTCGTACCGTCGTAGGACTCATTAAAGAAACAGAGGGCACGATTACCGTTAACGGCTTTCCTTTAAAAGAACAGTTTACATCAGCTATGAAATCAATTGGAGCGATTATTGAAAACCCTGAGTTTTATGATTATCTGACGGGCTATCAAAATTTAAAACACTTTGCGAATATGCATGAAGGGATCACATCAGAACGCTTGGATGAAGTGATTGCTTTAGTAAAGCTTGAAAACAGCATTCATGCAAAAGTGAAGACGTATTCTCTTGGGATGAGACAGCGTTTAGGAGTGGCTCAAGCTATTTTACATAAGCCTGCATTGCTTTTATTAGACGAACCAACAAATGGTCTAGACCCAGCGGGAATGAGAGAATTTCGTACATATTTACAAACGCTTTGCAGGGAAGAAGGAATTTCAATCTTAATCGCGAGCCACTTATTAAAAGAAGTAGAAGCACTATGTGACCGCGTTGGCATTATTCAAGACGGTGAGTTAAAAGCCATTCAAGATCTATCTCCAAATCGTCAAGATCAAGGAATGTACGTAGAATTTGAAGTGTCTGATGCGCAAAAAGCAGCGGATCTTTTATCACAAGAATTTGAAGTAACGATGAGATCACATAGTATCGACGTGGCGATTGTAAAAGAACAAATTCCAGCTGTGAATAAAAAATTAGTGGACAGCAATATTTTAGTCTACCGAATCACTCCTGTGTATGAGACGCTTGAAGATTCGTTTATGTCCGTTACGGAAGGAGAGCACCATGCTTAAGTTAATTCAAAATGAACATATGAAATGGTTTCATAAAAGAAGTACAAAAGTCACGTTTATTACAATCGGTATTTTAACTCTTTGTATGGCTCTTTTAATGAAGAAAGTAGCAAACAGTGCAGGAACAGAAGACAACATTTTGAACTTCCTGTCATTTAGTTCAGGTATGCTCATTCTTGTTCAATTTTTTGCTCTTGCTGTTGGAGGGTCAATGGTTGCAAAAGAGTTTGAAGCAGGTACCATTAAGCTTCTTTTAATTCGCCCTGCTAGACGTTCAACGATTTTAGCATCCAAGTACCTAACCCTCATTTTAATTAGCTTGTATTATTTACTGAGCTATTTGCTTTTTTCGTTTGTATGGGGAGCATTGTTCTTTGGATTTACCAGTCTAGAAGGAGATGCGCAGCTGCTTAAAAACATTACGCTTACGTATGACAGTGCGTATATGGAAACGTTTATGATGATGACGTTCGCATTCATGCTGTCGTCTTTATTTAGAAACAGCGCGCTTGCTTCAAGTCTAGCTATTGTCGTAAGTATCGGGGCAAAAGCTGTAACAGGACTAGTATCAGAGTTTGGTTTATGGTGGGGGAAATTTTTACTGTTCGCCAACACAAACTTTGTGCAGTATATGGACGGAATGAAGACGATGTTTGACGGCATGACGATTCCATTTTCAATCTTCGTCTTAGTCGCGCATTTTGTCTTCTTTATGGGCGTAGCTTGGGCAGCGTTTTTAAAACGAGACGTAGCTAATTGATGTGAGAATTTTCGCACTATATATTTTTCTGAAATAGCATTTGACAATTAAATAAAAAGAGATTACAGTAGTGAAAGACTATTTTTAAAACAACTATAAACTTCTTATCAAGAGAGACGGAGGGACTGGCCCTATGATGTCTCGGCAACTGGCTGTACGCAGTGCGGTGCCAAATCCAGCAGACGATGTTTCGTTTGGAAGATGAGAAGGGTAATCTTATGATACAAAATAAGAGACCTCTTCTTATCAATAAGAAGAGGTCTTTTTTTATTACGTAAACAAGAGGTGTTAAGAATGGAACAACAAAAAGGAAACGGCTGGGCGCTGTTACCGCTGGGCGTCTTTTTAGTCCTGTTTGTCGGATCAGGAATTATAACGGGAGACTTTTATAAGCTGCCTGTATTAGTAGCCATTATCATTGCAGCCATTGTGGCGCTGGCTATGAACCGCAAAGATTCACTTAATGTAAAAGTGGAGCGTTTTGCTAAAGGAGCAGGACATCCTGATATCATTATTATGGTGCTTATTTTTATTTTAGCAGGTGCTTTTTCTGAAGTCGCTAAAGGCATGGGAGCTGTGGATTCAACGGTAAACTTAGCGCTTTCTGTGCTTCCGCAAAGCTTAGTCGTAGCAGGAATCTTTGTTATTGGCGCATTCATTTCAATTTCGATGGGAACATCAATGGGAACAATTGCTGCGCTGGGACCTATCGCTGTAGGAATCAGTGAGCAAGCGCATGTTTCTGTTACATTGGCAATAGCCGGTGTGATTGGCGGTGCAATGTTTGGTGATAATTTATCTGTTGTCTCTGATACAACGATTGCGGCAGTTCGTACGCAAAAAACAAATATGACAGATAAATTGAAAGTAAACTTTTTTATCGTACTTCCTGCAGCGATTGTTACAGTGATTCTATTGCTTGTAATGACGCTAGGAAACACGTCATCAGTAGAAATTAAAGATTTCAGCTGGTTTAAAATCTTGCCTTATATCGGCGTACTCATTGCTGCAGTATTTGGTGCAAACGTATTAAGCATTTTAACCGGAGGAATTGTGCTAGCCGGCGTGATTGGATTAGCTGACGGAAGCTACACGCTTTCTTCTCTTGCTAAAACTGTGACAGAAGGTATTGGCGGAATGTCAGAGTTAATTATTTTATCTCTGTTAATTGGCGGAATGGTTGAGCTTATTCGCTATAATGGCGGTATTCAGTTCTTATTGAATTTATTAACACGACGCATTCAAACAAAAAAAGGCGGAGAATTCAGCATCGCCGGATTGGTAAGTTTAACTAATTTAGCGACGGCTAATAACACGATTTCAATTATTACAGCAGGTCCGTTAGCAAAAGAAATCTCTGATAAGTATTCAATTGATAATCGTAAATCAGCCAGTCTGCTGGACTTGTTTTCATGCAGCGTTCAAGGGCTTATCCCTTACGGCGCACAAATGCTTCTCGCAGCAGGGTTTGCTAAAGTTTCACCGATTGAGATTATTCCATTTACATTCTATCCAATGTTAACAGCGGTTTGCGGAATCATTGCGATTGTAATTGGATTTCCTCGTTTAAATAAAAAGTCTAAGTCATCTAAAGAAGCTGCGTAATATGAAACCCTTAAAAAGAATGTTCTTTTTAAGGGTTTTTTACTGTTTGAAAAAATCAGTCGGCTTTTCTTCATCTAACTCCTTCCAAAGCGTCTCATTTTGTTTAAGTGCATAAGCCGCTCCTCCAATTTCAATTCCGCATAATAAAATAAATAATAAAATACCCATGAAATGACCTCCTTACGTAAATGAATAAAAACACGATGGTAACGGGTTTAGCTTCTTGCTGTTTCACTTTATAATGAGAATAAAGTATGAAACGCGTTTCAGCGCAAGAGAAAAAGGTGAAAACATGACAAATATCCGAGATATCGCAAAAAAAGCGGGTGTATCTGTTTCGACTGTATCCCGGGTGCTAAATCATCATCCGTATGTAAAAGAAGAGAAACGCCGGCTGGTAGAGCAGGTTATTCACGAACTTAATTATGAACAAAACATTAATGCCGTTCACTTATCAAAAGGGAAAACAAATATGATTGCCGTCGTCTTGCCTTTTATTAATCATCCGTATTTTAGTCTGCTTTTAGAAGGAGTGGCATCTAAAGCGTTAGAAAAGCAGTATCAGCTTGTTATTTGTCAGACGAACTATGATGTGAAAAAAGAAGAAGAAGCGCTTCATATGCTGAAAACAAAGCAAGTTGATGGAGTGATTATTTGTTCTAGAGCAAGCAGCTGGAGCACGATTGAATATTATCAGCAGCACGGGCCGATAGCCGTGTGCGAAAACGTACAGAATCGTTCTATTCGCTCCGTATACGTTGATCATTATGCAGCTTTTAAGCAGGCGCTTATGTATTTAAAAGAAAAAGGATATACGGATATTGGCTACTGTATTGGAAGAATGACGGGTACAAATAGCCTGCAGCGGCAACAAGCATACAAAGAATATGTAGAAAGAATAAATCAGCCTTATCATCCGGAATGGGTTTTTCAAGGCTGTTTGAACGTGACAGATGGTGAAAAAGTGGTGGAAAAACTAGTGCAGATGAAAAATCGGCCTCAGGCGCTTTTAGTAACAAATGATCAAGTAGCTATTGGAATAAAAGCTCAGTGCGAACAAGCGGGTATTTCAGTTCCTGGTGAGTTAGCTATCATTGGTTTTGATAATCATCCGCTTTCTTCTTATTTACAAATAACAACGATAGAACTTCCTCTTAAGGAAATGGGCGAAACGCTTTTTACATTAGTGGGAAGCAAGGTTCCTCAGAAAATTGAGCTCCCTTTTCGGTTTATTGAGCGTAAAAGCGTATGAATTCTTGATGATGCTATGAGGGTTTTTACCGGATAAAATGAGCAAAAGCGGACATCATACGAGTAAAGAAAAAAGAAAAGGATGATGATCGTGGAGAAAAAAGAATATCAAGTGGGAGATCAAGTATTTGTTATTTACCGAAATCCTCATACGGCAAACGTTGCAAATATTAATCAAGCTGAAATTGTTGAACATCCTGAAAACAAAGGTGAAAAGGCGCTGTTTTTACATGAGTCTTATCATTTGTTAGCTGAAGATGATGCCGTGTATTCAACATATGAAGAAGCTGAAAAAATGTATAATAAGATATTTGATTATGAACAATATGACTGACGCAAGGCTCTCTTAAACGGAGAGTCTTTTTTGTTTGAAAAATAATTACCAAGGATAGAGTCGTTTTATTTTTCAAACGCTATTAATATTAGAAAAAAGGAAGTGTACATGATGATAAAACCTTTTGTACCTCAATTAGTATATATTGAGCCAGGGGCAATGGAGTACCCGCTTGGTGTTCAATTAAAAGAAAAATTTGAGAAGATGGGAATTGAGATTCGTCAAACAACTTCTCATAATCAAGTGCGTAATATACCGGGAAAAAATGATTTGCAAAAATATCGCAATGCCAAGTCGACTTTAGTAGTTGGCGTGCGTAAAACATTGAAATTTGATACATCTAAACCGTCAGCTGAATATGCAATACCGTTTGCAACAGGGTGTATGGGGCACTGTCACTATTGTTATTTGCAGACAACAATGGGAAGCAAACCATATATTCGCACGTACGTGAATGTTGAAGAAATATTAGGTCAAGCAGAGCAATATATGCAGGAGAGAGCCCCTCAAATAACGCGATTTGAAGCGGCTTGTACATCTGATATCGTAGGAATTGACCATTTGACACATTCATTAAAGCGCGCGATTGAATATTTTGGGGAAAGTGAACTAGGTCAACTGCGCTTTGTGACTAAATTTCATCACGTGGATCATTTATTGGATGCTAAACATAATGGTCGCACGCGCTTCCGCTTTAGCATAAATGCAGATTATGTTATAAAAAACTTTGAACCTGGTACATCTCCTCTTGATTACCGGATTGAAGCTGCTAATAAAGTTGCAAAAGCCGGATATCCACTTGGCTTTATTGTGGCGCCTATTTACATTCATGAAGGTTGGCAAGAGGGATACCGTCAGTTGTTTGAAAAGCTTGACGCCTCTATACCTGAGGAGTCAAGAGATGATATTACGTTTGAAATGATTCAGCATCGCTTTACCAAGCCGGCCAAGCGGGTAATCGAGAAAAATTATCCGAAAACAAAGCTTGAGATGAATGAAGAGGAGCGCCGCTACAAATGGGGGCGTTACGGAATTGGAAAATATGTATACGCAAAAGATGAAGAACAAGAATTAAGAGAGACGTTGGAATATTACATTGATCAGTATTTTCCGAATGCAAAAATCGAATACTTTACGTAATTATTCTACAGTAATTGAAAAGTTATTCTGACGCCTTAGTCAAAATAACTTTTCAATTTTTAATGTAAAAAAATAAATTGCTTGCTAATAAGTTGAAAAAAAGAGGTTATTTTTATCTCTTGTCGTATTACATACAAAAGGGAGGTGACTGAGATGTTAAAAAATGAAGAGTTTGCGCTAACAAAAGAATTAACAAACGAACAGCAAGAAGCTGCACGAAATTTTATTCAAGTGTTGTTCCAAGAAAATTTATCTGAATTTTGGAACATATTATGTGATATCGATAAGTCTCGTATTTACGGCTTGTATGAAGCAAACCATTATTATGATTCTGATATTGAACTACATGGGTTTGTACAAGAAATAAGAGATAATGTAAGAGCTGTTTATGCGCCTCTTCAAGGGCAAGGGGGTATTTCGACGAAGGTTCGATATACAAGCGAAGGAAAGATGTATGTATACATATTAGGCAGTGGCGAAAACCCTAAGGTATATCCTGTTGGATTAATGCCTGAAACATATATCGAACAAGAACGTTTTTCTCAGCGGCTTCAAATTAGCATTTATAACGACGAGTTTCGAAATGTTGCCCTATAAACCATATATATAGAAAAATAAAGAATAATAAAATTAATTTGTTAAAATAGCAATATTTGGGGTATGTAATAGGTATACCATTAAAAAGGGGTGAAAGAAATGCATTATTATCGTATTTCAGAGGGAGACCATGAAGAGTATTGTGAAACGATTCTGCTTCATGAAAAGAAGTTTTGCAAAGAAACATTTCAATCTATGGTGCGAGAAGCAATGAACAATAAGCCCGGTAAAATTGACCGTGTGGATATTGTTAAATATTTAATTGGTCACCATAGCTTTCAAGTAGCCCACATCGAAGCGGGATTTCATAGTACATACAGCGAGAAAGTGACATAAAAAATGCAGCACATCCTATACAACGAACTTTTCTTTTGAAAAGGGCGCTGTATTTTTTTTTGCTAAAAATAGAATGTTTCTAAGAGATATTCCTTTTAATAGTATAATAGTTAAGCGCTGTAAGATATACATATAAACATCACAAATACTTTAAAGAGAAAGGGTGAGGAAATATGGAAAAAGAAAGAATAGAAGAACTTGAACGAAAAATAAGCAGTTTAGAAGAAGACGTAGCTAGGCTAAAGTCGCTCGTATATAAAACAAATTCTCCAAGATCAAAAACAGTTCACGCTCCTCCCAAGCAGCGCGAGGAGACCACTAAACGTCCTGCTCAAACAGCAGCTAAAAGCTCACAGGCAATAGAAGAACCTGTTGATTGGGAAAAAGTCCTTTTTCAAACATGGCTGCCGAGAATTTTTATTTTTGTATTTATTATTGGCGTATTATGGGGATTTAAAGCAGCCTCTGACTATGGGTTAATGAATGAAAAAGCAAAAGTTGTTCTCGGTTTCGTTGTTTCAATAGGTTTTGCTGTGACAGGTCGTTTCCAAATTAAAAAGGGCAGGTTGGTGCTCGGGCGAGTACTTGTAGGAGGAGCTATTCCTATTCTCATGTTAACGACGTTTGCGATGCATAGCCTGTATCATTTAGCGGGACCAACGCTTGCTTTTATACTAAATGCGAGCTGGATTATCCTAGGGATTATCGCGACAGTCTTTTATCGTTCACAGGCATTAGGTATTATTAGCGCGGTTGGAGGCGTACTAGTTCCTTTTCTTATTGAAAGTAATTCGCCTAATGCGCTCGTTTTCATTGGCTATGAAACGCTTCTGTATATTGCCTTTTTATATGTGGCAATCAAACAAAAATATTCAATTTTATATGTTCTTTCCGCGGTACTATTAAATCTTACGCTACTCATTTATTACTCGTTTGTTGGTGATAATGGTGTAAAAGAGTTATTAGGTATGGCGATTCTTATTCAGCATTTATGCTTAATTTCTAGTTTTTTTCTATCACAGTCCGTACTCCAAGTATATGCGTTTACCCTTCTATCGAGTTTAGCAGTTACGTACGGCTGGCTGCTCGCCGTTTTTGACGATGGCACGACCACAATGGTGCTGCTTGCGCTAGTTATTATTTACGCAGTAGGTGTTTACGCAGTAAGAAGTTCTAAAGAGAAATTTGAATTTTTTATTACCTATTTAATTGTTGCAGTAGCGTTTTTTATTCATCAGCTCGTCGATTTAAGAGAAGGAGTCATTTTATATGTGATTCAAGGACTTGCTGTTTACTATATCGCCATGACGTATAAAAATCTACTTCATCAACTATTTTCTTATACAATTTATATACTGAGTGCAACGTATATCTTAGTTACACCAATCGAACAAGTGCTGTCTCTTCCGACATTAAATTGGCTTGTTGTGTTAGCTTCTATTCTAGTATTTATATGGATCAGCATTCAAAAAACAGAACAGGATGAGCACGATACGTTCAAAATTGGAGGAAGTATTGTTTTTTCTATTCTTTCTTTAATTTTTGCTACGGAAGTTACGGCCGCTGGCACCAATGATCTTTCCGCTAATCCGCAAACGCTTATTATGACGGCCGTTTGGTTAGGGCTGTCCATTGCAGCATTTGTAATAGGATCACTTAAAACGTTTAAAACAGCAACGTATATCGGTGTGGGCATTTTGTTCTTAACACTTTTTAAACTTGTTTTATACGATTTACCTTTTATCCCAATGGCTATACGGGCCTTGTTATTTATCGTCTTAGGAGCTATCGGTTTAATTATCTCGCGACTATTTTATAAAAAGAAGTAGCTAGAAGCTGAAGAGAAATTCTTCAGCTTTATTTATTATAATATTATTATGTAAACTTAATCTTGAAGTCGTACAAAAAGTATACAATCATGTATAATGGAACAAGTGAATTGGAGGTATACATAAAATGAAATCACTTGTATTAGCAGAAAAGCCAAGTGTAGCACGTGATCTTGCGCGCGTACTTGGCAGCACCCAAACAAAAAAAGGGTATATTGAAGGACCAAAGTATGTCGTAACATGGGCACTCGGTCATTTAGTTGAATTACAAACACCAGAGGATTATGATAACCAATATAAAACGTGGCGATTAGAAGATCTGCCAATCATGCCTGAGAAAATGAAATTAAAAGTAATTCGTAAAGTGAGTTCTCAGTTTCGCACAGTATCCGATCTAGCAAAAAGAAAGGATATTGGAGAGTTAATTATTGCGACTGATGCAGGGCGTGAAGGAGAACTTGTAGCACGCTGGATTATGGAAAAGGTACGCTGGAACAAGCCGTTTAAACGCCTTTGGATTTCGTCTCAAACGGATAAAGCAATTCGTGACGGGTTTAAACAGTTAAAACCAGGAACAGAGTTTAATCGGTTGTATGATTCAGCCGTTTGCCGTTCAGAAGCTGATTGGCTTATCGGTTTAAACGTGACGAGAGCGTTAACGACTAAATACGAAGAACCATTGTCGGCAGGAAGGGTACAAACTCCGACGCTTGCGATGATAATTGAGCGTGAACAAGTAATTAACACATTCAAACCTAGTGAATATTGGACGCTTACAGCTCAGTTTTCATCTTTTGAAGCGGCTTGGCAAAAGGGCAATGAAAAGCGCATTTTTGATGAAAAACGCGCAAAAGAGCTGCACTCAAAATTATCAGGTGAGGCAGTTGTAAAAACAATTAAGCGCAAAATGCATAAAGAAGCGCAGCCGCTTCCTTATGACTTAAACGAACTGCAGCGGGATGCTAACAAACGCTTTAACTTCTCTGCTAAGAAGACATTGAATGTACTTCAAAAGTTATATGAACAGCATAAGTTAGTCACATATCCACGTACAGATTCCCGTTATTTAACAACAGATATGGTTTCTACTATGAAAGAGCGTTTGGAAAGCATCTCTGCTGTATATAAAGAAGAGGTTCGTTCAATTTTAAGAAATGCACAGTTGCCAAAGCGAGTGGTTAATAACGAAAAAGTAAGTGATCACCATGCTATTATCGTAACGGATCAGCCCGTGTTTCTACAGGACTTATCAGCTGATGAACGAAAGCTGTATGACTTAATTGCAAAGCGATTTATTTCATTATTTTATCCTGCATATGAGTATGAAGTGGTTAAAGCAGAGCTTGAAGTAAATGGGGAACAGTTAGTAGCAAGCGGAAAGCAAGTCGTGAATGCAGGCTTCAAAAAAGTTTCTGGTGGAGACTCAGAAGCAACGGTGAAGCTGCCTGATATGGAAGAAGGCAGCAAGCTGCTCATTCAAGATGTAACGATGAAAAGTGCATTTACAGAGCCGCCGCAGCGCTATACAGAAGCGGATCTTCTTGGACAAATGGAAAAACATAATTTAGGTACTCCGGCAACACGTGCAGATATTATTGAAAAACTTCTGCAAAATGAGTCCATTGATCGCCAAAACAATCGTCTGCACGCAACCAAAAAAGGAAAGCAGCTGATTGACCTAGTAGCAGATGAGTTAAAGTCGCCTGAGCTTACGGCTAAGTGGGAACGTGACTTAGAAGCAATTGCTAAAGGAAAAGGAAATGCAAAAGAGTTCTTAACAAATATTCGCGAACAAACAGAAAAGCTAGTTAAGCAAGTAAAAACGAGTAATCAAACGTACAAACCTCATAATTTAACGGGCTCTAAATGTCCGGAATGCGGTTCTTTCTTGAAAGAAAAGAAAACAAAGCAAGGAAGAGTGCTCGTTTGTTCAAGCCTTGAGTGCAGCTATAGACGCGCAAAAGACCCTAAACTATCGAATCGACGCTGTCCGCAGTGTCACAAGCGAATGGAAATTCATTCAGGAAAAGCGGGCACGTATTTCCAATGCCGTTCATGTCAAGTAGTGGAGAAAGCTGAGGACAAAAAGAAAAAGATTTCAAAACGAGAAGAACGAAAGCTTCTTAACAAATATAATGATGACGGAGCATTTGGTTCAAGCTTGGGTGATGCTTTAAAACAAGCCCTTCAAGATAAAAAAGATAAATAATGTAGAAAAGTGCGATACCACGGTATCGCACTTTTTTCGTATAATATGGATTAAGTGATGAGTAAGTAAGGTGGAGTGGAACAATGAAAAGAAAAAGCAGGGGAATGGATCGTTTAATCGCGTTCTTTATAGTAGGAGCGATGGTACTAATCATTTTAGCGATACTAATGGGAAGCTATTTTTTTGGTTTTATAGGCTTCCTTAAAGTAATGGGAGTGGAATATGAGTCCTACTGGGCCATATATTTATTTCTATTTTTTATTTTTGTATTTGGCTTTATAGCTTTTTTCAAAGACACTCATTTTTTTAATGAAGAATGCCAGACTGAATAGAGTACTATTTGTAACATTTGCAGCTTCTGTAGATATATTTTTTACTTTTCTATCAGTTTATATAGCAGACTTGCTTGTGAGCGGAATTCGTTTATCTATTTTAGCGATGATTCTTTTATCCGTCTTATTTTTTTGGATGGAGAGTGCATTGGATAGTAAGTTTCTACGTAAAAAAACAAGCTGATGAAGTTTTTCATCAACAGCGCATCAGCAAGAAAAGCGCATCATATCAAGCTTCAAAGCTATTTAAAGAACCCTGTAACATATTTTTTTAAAAAAGTATGTGATTTTTTTCACATACCTCTTGAAAAAGGACAAACATGTTTGTATAATAAGAATTGTAAAAGATATGTGAAACATTTCACAATATATGTGAAAAACTTCACAATATCATATTTTCTATAATCCTAAGGGGGATATCATCTATGAAAATTGCAGTAGTAGGGTGTACACATGCAGGAACGGCAGCAGTAAAAAATATGGCAGAACTTTATCCAGAAGCTAAAATTACAGTTTATGAGCGAAATGATAATGTTTCATTTTTGTCTTGTGGAATTGCGCTCTATGTAGGCGGGGTCGTAAAAGATGCAAATGGCTTATTTTACTCTTCACCGTCTGAATTGCAAGAGATGGGTGTAAATATGAAAATGAAACATGAAGTTACGAATATTGATACAGATGGTAAAAAAATAGCTGTACGAAATTTAGAAACCAACGAAGAATTTGAAGATACATTTGATAAATTAGTGATGACAACTGGATCATGGCCGATCATTCCAAACCTTGAAGGCATCGATTTAAATAATGTTGTGCTTTGTAAAAACTATCAGCATGCTAATCACATTATTGAAAAAGCGAAGCAAGCGAAGAAAATAGCCGTAATTGGTGCGGGCTATATTGGTGCAGAATTAGTAGAAGCATTCGAAGTGTATGGAAAAGAAGTCACGTTTATTGATAGTGCTGATCGCATTTTAAATAAATATCTTGATCCAGAATTTACGAATCTAATGGAAACTGAGTTTGAAAATCGAGGAGTTAAATTAGCATTAAACCAAGCGGTTACTAAATTTGTAGGCAGTGAGGGATCTGTTGAAAAAGTAGTGACAACTGAAGGCGAATACGAAGCGGATCTTGTTATTCTGTGTGTTGGCTTCCGTCCAAATACAGACTTAGTAAAAGGACAAGTAGACATGCTTCCAAACGGCGCAATTGTGGTTGATGAATATATGCAAACAAGCAAAAAAGATATATTTGCTGCCGGAGATAGCTGTGCCATTTACTATAATCCGATTAAGAAACATGCCTATATTCCGCTTGCTACAAATGCAGTTAGAATGGGAACATTAGTAGCTCAAAACCTTGTTAAGTCAACGATTAAGTATATGGGAACACAAGGAACGTCAGGTCTGCATATTTATGATTACAATGTTGCATCTACCGGCATAACTGAAACAGCAGCTTCTCTTTTTGATATGAATGTGAAAAGTATCACAATATCAGAGAATAACCGACCTGAATTCATGCCAACGTACGAAAATATTACGTTGAAAGTAGTATATGAAGAAGAAACAAGACGAATTGTAGGCGCACAGGTTATTTCTAAAATTGATGCTACTCAAGCAATCAATACATTGTCTGTATGTGTACAGCAGGAAATGACCATCGATGAGCTTGGCTTTATGGACTTTTTCTTTCAACCGCACTTTAATAAGCCTTGGCATTTCTTAAACCAAGCAGGACTTCAAGCGCTTCAAGCATAAAAAAGCAGGTGACTACCTGCTTTTTTTATGTAGATTTTATTATCTTTTTTATTTTAGCAGGTCTAAAGCGGATCCAGCCTATAATAAGAAGAATAAAAGGATAAAAAGCCCCTACGAAAAAACTATAGGGAATCCACGTTTCGGCTAACCATGTTTTTTGATAGATAATAGTTGGATAAACGATAATAGAAAAAGTTGTAACGATTAACCCCATCGGTAACGTTAGAAATCGAGTTTCGTTAACGTTAAAAATGTGGCAAAGCCCAGCGATAGAAGCATGAAAATAAAGAGAAACTTTAAAGAAAAGAGTAAGAAACCATATAATAGCAATAATTACTTCAATTCCTTGCAAAAAATTCCCCAGCTCAATTCGCTTAGCCATTTCGTATACAGGAAACATGGTAGTTGAAGAATGATAAGAGCCAATAACCATTATACAAAAGAGAATGATCGCTACCATAATAAATCCACCTAACAGACTTCCGCTCATTAAAGCTTTAGCACCTTTTTCAGGTTTTCTTAAATGAAGAGGAAATACCATCATTAAAGGAGCAAAAGTAAAATAAGTGATGCTAAGAAAGATGAAAACCGAATGAGTCAGCGGCTTTAAGTGAATATCTAATAAAGGCATAAGGTTTTGGACTTTCATTTGAGGAGTCAGTGAGAAGATGAAAATTCCGAGAAGGCCAATAAACCAAGGGAAAAATATTTCACAGCAGCGTGCGATGGTTTCTAGTCCGAGTCTTGCTCCGAACACAACCACAAGCATAAAAATAATGTGAATAGCAATCAGCGGAGTTTCCATCATAATATGTGTATTTAAAAAACTCCCCACGTAGTATACAATGCGGCTGCATGTTATGACAGTAGACGTGACAAATAAACAAGATACACCTTTTCCTAGATATTTTCCAAACACTGCTTCATTGATTTCTATCAGATTTTTATCTTTAAATAACAGTCCGAGAGCTATATATACTTTTACTAATACAAATCCGCATACTACTCCAAGGATAGCTGGAATCCAAGCGGTTTGTTTGGAATCTACAGTCATAGCTGCTGGAGCAATAACAATTGTGCTTCCAATTGTATAAAGCATAACGAGCATGCGAAATTGAATCGTTGAAATTTTAACTACAGGTTTCACTGTATTCACTTCCTCGTCTTAACGTATTAAGATAATAAATGAAATAAAAATATGCTGATTGGCTTGAAGATAGCAGCTGATAAATCAGAAGGATTTGGAACATTTAAACCAAGTGCTTTACAGATGCTTACCACCATTCCGATTGCAAGAACTGTATAGAATAGCCACAGTTCTTTCTTCGCTTTTTTATGCCGTAGTTTAGGTACTTCAAACCAAATGACGAGCGTGCAAACGATAAGTAAACCCAATACCCCTAGCATACACTAGCTCCTATACATGAATAATTAGTGTTATATTTTCCTGAAAAATAATTACTTATACTGAAGGTGCATTCTTTATTAAAGGTTTTTGAGTTTCTATCCATTGCTAGAACGCCGCTTTTTGTTTTGAATAAACCCTGCAATTAAAAGGAAAAGTGGATATAAGATGCCTACAAGTAAGCTGTAGGGAATCCACGTTTTTGTATCCCAATCCTTTTGATAAGAAACGCTTGGATACACAATAAGGGAAAGGGTAATCATGATGAGTGCGACTGGAAAAGAAAATAGCTTGTAATCCTTTATATGAAATACATTGGCAAACCCCAAAAGAGTAGCGTAAAAGTAAATGCAAAGCTTAAAAAAGAGAGTAATAAACCACAAAATAGCAATGACTACTTCAATTCCTTGAAGAAAGTTTCCTACATCAATTCTTCTTCCTAATTCATAGCTTGGAAACATGGTGATTTGGGAGTAATAAGGACCAAGTACTAAAATTCCGAGTAAGATTAACGTAACCATCACTAGTCCACCGGCTACATTACCTATATAAAAAGATTGAGTTGCCTTTTTCGTGTCTGGTGTATGGGAAGGGAAAATCATAAGCAGAATCGTATAAGTCAAAGAACTTATGCTTAAAAACGTTAAAACAGCACGAATAAAAGCTTTTGGATGGATTTCGAACACAGGCTGAAGATGCTCTATTTTAATTTGAGGGATCATAGACAAAATGAGAAGCCCGAATAATCCGACAAACCAAGGGAATAAAATCTCGGCACTTCGTGCAATAACCTCTATTCCTAGGCGTACTCCTACGATGACCACACCCATAAATGCAATGTGGATGGCTGTAAGCGGGGTGTAGGGAAGAATTTGTGTAGTGAGAAAATTCCCTACATAGTAAAGAACTTGACTGCTGATAAATAAATTGGATAACACAAAAACAGCAGAAACAATCTTTCCAAATAGTTTGCCAAAAATTTTTTCGTTCATTTCCATCAGCGTAAGCGTTGGAAACATTTTTCCTAGTGAGGTAAAAAGCAAAACTAAGCCAATTCCTAATGCAACACCGAAGAGTGCGGCAATCCAGGCATCTTGATGAGCATCAGCTGTAATAGCGGCAGGTACAACAATAATTGTGCTTCCGATGCTATACAAAGTTACTAATTTGCGAAACTGCGCAGCTGAAATATTGATTTCATTAAGCAAAATGAGCACATCCTTTTGCCATATACACTAATTAAGTGATCCAACGGAATAATAAGTGACTTAAAGGTTGAAACATTACTTCTACCCAATCAGAAGGGTTCGGTAGAGGCAGCCGAAAGATTTTTGCAAGAGCGATTATGATACTGATTGTCATGAACACAATAAAAATGTTCCGTTCCTTTTTATGAGAGTGTTGAGGTAATCTTTTTATTTCCATCCATATAATCCCTGCACAAATGATCAAAAAGGAAAGAAACAAGTGCATGCAGTCAACCCCAATACATTTTTTCGTTCAGATAAGCTATTCGTATGATGTCCGCTACAGAAAGTCATTATACATTTCTGTAGAATATAGAAAGTATTTCAGGAGATAGAAGATATTTTCTAGGGCTCTTATATGATTGAGGGGTTTGTTATGAGGAATATACACTTAGCTTTAACCTATTGAAGCGTCGTATGAATATGTAGAAAAATGCCACACTAAAGAGTGAACAAATGGAAAGGAGCACTATGATGAAAAAATTCCCATACAATAAAGATAAACAACAATCGTTTCAAGCAGCACAGCAGGGGCATAAAGAAGCAGTAGATGCATATGAACAGGCAAATGAAGCTAAAAATGATGCATCGTACGGCCATGAAGCGAAGCAAGCGATAGGTGAAGTGAATGAAGCCTCTCAGCAAATTGAGAATGCGCTTGAAAATGCTTCTGAAACACAGCGTCAGCGTTTAACAGAGTTTCAGCAAGATATAAAAGATATGGAGAACAACCTTAATCAATAAAAGAGCCGCTGTTTTACTTAGAACAGGTTCACAATAGGGTATAAATTGTAAAAGCAGAAGATAATGAACTTCTGCTTTTTTTATTGGTAGTGTGAACGTAGGTTTCGTGTATATAATTGCTTCTGGCTATTGTTTGGGGGAAAGGCGAAGACTTGCACGGAAATCAACAGTGGTGTAACAAATAATCCATCATTCCATTCTTATTTTAAAAGGTATAGAAGTTAAAAAAGTAAGAATCCTAATAAAAACAGAACGATAAGAATGGAAAGGGATTGTGACAGGAACATGCTAATAAATATACTAATAATGATTGTCGTATTGTACTTCATATATGTATTCGTAACTGCAGTGGTACTGTTTTATGTCCCTTTGCACAAGGGAAAAGACTTAAAAGTAATGAATACTGAGAATTTTTACGGAAAGGAAGAATCCACAGACCGGGTTATGCTTTTGGAAAACGGTTATTTTTCAGGGCTTGTTCGGATGCAGATGATTCAAGAAGCGAGGCATACAATTGATATTGCTTACTTTTCCATCGGTAAAGGTCGTTCTTCGGATTTACTTATGGGCGCTTTATTCGAAGCTGCGGATCGAGGTATACGTATTCGAGTGCTATTAGACGGGATCTCTCATGGATTAAAAGGCAAGAGAAAAAATGTTCTTTATGCTCTAGCTTTCCACAATAATATAGAATTAAAGTACTATGAGCCCTTCACTATTTTTAAACCTTGGACCTGGCATAATCGTCTTCACGATAAAATAATAGTAGTCGATGGCCAATTAGGTATTATTGGAGGACGAAATATTGGAGATAAATACTTGGCCAGTCAACCAGATAAAAATTTTGTCTATGACCGTGATGTGCTGATTTATAACACAAAGCAAGAAAGTCATAGTGTCATTCTCTCAATGGAGAAGTATGTAGAGAAATTATGGACTCATCCGTATACACGCAAAGCTTTTCAAAAGCTCAAGAAGACTAAACAATTTCGTGGTCTTTCAGGAAAAAAATTGTTGATAGATCAATACGAAAAGGCAAAAAAAGCAAACGAACCTTTTGTCCATCCTTATATTGTATGGAGAGAATCAACGATGCCTACAAGAAAGGTTTCTTTTATTACAAATCCTATTCAGAGAATTAATAAAAGCCCTTTTATATGGAAAACATTTATTAAGCTTTCCCAACAAGCTGAAAAATCCATTGTTGTTCAAAGCCCTTATATCGTACCAACAAAAGAGATGGAACGGTATATAGATAAGCGGGTAAAACCCAAAGTACAAAGAATTATTTTAACTAATTCTATTACATCCACTCCAAATGCTATGGCTTTTTCTGCATACTTGGGAGTGAAGAATCACGTCATAAAAGCTGGTTCAAAGCTTTATGAATATCAAAAGCCCTATTCAATTCACGGGAAATCTGTTGTTTATGATCAGCGTTTAAGTGCAGTTGGTTCTTTTAACTTAGATTCCCGCTCTGCATTTTTAAATACTGAATCCATGGTTATGATAGATAGTAAAGAATTTGCAGCCGAGTTAACAGGAGCTATTGAAACTAAAATTTCTCACAGTATGCTTGTGGGAAATGAGGGAGAACCTGTGGATTTTAATACGGATTCTCAAAAAAACGCGCCTCCTGTAAAATCTGCACTTCTACATATTCTTTCGGTCTTTACGCGATTTTGGAGACATTTTGTATAGTACTGTGTTACAGTAGAGTCTCTAAAAACAAATAGCGGAGATTAAAGAAGACTGCAGCTGGTGAAGGGAATGTGTAAAAAGCTGTGATATGCCTCACAGTTTTTTTGAAACTGCTAGTACTAGTTATGATTTATCAAAAGACCTATTGACGAAATTCCATATATGTTTTATTATGATATAGCGTCGTTAATAAACGAGGTTCTTTTGAAGAAATCATTTCTAGGGGCATAGTTTAAAGGTAGAACTACGGTCTCCAAAACCGTCAGTGTGGGTTCAATTCCTACTGCCCCTGCCATTTTGAAGTTATCTTTTAGTTCACACGCGGGTGTGGCGGAATTGGCAGACGCGCTAGACTTAGGATCTAGTGTCTTATGACGTGGGGGTTCAAGTCCCTTCACCCGCATCTTTACTTTCATATATGCGCGGAAGTAGTTCAGTGGTAGAACACCACCTTGCCAAGGTGGGGGTCGCGAGTTCGAACCTCGTCTTCCGCTTCTTTTCAAAAGCAGTTTGCATGTGCAAACTGCTTTTTTTGTTGTAGAAATAAAGAGTTTTATTATGCTGTTTTTAATCAGAAATATTTTATTAAAGCAGTACTGCTTATACGTGTTGTTTTCGTGAATATACACATAATATTGGGGTTACATTAAAAGCTAATGAACGATACGTGAAGACATCTAATATGGTTTTTAAGATAGGGGAGAGTCCTATGGAATCTAGTTGGTTTTCCATTATACCGTTTTTAATTGTTATTCCAATAGCTATTTTCACCAAACAAGTGCTGCCAGGGTTGTTTTTGGGCTTATTAGTAGGCGCTTATTTGATTGATCATTCGATTATTGGAGGTGTTGAAAAGCTACTTCACTACGTTGTACAAGCTCTTAGAAATAAAAGTAATATAGAAATCGTCGTCTTTTTATACGCGTTTTCAGGGCTTATCGGAATGATTAAGATGGCTGGAGGAGTTAAGGGGTTTGTGGAAACTGCTGCAGAAAGAATTGATACAAGAAAAAAAGCCCTTATTTTAACCTATGTTTCAACCATTGGGACATTCAGTGCTCCGACATTTCGTTTTGTTACGATCGCGCCCATCATGAGAGCGCTGCTGAAAAAAGTGAAAATGACGACAGCAGAGCTAGGGTTTGTTATTGAAACAACTGCTACTCCTGTTATCGTCTTAATTCCTGTGGCAACGGCATTTGTAGGATATATGGTATCAATCATTCAAATGGCGATTGATCATCAAGGCATAAAACAAGACGCTTATTCTTTGTTCATTCAAAGTATTCCTTATAATTTCTTTTCGATTGTAATTATTTTAGTAGGGATTTATTTAAGCTTTTTTCATCATTCAACATCTACGGCTCCTATGAAGCTTGAGGAAGAAGACGAAAAAGATTGGCATGATTGTCATCCTTGCGTATCGAAGGATTTGCCTTCTAAGCCTTGGAATCTCTTAGTGCCTTTACTTGTCGTGATCTCACTCACCTTACTTTTAACATGGTGGAGTGGACATCATAAAAGTCACACCTTTTTTGAAGCATTTATTAAAGCAGACGTACTAGAAGCGATGGTAGTAGCTTTGATTATGACTACGTTAATTACCCTCATTTTTTTCTTATTTCAGCGCTTTACATTACAGAATTTGCTTAATGGTTTTATCACAGGAGGCAATGACTTAATGTCCGTTATTCTGTTGTTATCGGTAGTATGGGGATTATCCGCTGTTACAGAAGACTTGGGTTTTTCGAATTTCGTGACGGCACATTCTAAGTGGATTCCTCAAATGTTTGTCACTCCTTTTATGTTTGTGTTTGGAGCTGCTATTTCTTACTTTATCGGGTCTGCTTGGGGGACGTGGGGGATTTTAATGCCGCTTGGCGTATCGCTTGCAAGTTCTGCAGACCTTTCTTTACCGTTGATTATCGGTGCGGTATTTGCGAGCGGTTCATTTGGAGCGTTTTCTTCACCTTTAAGCGACGATACGAATACCATCGCCAAAATATTAGATTTATCTGTTATTGAATATGCCAAGTATAAATTAAAGCCAGCTTTAATTGCAGCAGGAATAACAGTTGCTTTTTATCTCGTTGTATCTTTCTTGTTTTGAATGAGAGAAATAGCCATCTAGTATCAATTTTTTAGTTTTTTCAGCTTAACGTATGCATACAGTCCTAATGATAGGCACACTAGTATGATACAAGTAAGCGGAAATAAGATGGTATTAACAAAATGATCATAAAACCATATATACACGAAAATCACCTCACTAACTGCAAATTTATTGTTATTGTCTCTGCTGCCGCTTCCTATTCTTAAAAAATGCGATAAGCAGAAGCAGTATAGGTACGACAGCAAAAAGTGGCATATGTAAAAGCAATCTTGCTACGTGCAATCCTTCATAAAGATGCTCTTGAAAATTACTAGCGATCGTAATCGACAAAAACAACACAATGATGCCTAAAGGATATGCCAGACGTGAAGGAGATTTAATTTTAAATAAAGTAGCTGTACTTATTATAGAAGCATAAAACAAGATGCTAACTTTAAAATAAATCCCAATAACCATAGCGAACATAAAAAATACATCTAGACGCTCTAAAAAATCAGCTACTTGGATTGTTTGGACAGTACTCAGAAGAGGGAACTGTGATCTTGTCGTCAAATCAACTCCAAGCACGCTAATGTTAATGATCATCGTAATAATTAGATTAATTCCGCTTAATCCCGTTGCGCATAGCATGGTGACATTTGCTTTTTTAGGGTTGCTTAAATAAGGCAGAAGCATGGTAAATACAATAGCTTCTGTGAAAGGGAAATACAGCGTTTCGGTTAAAGCAACTTTGGCAACAGGAAGTATTCCTTCTTTTAATACCGGCTGTAAGTTCTTAAAATCAATTAATCCTGAGCTAATAATTAAGATGAAGCCTGCAATAGCCAGAAAATACATAAAAATAAACAGAAGCTCTCCTGACCTCGCTATTGCTTCAATTCCTTTTCGGGTTATATAGATAATGACCAGCATCAATAAAGCATTGGCAATAAATAAAGGCGTATCCGGATAAGCAAAAGTAAGAAGCATCTCTCCGAAATCTCTCAGAACTCGCGATGCATCGTATAAAAAATACACAATATATATGAAGGCAAGAAGTGTTCCCAGTACCTTACCTAAAATTTTCTGCATATACTCTGTAGGCAGGAGGTCCGGATAGTAGGAATAGAGTTTATGATAGATTAAGAAGAAAAAAAAGCTGCACAGCATTCCAATTAAAATAGCTAGCCACGCATCTTGTTTCGCTCCCATTGCAAGAGGGACTAATAGAGCGCTTCCCAGTTCAAATAAAACCATGAGAATAAATAATTGAGTGGCGCTAATTTTTGCTTTTTCCATATACCCAGTACCTCCTTGTCTTAGTGTTGTTTTTCTTTTACGCTAGAAAGAAATGATTTATTGCGCAGACCTGTTCGGCGAATATAAGCTTCTACCGTAACGTCTACATCTAATTTTGGAAAGTAAACGTCATCCCATTCTGATTTGAGTTTTTCCCACTGATTGGGGCGCGTGCGTTCCAGCGCTTCTCCAAATCCAAAGATATCAACTTTGTCTGTCTGAGCTTGTTTAATAGCCGTTTGTAATTCTTTTTTTATTTCTTTACCTGCAGCTTTTTCCATTTTTTTGATTACAGCAGGTTGACGTGTATCAACAGGGACCTCCACTTCTCCAAGATCGCCTTCTACACGAGTATGAACGGACGCATAAGGTTTTCCTTTTATCACTTTTATAGATACATCCGTTTTTTGACGAACTGTTTGATAGGCAAGCGCTTCTTTTTTTCCTTTCCAATCTACATTAATATCGGTTCCTTGTATTTTATCAAGGATCCAAACACTGCCTCTGGCTGGACTATTGTACAACCAGTCGATTAACTTTCCATTTTTAAAAACAGCAATGCCAGAAGCACGAAGGGTAGCTTCTGGTGCGCTTTGCTGGAGATTATCTAATTTTTCTGCTTGTTGAGGATTTCCAACTAAACGAAAACCCGATACTAGCGCTTCTCCTCCGGGAGATTCGAGAGATCTCATCACTTCTTGAAAGGAAACCTTTAGGTTTTCTCCCCATTTTCTTTGAGTGAACTCCAGCGTTTTCATAATTTTGTTTGCTGGAATTTTATCGACAGGCGTTAGTGCTTTTACCAAATCAGCAGCACTTGATTGGTTTGCGATTACTAAGGAAGTCGTAATTCGAAACTCAGGATCGCGATCAATAGAATCAATAAGAATGTTAATTCCTTCTTCACGCGCTAGTTTTTCTCCGATCACGACTAAGTTGGTATGGGCATAATAAAGTCTTCGGGAAATTCTAGCTGAAGCGCGTCTGCTTGCTTCAACTAAATTATCACCGGAAGCGGAATAGATCGTAACAGGCGGACTTTGAGTACCGCCGCCCCCTTGTAAGCCAGCTACATTTCCCGGGTTAATAATTTGAAAGGTAAGCTCATACCGCCCGTCTTTCGTTTTATCAATGCCCATTGCCGATACAAATGAAAGGTCCGTTAACTCTTTTTTACTCCAGCAGCTAGTAAGCAATACCATCATTATGGTCATTACCAGTAAAAATAAACTTTTACGTTTCATTTTGATCATCTTCTTCCATTTCCTGATTAATCATGCCTCTTGAAGAAGGAGGCTCAGGCTTTTGATGTTTGCTTTGACGAACTTTGTTATCACTAATTAATTTAGGTCTTCTTCTCATCGTCCACCAAGGTAACCGAAGCAATGTATCTTCATTGCTTACAGGAATAAAGGGTGCTAATGGCGTCATGTAAGGAACACCAAATGAACGTAAGCTGCACAGGTGTCCAACCCCCATTAAAAGAATAAGGATAATGCCATAGAAACCGAATGTAGCCGCTCCTAATATAAATAAAAAACGAATTAAACGCGCTGAAATAGCCATATCGAAAGACGGTGTGGCAAAGCTAGCAATGGCTGTAATCGATACAATAATAACCATAGCTGGTGAGACGATCCCTGCTTGGACCGCTGCTTGCCCAATAACAAGAGCTCCAACGATCGATACAGCAGAGCCGATAGCTTTTGGTAAACGAATCCCTGCTTCACGCAAAATTTCAAAGGTGACTTCCATAAAAAAAGCTTCCACGAACGCGGGAAATGGAACGGATTCTCGCTGTGCCGCAAGAGCTACAATAAGCGTTGTGGGTACCATCTCTTGATGAAATGTCGTAACCGCCACATACATAGCAGGAGCGATAAGTGAAATCATAAACATAAACACCCGCAAAAGACGAATGGACGTCGCAATATCAAAGCGTGCGTAGTAATCTTCAGCCGATTGGAAAAATTGAATGAACAAAGCTGGAGCGATAAGTACAAAAGGAGTTCCATCCACAAAAATAGCAATTCTTCCTTCCAAAAGGTTACCCGCCACCACATCGGGTCTTTCTGTATTATAAATAGTTGGAAAAGGAGTGACCGTTTGATCTTCAATTAGCTGCTCAACATAACCTGATTCCAAAATACTATCAATATCAATGTTTTTTAATCGCTTTCGAATTTCTTTTACAACTTTATCGTTTGCGATGCCATGAATATACATAAGAGTGACATCCGTTTTAGTTACCCGGCCAATCTTCATCGACTCTAGCCATAAGTCGGGTGTTTTAATAATTCGGCGCACCATGGCTAAGTTTGTGCCAATAGACTCAGTGAAGGCACCTTTTGGTCCTCGCACTACCATTTGAGTAGTAGATTCTGCAATGGCACGCTTTTCACCGCCTTGTGTACTCACGCTGAGTACGCGGTTTATGCCGTCGACAATAAGAAGGCTGTCACCTGACATTAAAGAAGAAAGTAAATCATTCCAGTTGTCTGCAAACGATACGTTACCCATTGTTACGATGTCTTCGGAAATTAACTCTAATGCATTTTGATCGTTTAGGTCGTTTTTTTGATTATCTTTCATAAGAGACTGCAGTAAGTAATCTTGAATAGCCTGATTATCTACAATCCCTTCTATGTAGACGATAGCAGCAGCCAAGCTGTTATTGACGCTTATTTTAAAATGACGAATCACAATATCTGAGCTGTTTCCAGTTTTCTCTTTAATGAGGGTAAGGTTTTCAGACAGCAGATTCTTAAGAGAAGACACTGTTTGTTCGTTGTTTGTTTGATCTGCCTGAGGTTGAAGTTTATTTTTAGATTTTTGATTTTTAAAGAACGAAGGCATAAATGAAAGCACCCTTACTATAGTTTTTATTAATTTGACCAAAAACCGTATAATTATGTAATTTTTAACAAAATATCTTTTGCATGACGGTAAATAAAAATGACGACCCTATGAGGTAAGTAATGATTAGGTGAGGAGAGAAAATGATGAAAATTATTGGAGTTAGCCTGCTGCTATTTGGATCTGTGATCGCTCTTTCTGTAGGAATTGATCTTTTTCAAGGAACAAACGTACTGCAGGCACTATACAATGCTTTAAGCCCGTTTCGTGTAATGGAAGTGGCCGAATTATTTGTCCTTTTTTCTCTTTTGTTTTTCTTTTTCGCAGAGTCACTTTATCTTGTTTTAAAGAAGCGTCAACAAAAGCAATAGTAACTTGGTGCAAAGAGGTTTTTATATCTTCACTATCGAAACAAGCGTATAGAAAGATAGCTTTGAGATAGGGGAGAACCACATGAACATTGAGACTAAAAGATTACTAATACGCAAATTTAAATATGAAGATTGGCAAGATGTCTACGCATATACATCTGATGCTAATGTCATGAAGTATATACCAGAAGGTGTTTTTAGTAAGACTGATGCGAAGAAATTTTTAAATGAAAATATGAAAGAAAATGTTAAAAATTTTCCAGTTGTATTAAAAAACAAAAAAATTCTAATTGGTCATATCGTCTTTTTTAACTATTTTGGCAACCATACTTATGAAATTGGCTGGGTATTTAATTCTCTCTATCATCAGAAAGGATATGCTTCAGAAGCGGCAAAAGCAATAGTGGACTATGGCTTTAACACAATGAAACTGCATCGGATTATTGCTACTTGTCAACCTGAGAATACGTCTTCTTATCGTGTTATGGAGAAGATCGGGATGAGAAGAGAAGGGTATTTTAAAAAATGTATTCCAACTGAAAAAGGATGGTGGGATGAATATTATTACGCGATTTTAAAGGAAGAGTGGAAATGAGCTTTACTTTTACGGAATTGCATTTTCCGAGTTATAAAGACGAAAACAAGCCCAATTTTAAAAAAATGAGCAGAACAGCAAACCAAAACGTCTAGGCAGACATACAATAACCTATCCATGAGAAACACCCCATGTTTGAACCTTCTTTGTTTTAGCAACAGAAAATTACGTTGAAAGGGAGTGCTTGTATGTCTAATGCTGGATGTGGATTTGGTTCTGGTTTCGCTTTATTAGTTGTATTATTTATTCTATTAGTAATTATCGGATGTAGTTGTTATAGCGGTGGTTACGGTGGCGGCTACGGCTGCTAATTATATCACTGAATAGCCTAAAGGATACCCTTTAGGCTTTTTTATGTTCATTATAAAAAGCTGGAAGAGATGATTAATCGGCAGGCTCAGTATCAACATGTGATTCAATTTTTTTCTCTTTCTGCAATTGATTAATAGAAGCCCAAGGCACGCGGCGAGGCTTGTATTCAATCGCATCGGTAGAATAAACGGCTACGCTTACGACTCCGCCGTGCACCTGCGCTCGAATCAACAAAGGATCACTATACGTATTTTTAAAATGAAAGTCAGGTCCATACCAGCTCACGGTAGCATCTCGCCCAGGAGGTACGTAGGAAACACTGCGGCTATGTGAGTAACGCTGCGTAATTGTTACGCCAGCGTTATCGACGGCGTTAAATAAGGTAGAAGAAACTTGGCAAATTCCTCCTCCAACTCCTTCAGAATACTCTCCTTTTACAATGATTGGCGCACGCATATACCCTTTGGCTGCCGTTCTTTTTCCGACGGTTTGATTAAACGAGAAAACTTCCCCAGGAAATATGACGCTGCTGTCTAGTGATTCAGCCGCAAGGGAAATATTGTGAGAACGATTTTTATTATGAGGGTTAAATAACGTATGATAATGACCGATTTGCTTAATTCGAATCGTTGCAAGCAGCTCCTTATCCACGCGAGGCGGAACAGGAAGCGTCGGGATTTCTAATGTTGACGTACCGCCGTTAAAAAAATAAGTATAAAATTTCTTCGCAAAATCTTTATGATATAGTTTGACACCCGCTTGCTCAGGAACAATTTGTCCGCTTTTATCAATGCGGGCATTTATGGGCTCTCTATATGTTTTTTTATCCAATTCTTTTAGAAGAAGATTGTATCGATCAAGATCAACCATAGGTACAGGAAGAAGAGGCACGGCCACTTTGTCCCGTTCAATCCGTTCAATTGGGTTACCGTCATGAGTAATAGATAGGTGGTCTTGTGTAGAAAGAGGTTGAATGAGCATTAAAAGTCCAACCATCCAAGTGAAATTCATATCATATACCTCGCTTTCACCTGTTAGTATGAATAAAATGAACCGTTTAATGTATAAGATTCACAAGCTCTTTTTTGTATTATTTTCCATGAGCTTAGCGTGTAAAAATTTCTATTTATAATTGTATGTGTACTTTCGCATATTACATAGAGAAACTACAAGGTAATGAGGGTAGACAATGACAAAATTAATGATTTTAGTCTTTATGCTTATTAGTTTTTTTGTGCATCCCCAAAAGATGAAAGCAGAAGAAAACCTTACGTACTTTCCCGTAAGTGACACAGGAAAAGTATTAAAGTGGAAACGTGTAGAAAGCTTACTGCCAAAGGGGAAAAAATTTAAAGTGATCGATGTAGAAACTGGTTTTTACTTTTATGTGCAGCGAAGAGCAGGCTCACACCATGCAGATGTTCAGCCGCTTACACGCCAAGATACGAAAATAATGAAGCACTTATATAATGGGAAATGGAGCTGGAACCGAAGAGCTGTTCTCATTCCGTTTAAAGGTCAAATGCTTGCAGCTTCCATGAACGGAATGCCTCACGGAGCCGGTGCGCTTGACAATGGGTTCCCCGGTCATTTTTGCATTCATTTTGCAGGAAGTACGACTCACAAGTCTCAAAATGTGGATCCAGGTCATCAGTTAATGGTATTAAAAGCAGGAGGAAAGCTTGATGAATATGCATTAAAAGCTGAGCCGGCAGAAGTCGTAAATATGTTTTTAACAGGATTAAAGCAAGATGACGATGCCTTAATGCAGCCGGTTTTGCGCGTGAAGCAAGAGCATAAGCTATGGACAAAACTGCATAGTATCTCCACTATTTATTATAAAACGGACTTATTTCATGCAAAAAAGTATAAAACAAAAGAGAAAATCGCCGTAGATTGCCTTATTTATTACGAAGATAAAGGGGCTCAAAAGACCACGATGGTTTTTACTTTAAAAAGAAACCCGTTAACAAACGGGTGGGAAATTTCTTCACTTACATTGTAAGTACTGATTAATGCTTAAAAACACATCTGACAGAAAACAGATGTGTTTTTAAGCATTTGTTTAGCTCTTTAGTCCTTCGCAATGTTATAGTGTAAAAACGTGCTTACATACGATAGAAAAGAATAAAAAAGGGTATAAGTAATAATATTACTCTTTCTACAAAGAACTCTACAGCACGAAAGGAGAGGGTGTTTATTTTTTCATATTGGTTTAGCCGCTTAGTTGCTGCAGACCCTGGACGAAAAAGGCTCAAAACGGCTTCTAAAGCTACGATCAGCGTCATTACAGCGGTCGTTATTATGCTGATCGTATTAAAAGCAGCGGGAAGCTCACAAATTACCGCTGCTATTTTAGCAGGTGTAATCGGCCTGATGGGTATATTGGTCGTGAATGATGAAACAACAAAAGCAAAAAAAGTGACAACAGGCTTAGTAGCACTTTCCAGCGCCGTTTCTCTCGGAATTGGCTCGTTTTTATCACGATATGGACAAGCAGAAAATATTTTTCTTGTTCTGTTGGTGTTTTTGTCTTTTTATTTACAGAAATTTGGTATTCGCTATTTTTCCCTGTCGATGGTAGCATTTATGTCGTTTTATTTTGCTTCTATTTTACACGTCACATTTTCTCAGCTGCCGTGGCTGTTAGCTGGCGTTGTAGTAGGAGCTTGCTGTGCATTTATCTATAATTTTGTTATCTTTAAAGACCGGCCTGCCAACGTGCTGAGGTCTTCAATGAAATCATTTCATATTCAAGTGAATTTGGTGCTTGATTTAATTATTGAGTTAATTCAAAAGAAACAAATTGAACCGGCTCAAATCAAACAATATAACCGCAATATTAAAAAACTAGCAGAGTATGCCCGTGTAGCATCAGAAGAGCTTGGAAATACAGATCCCCACGACATATGGCCTGGCGTAACAGCTGAACAGATGCGCCTTTATGTATTTGATACAGTTATGCTGCTTCAGACATATTCCCCGGCGATTCGAAAGCTCAGTGAATTAAAAGCATTTAATCATTTTGACATTCAGCAGCTGCTGTTAAAGCTAGTGGAATCGATTCGCGAAGCAGAAGTATTAAATGAAAATCCTACTCATTCCTTAACGGATGCAGCTCAGCATCTGCAAGAGCTGCGCCAAAAATTAAGTGAACTCGAACCTCAAGATAAAAGGTATAAAGACTGGCTTTACTTAATCCGCCGTATCGAAACGATATCAAATCACGTGATTGATGAAGCCTATGAGCTGCAGCAAGCAATTGTGAAACAAGAAAAACAGCCTCAAAAAGAAGCGGAAGAAAAAGAAGGCGAAGAGGACAATGATGAAGAAAAAGGATTAAAACCATCTACGAAAAAGTCTATTCAAGCGGTCATCACCGCTGTTGCCACATTAATATTTGGCTCTTTTTTATCTCCATCGCATCAATATTGGGCGCTGTTAGCAGGCTATCTAGTGCTTCTTGGTACAGAAACGATAGGAAGTACGTTTGTAAAAGCCGTGCAGCGAAGCGTAGGAACGCTTTTAGGAGCAGCTGTTGGCTTTGTTGTCGCAAGCTTTGTCTCACCCGGGATACTTGAAATAACGCTGCTTTTTATCTGTGTGTTTATGGCTTTTTATTTCTTTCCTATTACGTATTCGTTTATGAGCTTTTGGATTACGATGATGCTCGCCTTTATGTATGACATGCTTCTTGGGGGGATTTCAGAGAGTTTATTACTAGCTCGCGTATTAGATACAGTTGTAGGAGTTGGAATTGGTTTAGCCGTATCTGCTCTTGTGTTTCCTAAAAGAACAAGAGATAAAATAACCGACACCTCAGTAGAATACGTAGCGGCTTTAAAAGAATTTGTTCACACTTATTTGCATCGTTTTACGAAGCAGTATGCGTTGGCCAATTTAGCTGATAAAGGAATGGAATTAGAAAAAAAGCTAAAACAGCTTCATGTCGATTCAGATCCTATTATCAAAGGTTTCGTTGGCCGTTCACGTCTTCAGCAATTTTTGACCGTCTTTACCGCCATTAATTATTACGCCAAGCATTTGGTAGCTTCTTCTACTAGAAACGGGGCTTTTTATAAGGAAGCAGAATTTCATGGCGTAGTAAAGGAAGTGGAAGAGAAAGTAGCAAGCAACTTCACTCAGCTTGAAAAAGCGTTACGAGGAGAAAGAGGAACGTATGTATACACGCTTGAAGATGTAAGACAAAAGATTGAACAATCTTTAGATTATTTTGATACGTCCGTTCAATCAAGAAATTTACAGCATCTTCAGCTGCTGCATAACATTTATTACGTATGGAAAATCAATCAATCGGTTGTTCACTTAGCCAAAGAGCTAGGGGCAGAAGAAATAAGTAGTGAAGACTAAAAACCAGCGAATATTTCGCTGGTTTTTAGTCTGATGAATAAGGAGACGTATCTTTTCTAATCGTTCTCCACGTTGTTTTAAGACCGGCATAGCTGCCAATTGCAGCGTATCCATAAAAATATCCCATAAACAAGCCGGCAATAATATGATGAGGATGACTGATAAATACTGAAAAAAGCACGCCAACAGCTAAAGCAATAGTCGGAACATATTGCTTTTTAGGATGGAAAAGCCATTTGATCAGCTGCGTCACGATTAATACGATAGGAACGCCAATGACTGCGTCCCAAAAATTTGTATGAATTGTAGGGAAATCCATATTCAAGCACCTCGTTAAATGTGTTAGATGTAAGGTTATCTATGCTGCTTACCTTAAAACACTTCAGTTAGTTATGAGGTGCTCCAGGTGAATAATAATAAGGTGGAATTTTAAGCCAGCCTTTTTGCTGCATCAGACTTTTCACTTTTGATCCTAATATGACCTTTTCAGTGTGGAATTTTAGCCACATCAATCCAATATCGGTTCTAATAGACTGTCCCATATTTGTGCTGCACATGACGATATTAGAGGCAACTTTTACAGATATTAAGTTAGCGATTTCAGAATCCGTTGCTTTTGCTCCTAATGGAATGCTGTTAGGGTCGGATTTGGGATTGGTAGCCGGTATTTCAGGAAGCAGGATTCCTTCTTTAACCATTAATTTCTTTAGGGTATCAATCTGAGATTCAGCCAGGTTTTTTGAGTCTTGAATAAGCTTAAGCAGTTCACTGTTGGTTGTTGTATTAAGACAGGTTTCTAAGGCAGGTACTTCTTCCGCTAAAGCAGTGAAATATAACCAGCATCCCATAGCCTCACCAATATGTGGGGGAGGGGGCGAATCATCTGTAGAAAAGTTCTTTATATAATCAAGTAGTGTCTCAATGACGTTAATCATAACTTTTCACCCTTTATATAGTTTATCCATCTCCATTATTACCTTCAGCAGAAAAGGATAAACACAGCTAAGAAATGCTACATATAAAATTGATTATGATGAGTGGAAGAAAAAGCATCTCACGCAGCCATTTATAATGATGACAGTACATTTACTGTCACCACATCTAAAGGTATAAAAATTGCGGCAATGCGTACTAAATATGTTAGGGCTAGAACATGAAGTAAATAGAAAAAAATCTCCTTGCTCATTAAGGAGATTTTTTTATCAGATGTGTTATATCGTTTTTCTCCGATGCTCTCTCCATAAAGAAGTTAAATCCTCTGACCAATATTTATAATCAAATACCGTTATATTTTTGCTAGGCATAAAAACATTCAACAGCCAATTAACCCTTAATTTGTCTCTGATGCCTATCGTTTTATCGTTTTTACAGCAGCCTTCATCACAGGGTTTATCGTGTATCTTGTAAGGAATATTTTTAACGACTAATCCATTTTTCACACGTTTTGTGTACTCAATTCCTATAATCAATATATCACTCCTCACAGTAGCTCTTATCTTCATAATCATATGTATGAATGACTTCTTTAATGAAAGGGTAAAAGGGAGGAAGACAAAAATAAAAAAGCCCTGCTGTAGGGCTTTTAGATTAAGCAACTTTTGATGCAACGACGATGACTTTACCGTGATCTAATTCTTCTTCATAGCGTTCAGCTTCCGGCTGTGATAATCCTAATGAACGCATCTTGGCACGAAGCTCGTCTCCTCGAGAACGAAATACATTCGCAATCGCATCAAAAACACCTTGTTCAGAAAGACCGATGTTGTTTGTATTTGTTGCAGCTGTTAAATCCTCGGAGCGATCTTGATGGTGTGCAAGTAAATAAACTTCGTCTTTTGTAAATCCTTCACGCAAAAATTGTTCAATTGTATCTTTTGCCTGTACGCCATTTTCAACTACTTTTACATTTACCATTTCAAAAAACCTCCTTGTATGATAGACAACTTTCTTGAATACGTTGAGTAATGAAGAGAAGCTTAAGTAACTTATCTCCTTGTTTTGTGTATACACGTTATTGGAAGAGATAAAACCTATTTCATGAAATTGAGTTAAAAAGCCTAATATAGAAGAACAAGGAAAAACGCTTTTATTTTTAAGGAGAATCTGGTGAAGGATAAGCGGGAAGAAGCTTTAGTTAGCCTTTTTCCTGCATCGTTTTTTTTTTTTGACCTTTTAAGGTACAGTACAAACTGCAAAAAGCCTGGATCTTAAACAGCTAAGATCCAGGCTTTTTGCATACATGAGAAATTTAAGATGAAAGACGTTCTTTTTGTTTTTCATAAACAGAAGTAGACTCGTTCCATGTATATCGACCATCTTGTAATTGAATGGTTGCGCTGAATGGACAGTCTATTGACGTTTCTGCGTCATCTAAACTACTTTCAAGTAAACTTTTTTTAAAACGAAGCAAATCTTCTTTTGAAGCAACTCGAAAAACCATTTCTAACGTAAGATCATCGTCCATTGCATTGTGTAATTGACTAATACTTTTGCGGAATTCTTTATTATATTGGAGCATAATTTTAATATCTGCTACGCAAGCAACACCAAACACATCTTTCACAACAGACTCAACCGTTAACTGAGTTGTGGAAGCATATGTTGAAATATTACGCTGTGGATTTTCTAAATAATAAATCGTTTCTACAGGATGTCTCGTGATAAGCACCTCTTTCCTATTCTTAAGTATACAGGAAAAAAGAATGGAATGGGGAAAGATTTTTAGGAAAGGAGTCCTGACATACATAAAAAGACTGTTTGTAAACTGTTTGTAATAGGAAAGAGAGTTATAAATTGAGGGCTTTTCGCTTATCATTTTTGCTATAACCTTAAATCAACGAATTCTGTGCAACTTCTTTTAAGATTTGGTAAAATAAAACCCTACGTTTTAATTCCTTCCGATAGATCCCTCAACTACTATTTCTACTTATTTTAAAGGAGGACGCTATTTTGCAGTTTGAACAAGCTTTAACACATTTACAGTCCTATTTTGGCTATGATTCGTTTCGAAAAGGACAGGAAGAGTCGATTCGTTATGTTTTAGAAGGGCACAATACCGCTTGTATTATGCCAACAGGAGGAGGAAAATCACTTTGTTATCAAATTCCTTCATTATTATTAGAAGGTACAACACTGGTGATTTCTCCGTTGATTTCCTTGATGAAAGACCAAGTGGACACGCTGAATGCAGCTGGTATTCCGGCCACGTATATTAACAGCTCGCTGACTCACACGGAGGTACAGCAGCGCTTAGAAGAAGTCGCACTTGGCGAATATAAGTTGCTTTATGTAGCGCCGGAACGACTGGAGTCTCCGCAGTTTTTAGAGCAGCTTCAAATGCTTCCTATCCCGCTTGTAGCGGTAGATGAAGCGCACTGTATTTCACAGTGGGGTCATGATTTTAGACCGAGTTACTTACGCATCAACGAACTGATCAGCAAGCTGTCTAACGCTCCGATTGTGATGGGGCTGACGGCTACGGCGACGCCTCAAGTGCGTGAAGATATTTGTCGAGCTCTTCATATTAATGAAGAGTACACGGTGATGACGGGATTTGAACGTGAAAATTTATCGTTCGCTGTGGTAAAAGGCCAGGATCGAATCAGCTATATCGAGCAGTATATCCGTAAAAATGACCAAGAAGCAGGAATCATTTATGCCGCTACGCGTAAAGATGTTGAAGAGCTTCATGCTAGATTACAAAAGTCAGGAGTTAATGTATCAAAATACCATGCTGGTATGAATGGGAACAGCCGTGACGAAGAGCAGAACCGCTTTCTGCAAGATGATGTGCAGGTGATGGTGGCTACCTCTGCCTTCGGAATGGGGATTGACAAATCAAATATTCGCTTTGTTCTTCACTATCAGCTTCCGAAAAATATGGAAAGCTATTATCAAGAAGCAGGACGTGCTGGTCGTGACGGACTTCCAAGTGAGTGTATCGTCCTTTATTCTCCTCAAGATATTCGCGTGCAGCGCTTTTTGATTGAACAGTCAACGTCAAATCCTAAAAAGCAGATTCAAGATCTTGAAAAGCTGCAAAATATGGTGAACTACTGTCATACAGAAGGCTGCTTGCAAGCGTATATTCTTCATTATTTTGGAGAAAGTGAAGCGCATGAGTGCGGCCGCTGCAGCAACTGTACGGATGATCGTGTGGAAATAGACGTAACGGTCGATACGCAAAAAGTATTATCTTGTATGATTCGTATGGGCGAACGTTTCGGTAAAATGATGATTGCTCAAGTATTAACGGGTTCACGAAATAAAAAAGTAGTTGATTTTGGTTTTGACAAGCTGAAAACGTACGGCGTCATGAGCGACCGGTCGGCTAAAGAAGTGAGCGATTTTATTGAGTATTTGATTTCAGAGCAGTTTATTTTAGTAGGACAAGGATCATTTCCTACTTTATCAGTAGCAGCGAAAGGAAAAGGTGTGCTTCTCGGCACGGAAAAAGTGATGAGAAAAGAACAAATGGAAGTGAAGCAAATTGTCCAAGACGACGAGCTGTTTGCTCATTTGCGTTCCGTTCGAAAGCAGCTGGCAGACGAAGCGGGCGTGCCTCCTTTTGTTATTTTCTCAGACGATACTCTTCATGATATGTGCGCAAAACTTCCGGTAACTCTTGAACAGTTCGCCACTGTAAAAGGAGTCGGAGAACAAAAACAAGAGCGATACGGAGAACGATTCACGACTGAAATCAAACAGTTTTGTGAGAAACATCCAGATCGAAAGCGAGAAGTATCTTCCCCTGCTCCGAAAAAAGCAAGAGCTTCATCAAAAGAAGGCTCTCACTTAATGACGTATGAGCTATTTCAGCAAGGAAAATCGTTAGATGAAATTGCTGCAGAACGTGAATTGAGCCGCATTACCATTGAAAATCATTTGTTTAAATGCGCAGAAGAAGAAAAAGAAATTGACTGGTCACCTTTTCTTTCAGAGGAGGACGAACAGCTTATTTTAGAAGCTGCTTTCTCAGTAGGCGATGAAAAGTTAAAACCAATCAAAGAAGAATTACCTGAAAACATTACCTATTTTATGATTAAAGTAGCGCTGTTTAAACAAAAAATGAAGCAGCTGTCTTAAACAAAAAGCTCCTATTTAAGGAGCTTTTTTATGTTGAATAAGGGAGTTTACTGATAAAATAGAAGATATAAATATTTGAAAAATCAGATTAAATAAAAAGGAGTACTGCACTGAGATGATTGAACGAGAGCTTGAAGCTATTTTGCATGCTTCTAACGACAATATCGTTATCACTGATGAAAAAGGGTGTATTTTACGAGCGAGTCAAAACTGCCGTGATATATACGGGTATGACGTGCCAGAGTTGGTCGGACAAACAGTATACGAATTGCAAGACCGCGGGATATTTTCACCTTCCGTTACGATTGAAGTGTTAAAGAAAAAGAAAGAAGTACAGCTGATGCAAAAAACAGAAACGGGTAAAGTTGTAATGGCAACCGGTATTCCCGTGTATGATGAATATCAGTGTATGAAAAGAGTAATTAGCTTTTCACATGATTTAACAGAGCTTCAGCGCTTAAAAGAAGATTATCAGCAGCTCGAAGTGAAAATGAAAACATATCAGCTAGAAATGGAAGAGCTTCGGGAACAGCAGTCAAATGAAATGGTCATACGAAGTCAAGCGATGAAAAAGGTATGGTCCATTATTAGTCGCGTGGCAGACAGCGATGCAACGGTTGTGTTGCTAGGTGAATCGGGTGTTGGTAAAACGGCTTTTGCGCGTGCTTTACATTATGGAAGTGAACGAAAAGAAGAGCCGTTTATTGAAATCAACTGCGGAGCCATTCCAGCTAGTTTGTTTGAATCTGAAATGTTTGGATACGAAGCAGGATCTTTTACAGGTGCAAGTACAAAAGGGAAAATAGGAAAGGTTGAATTAGCTCATAACGGCACGCTTTTTTTAGATGAAATAGGAGAGCTGCCTCTTGATATGCAAGTGAAGCTGTTAAAAGTGCTGCAAGAAAAAACAGTCACCAAAATTGGAAGTGAACGAGCCAAATACGTAAACTTCAGGCTGATTGTAGCAACAAATCAGCCGCTTGAGGAAATGGTCAAAAAAGGAACATTTCGCGAAGATTTATTTTATCGGTTACACGTTATTCCGATTACTATTCCTCCGCTTCGCGAGCGAAAAGAAGACATCGCGGCACTGCTTTATCATGTGTTACATAAACAAAATGAAAAATATAAAATGAAGAAATTTTTTCATGCAGAAGCATTAGATATATTGGTTGAACATCCGTGGCCCGGAAATGTGCGCGAGCTAGAAAATACAATTGAACGCCTTGTGTTAACAACGGATGAAAACAGCATCTCGCCTAAAGACCTGCCGTTTTATACAGAAAAGATCAAAAGTGATAAAGAAGAATGGGAGACTCTTGATACGTTAACCTCTCAGGGAATGACCCTTCAGCAAGCGCTTGCAGAAGTGGAGAAAAACTGGCTGATTCGTGCTTATCGACAGTGTCAAACAACGTATGAAATGGCAAATGCATTAGGAATTAGTCAGCCTACGGTTGTAAGACGTTTACGAAAGTACAATATTAAATAAAGAAAATTTAATTCAAAATGAATTAACTGATTCCGTACTGAATCAGTTTTTTTGTTTTGATTCTATTATGAATTAAAAATCGTCCATAATTGCACGAAATAAGACGATAAAAATTGGCATGCATTTTGCATTAATAAAAAGTATCTAAATAAAAAGCGTCAGTATCTAACATGTTGACACGGCGCTAATGAATGAAACCCATTAGGAGGAATAAATCATGCCAAAATATCAGCCGAAAAATTCATTTGAATCTCCGCGTTTTTGCGGACCTCGAACATTTATGAGACTTCCGTATGTAGAACAAGTAAATTCGGAAATGGATTTTATTGTCACGGGTATTCCGTTTGATTCAGGTCAATCTTTTCGAACAGGAGCACGTTTTGGACCGGAAGCTATTCGAGATTTCTCCATTTTGCTTCGCCCGTATAACCCAGAACAAAAGATTAATATTTTTGATTACATTTCAGGCGTTGACTACGGCGATTTGTCAGTTGTTCCGGGATATATTTTAGAAACATATAAAAAAATTGAAGAAGGGTTAACGCCGGTTGTGAATGAAGGAATTATTCCTATTTCACTAGGCGGTGATCATTCGATGACGCTCGGCGAACTTCGTGCCATCGCGAAAAAGCACGGGCCGGTAGCGCTTTTACAGTTTGATGCTCATTCTGATACGTGGGATAGCTATTTTGAACAAAAATACAATCACGGTACGGTATTTAGACGAGCAATTGAAGAAGGGCTAATTAACGTGTCGCGTTCGATTCAAATCGGTATGCGAGGCGGTCTGTACGGAATTGAAGATTTAGAAGATGCAAAGAACTTAGGTCTAGCTCTGTATACGACAAATGAATATAAAAAACTGGGCGTTGAAAGAATGCTAGAAATTATTCATGAGCGTGTAGGAGAAGGACCCGTATTTTTATCGTTTGACATTGACTTTTTAGATCCAGTTTACGCGCCGGGAACAGGAACGCCTGAAGTATCGGGTGCAAGTATTGACGATGCGCTTCAATTCGTTCGTGGGTTAACAAATATTAATTTTGTCGGGTTTGATTTAGTAGAAGTACTGCCAGCTTATGACCATGGACAAATTACAGCAGCAGCGGCCGCTAATATTGTTTATGAATTTATCACGCTTATTGCGTTAAGAAAAAAAGCAAAAGAAGAAGAAGCGCTGTTAGTAAAAGCACGCGACTGAATATAAAGAAGACAGTAAAAGTGGGAAGGTACTATTATCTTCCCACTTTTATATAAGAGTTCTCTATAGGGAGTGTTTGACTATGAACGAGCAAGTAAATGTAACAGTAGATAAAAAGCGAGCAAAACCATGTAAAAGAGAAATATTCAATCCAGCGACCAATAAGATCATAGCGGAAGTGTTTGATTCGTCGCTTCAACAAGTAGAGGAAGCGGTAGGTAAAGCGAAACAGGCTTTTGAACAGAGTGAATGGAAGAAAAATAAGTCACTGCGTGTAGAGGTGCTTACGAAACTAGCAAATCTATTAGAAAATGAAGCGAATATATTCGCTGAAACAGAAACATTAAATACTGGCAAACCGATAAAAGAAGCGCAGTTAGATATTGAAGATACGATTAATTGTTTAAGATATTACGCAAATTTAATAGAAGAAAATCAGCCGTGGACAAAGGACATGTTCGACGATACAAACAGTAAAATCATTCAAGAACCTATTGGCGTATGCGCGCTAATCGTTCCTTGGAATTTCCCTTTGCTGCTTGGCATGTGGAAGCTGGCTCCTGCATTAGCAGCTGGAAACACGGTGGTGTTTAAGCCGTCAGAATTAACGCCACTTTCTTTTTTAAAGTTAGCTTCATTATGTGAAAAAGCTGGTATACCAGAAGGCGTGTTTAATTTACTTACAGGAGACGGTGAAGTGGGAAGTGCACTGGTTGAACACAAAGACGTAGCCAAAGTCTCTTTTACAGGAGGATCAGAAACAGGCAAACGTATTTATCAGCAGTGCGCAAAAGAGATGAAAAGAGTTTCGCTTGAACTGGGAGGGAAATCTCCGCTTCTTATTTTTGAAGACAGTGAAATTGATATTGCAGTAGACTGGACAATATTTGGCTCATTTTTTAACCAAGGACAAGTGTGTGTAGCTTCATCGCGTATACTCGTAGATGAAGCTATTTATAAGCCGTTTCTTTCTGCTCTTATGGAGGCTGTTGCTGCTATAAAAATTGGTAACCCCTTAAGAGAAGAAACGGAGATGGGTCCGGTTATTAGCACGGAGCATCTGAACAAAATACAGGGTTTTATCAAGTTAGGTCAAGAAGAAGGCGCGAATTTATTAACAGGAGGAACGTTAATTGACTGCGAAGGTGGAAACTATATAAAGCCGGCTGTGCTCGTCGATGTGGAGCAGCATATGAAAGTCGTACAAGAAGAAATATTCGGTCCCGTCATTACCGTTCAATCTTTTTCAAGTGAAGAAGAAGCCATAGTACTTGCCAACGGCACGAGATTTGGTTTAGCTGCAGGAATTTTAACGAATGATTTAATGAAAGCAGAGCGAGTTGCTGAACATCTTCAAGCGGGAACGATTTGGATCAACGGCTACCATACGCCTCATATTGAAACGGCGTGGGGCGGTTTTAAAGAAAGCGGCATTGGGCGGGAGTTAGGTCCATCAGGATTAGCTGCTTTTACTGAAACAAAACATGTGAATACAAATTCCAAGCTAGCTCGAGCCAATTGGTATCAATAAAAGTGAAAGGTGGAAAAGGAATGACAACAAAAAGTGGTCTCGCCCATGATGATGTGCAGCCGATTGCAATGAATAAAAGAAGTATGGGCTTCTTCTCTACATTTTCCATGTGGATAGGAGCCAATGTGGTAGTAACGACCGTTTTTACCGGAATGCTGTTTGTACCCGATATGAACTTTTTAAAGGCATTATTTATTATTGTGCTTGGCTCTTTAGTTGGTGCCATACCGCTCGTGTTGATGGGGAATATCGGAACTCGAACCGGTCTTCCAACCATGGTTTTGATGAGACCAGCTTTTGGGCAAAGAGGAGCTATGCTTCCTGCTGCTGTTAATCTTATTACATTAATCGGCTGGGCCTGGATTCAAGCCTACATGGCAGGGCTAAGTTTAAATCATGCCGTTACCTTTTTGACAGGTTACAGCAATATCAATCTATTTACAATTCTTACTCAAGTGTTGGTAGTAGCTATTTCTATATACGGACATAAAGGCATTGAAGCAACGGAAAAATTAGTAGCTACGCTTATGGTCATTTTAGCAACCGTTGTGTTTAGCTATTTGTTTATCGAATTTGATGCAGCAAAATTAATTCAAATGAAAGCAAGCGAAAATCCTGGTATTACAGGAATGTTAGCTTTTGATATTGTCGTAGCTACAGCTTTTACGTGGATTCCCATTGTTTGCGATTATAACCGAAACTGTAAATCTGAAAAAACGGGCATTGCGGGAACTTATTTAGGGTATAACGTCGCAACTCTAATTGCGATGGGGTTAGGGGCAACGGTTTCTGGCTTTTCAATTCTCGGAAATATGACGCAAACGTATGACCCGGTAAATTTAATTGGTGCATATAGCCCGCTGTTAGGGTTAGTAGCTGCCATCGTAATTTTTTTATCGGTGCTGTCAACCAACGTAATGGTATTGTATAGCGCGACAATGTCTTATTTATCTATTTTTCCAAAGCAGAGGTTCTGGATACCGGCACTAACCATGGGAGTTGTCACAGTTCTAGGTTCTTTATTAAAAGAGTGGTTAATGACAAATTTTCAAAGCTTTTTGCTTATGATCGGCGTATTATTTATTCCTATTATTGCGATTGTTCTTGTTGATTATTATATCATTTGCCGAAAACACTATGACGTTTCAGCTATTTTAGAAAAAGAAAATAAACTATACTGGTATACAAAAGGCTTTAACCTTCGTGTGTATGTATCTTACATAGTGGGGGCTGTATTTGCCTACTATTTTACGTACGTTCACCCGCTAGCCACAGGCGCAACAATCTTAGCTTTTTTATTTACAGGTGTTTTGCATGTATTGTTAACCAAACTTTCGCAGCTCTCAATCCCTTACTCAAAGGGAATCGACAGAAATGCTTAATATAATTTTAAATAGACTGAATTATCAAAAATAATCAAAAAGCTCCTATTTAAAGGAGCTTTTTATGTTAAAAATAGCTAAGAAATAAGCAAAAGAAGGAAGAAGAGAGGTTCTTGATCTAGCTAAAAATAAAGTAATAACATGTATTTGATTCTGTCAGGGGTCTTTCCTATAATAAATGTAGGAAAACTTTCCAAAGGAGAATTTTATGCTCGAATTAGAGACTATTCAAAGCAGTGCCATTGAAAAAACTAAACATACATTACTACAGGATATAAAAAACGTAATAGGTGAACAAGACGAATGTCCGGATTTTGAGACTTATTTAACAGACAGGCACTCTTTTATTAAAAAGGCCTGGGGGACTACGTGGAGAAAAGCAGTTGTTTCTTCTGTATCTAAAAAAAGCAGAAAGTCATATTTAACAGAGAAAGGCTTCGAGGTGAAAGGGTATAAACCTCAAGCTATAGATAAGTTATTTGCTAAAGAAACGAGAAAAGGTATAGAGTTTAATGCTTTTTCTTGGCTAGAAGAGCAATACGGAAAGGGCAATAAAGCGGAGTGGCTATCTCTATACGGAGAAGCAAGAGCTGAATTTGCCGAAAAAGAAGAAGAAAGAAAAGAGAAGGAACGACAGCAAAGTATTAATGATCGAAAAGCTAGATATCAATTACAGTTAAACTTAGAAGCAGCTCCTATTTTGGAAGTAAACAAAGGGCTGTATTACCTACATATAAGAGAACAGCTTTCCCATCAGCTGTCAAAAGACATTAAAACAAACTCAAAGTATATTGAAAACTATGCGCCGCATACTGAGCTTGAAGATGAATTAATAGCAAACGGCGATTTAACACGTCATGATTATGAAACGGTTAATGACTTTTTTCAAGAGCTCACCGGCGGCGTAAGCTCAGAATTAGACAGATATTCAACGATTATCTTGTTTGAAACGTATGAAGATGTATACGAGGTATTTATCACCGATAAGATTTATGAAATTATTCCAACTATGATTATGGATGACCTTCCTGCTTCATTTAAAGAAGAATATAAATGTTATACAAATGCTTCGGTAACACGAATGGATATTATAAAAGCACTTAGAAGTGATTTATCGGATTTGGTCTATGAATATAAAAAAATGCTTGTAGAAGAAAAGCTTTCTGATGTACTAGAAATTTCAGATCACAACTTGACGATTGAAGAGCATCAAGAGAGATATCAACAGCAACTGGAAGAAAGACGATTACAACAAGAACGTGAACGTGAGGAAAAGAAAAAGCTTATCGAAGAAGAACAGCGACAGTTAAATTATATTTTTGGTGCAGAATACGAAATGGACCCAAGAAAAGAAACGGAATACATCCTTCATCTCGGTGATACAAACACAGGAAAAACGTATACGGCATTAAAATCATTAAAAAAAGCTGCTTCGGGTAGTTACTTAGCGCCGCTTCGCCTGTTAGCTTTAGAAGTTTTTGAAAAGCTGAACAAAGACAGAGTCCCTTGTTCGTTAAAAACAGGTGAAGAAGAAAAGATTGTTGAAGACGCTCAGCATATGGCCGGTACCGTAGAGATGTTTAGTGAATTAGAACATGGCGATGTAACCGTAATTGATGAAGCACAAATGATTCAAGACAGAGACCGAGGATTTTCATGGTATAAAGCCATCACTCGAGCCAATGCCAAACAAGTTCATGTTATCGGGAGTTTAAGTATTCGAAGTATGTTAGAAGAGATGTTAGACGGTGTGATCTCAGAAATTCATGAGTACGAAAGAGATATACCTTTAAAAGTAGATCTTCGAAGGTTCAAAATTGAACAAGTAAAACCCGCAGATGCTTTAATTGTTTTCTCGCGTAAGAAAGTGCTCCAGACAGCGGCTAAGCTAGAAAAAGATGGTCACAAAGTTAGCGTGATTTATGGAAGTATGCCGCCTGAAACGAGAAGAAAACAAATTGAGCAGTTCATTAATAGAGAAACAAATGTCATTGTGTCTACAGATGCGATTGGAATGGGGTTAAATCTTCCAATTAGACGAATTGTCCTTTTAGAAAACATGAAGTTTGACGGACAAAAGAGGAGATTGTTGACTTCTCAAGAGTTAAAGCAGATTGCAGGTCGTGCTGGAAGGAAGGGTCTCTATAATGTAGGAGAAGTTGCATTCGCTAAAGATGCAAAGCAAATGAGAGAACTGTTATTTTCAACAGACGAGCAAATCAGTAAATTTTCAATTGCGCCTACTTCAGATATGCTAAGAAGATTTAAAGAATATCATCATGACCTCGGAACGTTTTTTGACATGTGGGCTAAATTTAAAAATCCAAAAGGTACACAAAAATCAAACCTGGCACAAGAACGTGAGCTTTATGAGGAAGTGAAAGACACGCTGATTGAGGCGAAAATGCCCATTGTTGATTTATACGGCTACTTGCAGCTGCCGTTTTCAGCAAAAGAAAGCTCCTTGAAAAAGCAGTGGGTTGCCAGCATGAATGCGATTGTTAACAGAGAAGAGTTACCTGAACCACGGATGATAGAAGGTTCACTGGAAAAATTAGAGCTGTCTTATAAAGCAATTGGCCTGCATCTTTTATTTCTATATCGAATGGACAGAAGGCCAGAAGCTATTTACTGGGAACGTGTCCGAGAAGAGCTTACAGATAAAATCCATAACGTATTAAGAAAAGATATGAAAAAATTTAAAAGAACATGTAGTGCGTGTTCTAAAGACCTTCCTTGGAATCATGATCATGCGATATGCGATTCGTGTTTTCATAAAAGATTCCGCAGAAGGTATGGAGACGACGATTTTAATTAATAAGATGTAGTGATAAAAAAGAGGCTTGTATAAACGTATGTTAGTTGAAGGAAGAGGCTGGGACAAAAGTATTTTAGCCGAAGTGAAAAACGAACCATTGATCAACATGTTTGATTAGTGATTCGTTTTTTTATTATGGTGAACGTAGGTTTCATCTGTTTCGTTTCTTCTAGCAGTTGATTGGAGGGCAAGGCTAAGGCTCGTGCGGGAAAAGCATAAGTGGCGAGGAGGCTCAGCGGCCGCCCGCGGAAAGCGAAGCCTTGCATGGAAATCAACTGCGGTGTAACAAGCGGTTCAGCTCATGCATCCCATTTACTCGTCTTTAGATTGGATTCATTTCTTTATGTCTCAACCTTATTTTTCGGATAGGCTTTTTATCTTTTTCCTATGAATTTCTGCGTCAAAGCAGATTTTTGTAGAAAAAAATCGGAAATGTATAAGCGGTCATCTTGTAAAAAGAGCAATAAATTATTATCATATAGAGTGGAACTGATATTTTAAAGAGTTCCGTGATTTTTTTGTTGGGCGGACGTGTATTGTATTAGAGTAAGTTTGCTATCATTCGTTATGTTAAAAGCAGCACTTTTAAATAGAGATACGGTTCGTAATAGAAGGGAAGAGGATGATGACAAGTCATAACAAAGAAAACAAAGCTGCAGCCGAGCAGTACAGTAAAGGGAAGATTTTGTGGCAATTAACCCGTCCTCATACGCTAACAGCATCGTTTGTACCGGTTTTAATTGGAACAGTTCTAGCCATGTTTTATGGCCATGTGAACGTTTGGATGTTTCTTGCGATGCTTTTTTCATGTTTGTGGATTCAAATTGCGACGAACTTATTTAACGAGTACTATGATTTTAAACGCGGCTTAGATACAGAAGACTCTGTAGGTATCGGAGGAGCCATCGTCAGACACGGCATGAAACCGAAAACGGTATTAAATTTAGCACTGATTTCTTATGGAATTGCTCTTATTTTAGGTGTATATATATGTGCAAACAGCAGCTGGTGGCTTGCTTTAGTTGGATTAGTAGGTATGGCGATTGGTTATTTGTATACGGGCGGACCGCTTCCGATTGCGTATACGCCGTTTGGAGAATTATTTTCAGGTCTTTGCATGGGCGCCATGTTCGTATTGATTTCATTTTTTATTCAAACTAATACCGTAACGTCTGAAAGCATCTTTGTATCACTTCCGATTGCGATTTTAGTAGGTGCGATTAATTTGTCTAACAACATTCGTGATATAGAAGAAGATACAAAAGGCGGACGACGTACGCTAGCCATTTTATTAGGTTCTAAAAATGCGATTAGATTTTTAGCTGCTTTGTTTGGCATTGCGTATATTTGGACCGTTGCATTAGTGGTATTCTTCGATATTAGCCCTTGGATTTTCTTAGTGTTTCTTAGTGCACCTAAGCCAATTCAAGCCGTACAAGCATTTGTACGCGGAGAGCTTATTGCGATGAAAGCAACCGCGCAAACAAATACGTTTTTTGGATTTACTTTATCAATTGGCTTATTAATTGGCTATTTAGTAAGCTGATTAAGTGGAAAAAGCCTGTCTTTTTAAAGACAGGCTTTTTGTTATGCTTCAGTTATTTTTTCTTTTACTGCGCTAATAAATGCGTTCATATTTTCAGAAGATGAAAAGCTGGCTTGGGCTTGTTTTGGTCCGCCGCCGCCTTTTCCATGGTAAAGTGGAAGCAGCTCTTTATAAAGTTCGCCGCATTTGACCCCACTGCCGCTGTGAGCCAGCAAAACTTTTTGATCACTTGAAAAAGAAAAAAGAAGCGTCGTATCAGGTGTTTGAAGAAGCTGCTTTGTCAAGGCTTGCACATCTTTTAGTGTGCGGTTTTCAAAGTGATGGTACAGAAATGAACCTTCTTTTTTGCTTTCTAATTCACTTGCTAAATAAGCTGCATTTTCATTTTTTAATTCTTCTAGTTGTTTTTGCAGCTCTTTTTGTTCAGTCTCCAATTTTTTAATGCGTTCTACAACTAATTCACGGCTTGTGCTGAATTTATTGCTAAGTTCTGCTACGATTTCTTGAGACTGCTGATAATCAGCTAATGCACGCATACCGCATTTAAAAAAGAGGCGTGTATTGCCGCGCTGCTTTTCTGTTTTCGTAAGTTTAATAAGGCCAAGCTCTCCAATTTGGTTTACATGAGTACCGCAGCAGGCAGAAACATCAATGCCTTCAATTTCCACGATGCGTACCACTTCGTCTTCTAGATCGGGCACTTTGCGAAGCGCAAGAGTATGTAACTCTTCTTTCTTCACTTCGTACGTTTTAATGTGACGGTTGCTGTGAATAGCGTCATTTACAACTTTCTCAATGTGTAATAACTGCTCATGAGATAATTGAGGTACATTCAGATCGATAGAGACTGCTTCGTTACCTAAATGAAAGCTAACGGTGTGAATATCATATGTATCGATTAATAGAGCCGAAAGTAAGTGTTGTCCGCTATGCTGCTGCATGTGATCAAAGCGGCGATGCCAGTTAATTTCACATGTGACGTTCGTTTGTGCAGGGAGCGTATTGACGATATGATATACTTCTCCATTTTCTTCATACACATCTTTCACGTCGATTCCGGCAATATTACCGTAGTCAGACGGCTGTCCGCCGCCTTCTGGATAAAAAGCGGTTTGTTTTAACGTTAATGCGTAGCCATTTGAAAGAGAGCGCGTCTCTATCACTTCAGTTTCCCACGTTTTTATGTAGGGGTTGCTATAATAAAGTCTTTCTGTCATGTTCATCATCCTTTCTAATAAAACCATATCTAACTTTTTCTATAGTATCAGAAATATGTTTCTTCGAACATGGATAAGCTAACTTGTAACAATAAAACTGGGTGGGACATATGAAAAATACTGTTTATATTTATACGCGGGATTTAAAAAGAATTTTCACCAATTGGGCGATGATTATCATTGTGCTGACGCTTATGATTCTGCCGTCTTTTTACGCATGGTTTAATATAAAAGCATCTTGGGATCCATACGGGCGGACTGAAGGTATTGCCATTGCAGTAACAAGCGAAGACGAAGGTTCTACGATAAGAGGTCAGCACGTGAACGTGGGAAAAGATATTATTGCAACGTTAAAAAAAAATAAAACGCTTGGATGGACGTTTGTCTCCAAAGAAAAAGCTGATCACGGAGTAAAGCACGGAGACTATTATGCAAGTATTGTTATTCCAAAAGATTTTTCACAAAAGCTTGGTACCGTTCTTCAAGATCGTTTGGAAAAACCGGTCATTATTTACAAAGTGAACGAAAAAATAAACGCAGTGGCGCCTAAAATTACAAGTAAAGGAGCCAGCAGTTTAACACAACAGATCAGTGAAAAATTCGTCAAAACAGCGAATGGAGCTATTTTTTCAGTGTTTAACGAACTAGGTATTACACTGCAGCGGGATTTGCCGACCATTCAACAAGTTGAACAACGGATTTTTGAACTTGAAAATCGTCTTCCTGAAATCAAAAAAGTAATTAATGAAGCGAATGACACCACTCAAAAAGCTGGAGCTATTGTATCAAAAGCTCAGGCCGCTCTTCCTGAAGTAGAGAGACTAACAGCTGACGGCGCACAGATGACTCAGCAGCTAAACACTTTTTTAACTAAAAGCGATGAAGTTTTAAAAAACGCTGAACCAACGATCAACGAAACGCTGCATCGGGTTCAGCAACGAGCTCTCCGGGTTCAAGAATTGAAGAATCAGCTGATGGAAAAAGATATAAAACCGGCTGAAGTCAACGCAGCATCGGAACAGCTAAAAGGGCAGTTAACAAAACAAATTGCTGACACAGGAGAGATTCTTACGCTTCTTACAGATTTAAATGCGTTATCTCAACAAAAAGTTCTTTCACCTGTTATTAATGACGTAAAAGATGTAAATACGCTTTTACAGCAGCAGCTTTCGGATGTAAACAGCCTGCAGCAACAAACAAAGAATGGTGATGTTCCAAATCAAAGCGTACTTGATAGGTTCAGCTCTCACACCGATCAAGCTGTTTCTAGATTAAATGCGTTAACGAATTCATATTCTTCTACGATTGTGCCTGCTGTTGAACAAGCAATCAAAGAAGCGAAAGATAAAACGGCAAGCGCAAACTCACTGCTTGATGAAGCCAATAAAAGCATACCGGATGTTTCTAACGTCCTGTCTAAAACAGCCAGTGGCATCTTGCTTGGGCAGCAGGAGCTTGGGAAAATAGCAAAAGACTTTCCGCGAATTGAACAAAACGTGCACAATATAGCGGATAAAATACGAGAATTTCAGCAAAAAGAAAATATTGAAGATATTATTAATTTGCTAAAAAACGACGTGCAAAAAGAAAGTGACTTTTTTGCTAAGCCGGTTCTTTTAAAAGAAGAAAGACTTTACCCGATTCCGAACTACGGCTCAGCTATGTCGCCGTTTTATACAACGCTTTGCTTGTGGGTCGGAGCTTTGCTGTTAGTTTCGATTTTAAGCGTAGAAGTAGCGGATGAAGAGCGATTCAAAAGCTATGAGGTCTATCTTGGAAGACTTTTAACGTTTTTGTCTATTGCTCTCGTGCAAGCTTTTATTGTGACGCTAGGGGATTTATTTTTAATCAAAACGTATGTCGTAGATAAAGTACCTTTTATCTTTTTAGGCTTGCTGTGCAGCTTCGTATTTATGACGATTGTATATACGCTTGTTGCGATATTTGGCAATGCAGGAAAAGCAATGGCGATTGTTTTACTTGTGCTTCAGCTTTCCGCTGCAGGCGGTACATTTCCGATTCAAGTCGTGCCTGCTTTTTTTCAAGCAATCAATCCATTTTTACCATTTACGTATGCAATAAGCATGATGAGAGAAGTTGTAGGAGGCATGTTAGCGGATATTGTCAGAAAAGACGTTACGGTGCTTCTTTGCATTTGGCTAGGCGTGCTGCTCGTTGGCATTTTTCTTCATAAGCCTCTTAGTAAAACGAGTGCAAAATTAACAAAAAAAGCGCGTGAAAGTAAATTAATTCATTAAAAAAACGTTTTGGGTTTCCAGACAGAACAAAATGCGGTAGTGTAGATATAAAGGAGTGATCAGCATGGGTATATTAGATGGACTATTAGGAAATGCATCAGAAGCAGATATAAGAGGAACTGAAAAAGACTTACAAAATATCTTAATTGCCAACGAGCGAGTGGAACAAGCGTATAAAGTCATTCGCGATTTAATGGTGTTTACGACGAAACGCTTAATTATCGTTGATAAGCAAGGAGTGACGGGAAAGAAAACAGATTATCATTCCATTCCTTATAAGACGATTACCCATTTTAGCGTAGAAACGGCTGGAACATTTGATTTAGATGCGGAATTAAATATTTGGGTATCGGGTTCTAGTGCACCGATTTCAAAAGAATTTCGTAAAGATAAAAACATTTACGACGTGCAAAAAGTATTAGCATCTTATGTGTTAGATTAAAAAAGTTGAGCCATGAAAAACTGGCTCAACTTTTTTAATGTGTGTAAAACGAGAAAGTATAACAGTCTTGCATACAGTCGTTTGAAAATACTCAGGCTGTTGTCCATTCCTATTTTCACTTTACTCATTACCGAAATGCATGAAAACGATTTACATAATGAATTATACAGAATAAAAAAACCGTGATATGCTTTTTTTAGAGAAAAAAGGAAGTGACCAACTGTGAGTTATACCGTAATTGGAACATCAGCTTTTCGCAAAACAAATGTTGCGCTTTTTGCAGCAGGCTTCAACACATTTTCGATTTTATATTGTACACAGGCCATTTTACCCGAATTTTCTAGAGAATTCGGGATATCCCCGGCGTTTGCCAGCTTGTCTCTTTCGTTAACAACCATTACGCTAGCGGTTAGTATGCTTTTTTTAGGTTCTTTATCAGAAGTGTGGGGACGAAAGAAACTGATGGGTCTATCGTTAATTTTTGCGTCATTGCTATGCATCATGACAGCATTTAGCTCTACCTTTGAAACGCTGTTAGTCTTTCGCGTCATTCAAGGAATCGTTTTAGCAGGGCTGCCTTCCGTGGCCATGGCTTACTTAGGAGAAGAAATTGAACCAGGGAGTTTAGGAAAAGCGATGGGGATTTATATAAGCGGCAACGCCTTTGGAGGCGTGGCGGGAAGGCTTATGACAGGGGTGCTCACGGAATATTTCAACTGGTCCGTAGCTCTTGATGTTGTAAGCGCAATCAGTTTATTAGCCACCTTTGTTTTTTTTATGAACTTGCCAGATTCACAAAACTTCACTTCACGATCTTTTGAACTTCGTCAGCTTACCGGCTCTCTTCGCAGTCATCTTCAAGATAAAGGGATGCTTTGTCTTTTTGCTATTGGTTTTGCGCTGCTTGGGAGTAACGTAGCTTTATACAATTATATTGGATACGCTTTATCCGCTCCTCCGTATTCTTGGAATCATACGCTTGTAAGTTTTATTTTTGTTATTTTTTTTGTGGGAGTATTCAGCTCGGTCTGGATGGGGACGCTGGCGGATCGATACGGCCGGAAAAAAGTGCTGTTATGTACAATTGCTGTTACGCTTATAGGTTCCATCGTTACGCTGCATCCAGTTTTATGGATAAAAATTACCGGGCTATTGCTGCTGACTTTTGGCTTTTTCGGAAGTCATTCCATCGCAAGCAGCTGGGTGGGAAGAAGAGCCACTCATGACAAGGCTCAGGCTTCGTCTTTGTATTTGTTTTTTTACTATGCAGGATCAAGTGTTGGCGGGACAGTGGCTGGATTATGCTGGAGTGCGTACGGCTGGAAAGGTGTTATTGCTTTAATTGGTGTGTTTCTTACAACAGCCTTTTTCCTAGCTGTTCGTTTGTCAAAAATGCCGGCTCAGCAGACGCATGTTCACTAAAAAAGAATGCAAAGACATGTATGGCTATTGATTTAAAAAGACTTTCCACTCAGCGTGGAAAGTCTTTTTTTAGTTTAAAAGCTGAATAAAAAGCTCGGCTACTTTTTTATGAGCACTGTTAGCAGGATAGATATAAGAGAAACGGCGCTTAAAAGGAGCGGTGTTAACGTTGAGAATCGATAGGTGCTTTTGTTCTACATCTTCTTTAATAGCGCAAAGCGACAGCACAGACATTCCTAAATCGTGAACAATGGCTTCTTTAATTCCTTGATTGCTGCTGATCGTTAGCATGCTTTTCATTTTTAAACCGTTGGACATTAGAACGTGATCTAAATATTCTCTTGTTCCAGAGCCTTTTTCACGCGCTACCCACCGCTGATTTTGTAAATCATCAATTTCTACTTTTTTAAGCTGAGCTAAAGGGTGATCCACTGACGCAACGATGGCAAGTTCATCGTCCATAAAGGACTGAATATGTAAGTCGGACTCTTCCGTGTGTCCTTCAATAAGTCCTACATCTACTTTGAAATGACGAACAAGCTGAGCGATTTCCTTTGTATTACCGATAGTCACTTCTACATCAATATCAGGATATTGTTCACGAAGCTTTGCTAAAAATGAAGGGAGAATATATTCGCCAATCGTGAAACTGGCGCCAATCGTTAGCATTCCTTTGACACGGTGATGATGTTCATAAATATCTCGTTTCGTATGCTCATATATCTGAATCATTTGTTTAGCACGATCGTATAAAATTTCGCCGCTGGGTGTGATTTTTAACATTTTAGGTGAACGCAGGAACAGGGAAGTTTGAAATTCTTTTTCAAGATTTTTGATGTGTACGCTTACGCTTGGCTGTGAAATCATTAACTTTTCCGCAGCTTTTGTAAAGCTTTGCTCTTCTACAACAGAAACAAACGTCTTTAACGCATCATAGTACATAGAGTATGGCTCCTTTTATATTAAAAAAATTAATTATAAACATTATAAAACATTGCTATTGTAATAACTAGAGGCACTTGGTTAAAACAGTAAAATAAGGTGCTGGCTTAAAGATTTATAACGAAAGCAGTACAAGCTATTTTCAGAAGTTAATCTAGTTATTTACATTTCATCTATAAAGCTACTAAACACTTTTTTGTCATCTGTTTGTAACAAAAGTAAAAAAAGTACTTGTTTTTTCCAAAAAACATATTATAATATTAACTGTAATACGATGAGTAATACAGTTAATACACCTAGTACACACATCATGATTTTTGGTAAATGAAGGGAGGCAGACTATGTTTGATTTAGATATTCGTAGTCGCAAGCCGATATACGAGCAATTAGTAGATAAATTGAAAGAGCTTATTATCCATGAAGTCTTTAAGGCCGATCAAAAGCTTCCATCTGTTCGGCTGTTAGCAAAAGAATTAACGATTAATCCAAATACAATTCAAAAAGCGTATCGTGAACTAGAACATCAGAATTATATTTATTCAGTTCCAGGCAAAGGAAGTTTTGTAACGCCTCAAGTTGATACACTAAATAACGAGAAGGTGAAAAAGATGAAAGAAGAATTAGTAAAGCTGTTGGCAGAAGCTATGTATTTAGGGATGGATAAAGATGAAATTCTATCACTTATTTCACAGGCTGAAAAAGCAGTAAAAGGAGGAAGCGATAGTGATTGAACTGAAGGCGATAAAAAAAGAGTTTGAAGAAATGGAAGCTCTAAGAGACGTCACGCTTTCTATAAAAAAAGGATCTATTTACGGACTGCTTGGCTCGAACGGGGCAGGGAAAACAACGCTATTAAAAATCATTGCAGGTATTTACAAGCAAGATCACGGGAAAATCGCAATAGACGGCGAGGAAGTATTTGAAAACGTTGGCTTAAAAGAACGTCTTATTTTTATGCCAGATTCTCTTTATTTTTTCCCTCAAACAACGATTAAGCAATTAGCGTCTTTTTATAGAAGCGTCTATCCGACTTGGAACGAAGAGCGGTTTCAAAAATTAAAAGAAGCTTTCCCAATTCAATTACATAAAAAGGTACACAGAATGTCCAAGGGAATGCAGCGTCAAGTAGGTTTTTGGTTAGCGCTGTCTGCTATGCCTGATGTACTTATCTTAGATGAGCCGCTCGATGGGTTAGATGCGGTAATGCGTCAAAAAATTAAAAACCTTCTTGTTCAAGATGTGGCAGAACGGGAAATGACGATCTTAATTTCATCACATAACTTGCGAGAAGTGGAAGATCTTTGTGATCATGTAGGCATTTTGCATCACGGTCAATTATTAATTGAAAAAGAGCTGGATGATTTAAAATCAGACGTGCACAAAATTCAAGTTGCATTTGAAGGAGATGTGCCGCTAGCGCTTTATGACACGCTAGACATTTTATATCAAGAAAAACGAGGAAGCGTCTTGCTTTGTATTGTTCGAGGAAAAGAAAATCATTTAGTCAACAAAGTTCGATCGTATAAGCCTTTAATTTTTGACATCTTGCCACTTACGCTGGAAGAAATCTTTATTTATGAAATGGGGGATGTGGGTTATGCAATCGAAAACATCATCGTTTAACCGCGGCATGTGGATTCAATCCATGAGAAACGTGGGATGGATTGGGCTTGTCTACTTGTTAGTACTGCTGTTCGCTTTGCCTTTACAACTAATTTTCACTTTCACAGGAAAGGTAGAGCCTTATATAGAGAAACCAGATACGTTATTTAACGTATTGGATGGGCTGGAATTTGTGTTTATGTTTGTTGTACCAGTGTTACTTGGTATTTTCCTATTTAGATATATACAAACGAAGATTGCGGCTGACTATATTCATAGTTTACCAATTAAGCGTTCTACGCTGTTTCATCAAAATATGCTTCTGGGCGCGTTGGTTTTAGTTGTTCCTATTTTAATTACGGGAGTCGTTACTTTTGCCGTTAAAGGAGTTTTAACCGTTGAGGATGTTTATACAACGAGAGATGTTCTAAGCTGGGTCGGTTACAGTATTTTAATTAACTTATTTGTACTGACCGGAACTGTTTTAGCGGGAATGTTCACCGGAATGTCTGTCCTCCAAGGAATCTTTTTATATGTTCTATTTCTTCTACCCGGCGGAATCTCTTATTTAGCTATATCCAATGTAAAGTTTTACTGGTACGGCTATGCGTATGACTATTACGTGAACAAAAATGTTGACAGCCTTGTTCCGTTTTCACACGTAGCGCAAATGGTAGCTCATAAAAGCTTTTCTACTAGTGCATTTGTTTATATTGGACTCATTGTCTTATTTTACATCATTGCTTTAATCACCTACCAAAAAAGAAAAGTAGAAGCTGCTACGCAAACCATTTCAGTTAGCTGGTTAAAACCGGTATTCGTATACGGAGTAACCGCTTGTTCACTCATGTTAGGCGGATTTTACTTTATTAGCATGAAAGGTGAATTTTCATGGATGATCGTGGGCTATATTATTGGTTCATTAATAGGCTATACAGTTGCTCAAATCATTTTAAATAAAACGTGGCGTATCTTTACGAAATGGAAAGGGTATCTAGGCTTTGTTATAGCTGCAGCTATCGTTGGCTTTATCATTCATCTAGATGTGTTCGGCTATTCTACTAAAGTGCCAGCAGCTTCGGAGATTGAAAGTGTATATTTCGATGAAGATATACATCCATTGACTGATAAACCTGAAAACTATGCAAATGGAATGAATGGCTATTATGAAGCTCCATATTATTATACAAGTAAAGAAACGATTCAGAGTGTTCGTCAGCTGCAAAAACAAATTACAGCATCTAAAGATAAGAAGCTGGATCCTGATAAACAAAGTGAAATAGAAAGCAGAAACGGGAAAATGGCTGTATTTGCTTATAAATTAAAAAATGGAAAACAAATGGTCCGAGAATACTTTATTCCATTTTCAGACTATAAAGCTTTTTATAAAGAAATTGCAGAAACAAAAGAATACAAAGAAAATTTCCATCCGCTTTTACGAACAAAAAACACGGATAAAATTAAAAGCGTGAGTTTTTCTGTTCCAGGAAAGTCAAATTCAATCAATATTACAAATCCAGATAAAGTACAAGAACTTATACACGTAGTCAAACAGTCGATGATGAACGAAACGTTTGATGAAATGTACAGCACAAAAGAAAGCTGGGCTTCAATTGAGTTTATGGATGGAAAAGGACAGTACGTACAAACTGCATCTTGGGATAAGTCTTATAGCGAAGTAGAAGCATGGCTGAAGAAAGAGCATTTATATGAACGTGCTCGCCTTATGCCAAAGGACGTAGAAAAAACCGAAGTGTTTAAAAATTCTTCTCATCTTAAAAACGACTATCGTCTTCAAGAAGATTTTACATCTCTAACGAAGGATGAAAAATCAATTAAAGTAAAAAACAATCAGCAGGTAGAAACACTTCTTCAACGTGCTAATTTACGAGACACAGGAGATTATCTTGTTGCTTTTTATTACAAAGATCAAGTAGATACTCCTCAGGTTTACATGTTGAATGAAAATGAGCTGCCAAACGAACTAAAAGAAAAACTAAAATAACAAGGGAGAACTTATTATGTGCGGCGAGGAATTGCAAGATTATTTAAATCAGGTGCTGGCTTATTTATTAAAAAATGGCGTGAATAGACAAGACGCCGAAGATATTACGCAAGAAGTAGCATTAAAATATTTAGAAAAACAAGAAATGGTCGATCCTGAAAAAATAAAAGCTTGGATGTTTCGCGTCGCATTAAATAAACGGTGTGATTTAGGAAGGCGTAAAATAGTGAAAGACCGCTATACGTCTTCTTACAAAGAAGAACCCGTTATGTATACGCCTATTCAGCAGGTGCTCAGAAATGAAGAAGCGGCTGAATGTCAGGCGATTTTAAATCAATTGAATCCTAAGTATCGCAATTTGCTTCTATTAAAATACGGATTAGGGTTTAAATATGAAGAAATTGCCGAGTTATTAAATATGCAGATGACTACGTTAAAATCAGCTCTTTACCGCGCGCGCAAATACTTTGTAAAGGGATATAATGAAGTCATTTAATATAAATGAAACAGCAGCAGTTTGTGAAAAAGCACTTTTTACACAAACTACTGCTGTTTTTTTCGTATTTTTCTTCTTTGGACGGCATAGATAATCAAACTGATCGCACAAAAAGCTAAAGTGATCTCAATCACATCAGTATAAGAAGATGTCGTATTAAAAAAGGAACCGAAAATAAATAAAGCGAGCGTCCAAATAAAACCGAAGGAAAATGAGACTTTAATATAATGCCGATGCTTCATTCCGCTTGCTCCGAGAAAAAAAGGCATCACATGTCGCATTCCTGGTAAAAAGTAGCTTGCGATGATGGCGTGAGATCCATATTCTTGAATCGTTCGCTCAACTTTCATGACATTCTTTTCCCATCGCGGGCGTTTTAATAGCGCAAGCGCCTGAGCTGAAAAAAGACTGGCTATCAAAAACTTAAGATACAAGCTAATCATCATGCCGCTGTAGGTAAGTATAAAAGCTGGAATATACTGAACGGATGGAGACGTAGCCTGGCTGCCTGCAAGCATAATATATACCGGGTCAGGAATAGGAGTAAGGTTGGCTCCGACTAAAATGATAAAAAAGAAATATCCGTAGCCTAATTGGTTAATGGCTCCGATAAGCTGATCAATCACGTTTTCTTCCTCCTTTCTTCATTAGAATACGAGAGAGTGACACACAGTGTTCGCTCAAAATAAAAATAAAGTATAGGTGCGCACAATTTAGGAAAAAAGAGTTATAATAAATAAGAATGTACGTTCTTCTTTCGGGGATTAATTATACAGAAAGAGGTGATAGTATGAAAATGATGTACCCTAAAAACGGCAAAGTTATTCTTCATATTGATGCCAATGCTTTTTATGCATCTGTTGAAACCGCACATGATCATACGCTCAAAGATAAGCCTCTTGCTATTGCTGGCAATCCAAAGGAACGAAGAGGAATTGTTGTAACCTGTAACTATATTGCTCGTAAACGCGGAGTATATGCGCCTATGCCTCTTTGGGAAGCGAAAAGAAAATGCCCCGAGCTGGTTGTTATAAAACCTAATTTTCCATTATATCGCCAAATGTCCAAAAACATGTTTGATTATTTAGTAACCATTTCACCTCTTTTAGAGCCCGCTTCAATTGATGAAGGCTATTTGGATATTACAAACTGTGCTGAATTAGGCTCTCCTCTTGACATAGCAAAGTCCATTCAGCAGCATTTAATACAGACGCTGCAAATTCCTGTGTCAATTGGAATCGCGCCGAATAAATTTTTAGCCAAAACGGCAAGTGATATGCAAAAACCTTTAGGGATTACCATCCTTCGAAAAAGAGATGTCCAAACAGTTCTTTGGCCAAAAGCCGTAGAGGAAATGCACGGAATCGGTAAAAAAACAGCTGAGAAGCTAAATGCGATTAAGATCGTGACCATCGGTGATCTAGCAAAAGCCGCTCCCGGTCTTCTTAAACAAACTCTCGGAATAAAAGGAGAAGTTATGAAAGAACGAGCATGGGGCCAAGATGATCGACAGGTGAACCCTGATCGCCAATCACAGTTTAAATCTATTGGAAACTCTACGACGCTATCTCAAAATGCAGTAGATGAACATGAAGTTCTCCCTATTTTAAATAAACTATCGCATTCTGTAAGCTCTCGTATGAAAGCGAAAAAAGTTGTAAGCAAAACGATTCAACTAACGATACGATACAGTGATTTTAAAACCATTACTCGAAGCCAAACTATTTCAAAAGCAATTAGCGAGCCAAATGATCTTTTTCATTACAGTGCGGTATTATTTCAAAAGCATTGGAACGGAGAACCAATTCGTTTATTAGGCGTAGCTGCTCTTCAAGTGAGCCACCATGTTCAGGAAGAAGAACAGTTAGATTTGTTTACATATGGAGAGCAAGCAAAAAAAGAGCCTTTATACAAAGCGGTCGAAAGTTTGCGTGAAAAATATGGAGATAACATTATTCAAAGCGGTTTAAAAAAACAAAGAGGAAAAAAAGAGAGGTAACTCTCTTTTTTTGTATAAAATAATAGGTTTACACTCATTATAGAAGGGGAAGTACATTACTATCACGGTAATCAAAGTGATTACAAAATGAATTTGATTGCGACTTTTTTGATTGTCTGCAATGAAATTACATAAAATAATCTATGAGGTGATCTTATGTCAGACGTACTATTTACATCTAAAGCAACAGCGGTAGGAGGCCGAGATGGTCGAGTCAAATCAGATGATGGTATTATTGATTTAACCCTTGTAAATCCTTCTCCAAATAACAAAGAAGAAGGAACAAATCCCGAGCAGCTGTTTGCAGCAGGATATTCTGCTTGTTTTGACGGTGCTTTAAATTTAATTGCTAAGAAACAAAAAAAAGACATTGATTCGTCTATTACTGCAGAGGTAAGTCTACTAAAAGACCACACTGATGATGGCTTTAAAATTGGAGTGGTGTTAAACGCTCATATTAAAGGCGTTTCACAAGAAGTAGCTGAGAAGCTAGTAGAAGATGCACATCAATTCTGCCCGTATTCTAAAGCAACGCGTGGAAATGTTAACGTAACGTTAAATACAACGGCTGAGTAAATAAAAAACGCCTGGATTTCTCTTGAATCCAGGCGTTTTTTTTATGTGCAATTTTATATGGTCTATTTTTGATTGTACGTATGCAGTGATTGCAATAACTCCTGCAGCGTTTCTTTCAGCTTTTCTAATTCTCCCTGTGACTTATTTGTCATGCTAAAAACTTCTTCTGGAATATGACAAGCTTTATCACGTAATTTTTTTCCTTTTTCGGTTAAACTAATAAAAACAACGCGTTCATCTTCATGAGAACGCTGACGAATCACTAATTCTTGATCCTGCATTCTTTTTAGCATAGGAGTAAGGGTGCCTGAATCCAAATACAGAAGTTCGCCCATTTTTTTCACGCTGAGTGTTTCATGTTCCCATAAAACAAGAAGGGCTAAATACTGCGGATAGGTTACTCCTAATTTATCGAGCAGCGGCTTGTACACCTTTGTAATTTCTCGAGACGTGGCGTAAATTGAGAAACAAAGCTGATTTTCTAGCTGCAGCTGCTTATAAAGTTGTTCCATTCATGTTGCCTCCAGTCTATTGCTTTTTATTTAATTATACACAATTAAATAGTGGTGTCCAATAACGCCGGATGAAAAAGTAATCAAGCTGTAAATAAAAAATGGGAATTTTACATATACTAAGAAAAAAAGGGAGCTGTGCACATGTATTTTGCAAAAAAAGCCGTAGAAGAAGAAGTAGATCAAATGATGGATACGACTGTATATGCGTGTCAATCTGAATCATGTAATGGGTGGATGAGAGAAGATTTTGTTACGGTTGATTATAACTGTCCGATGTGCGGAACGGAAATGTCGCAGGAAGTACGCGAGCTGCCGAAAATTAAGTACGATCACCAATTTTATAATAAATAAAAAAAGAAGCAGCTGCTTCTTTTTTTATTTTTCACTAAAATTTCATTAAGCTGCGCTAGACTAAGAACCAACATACGATGAAGGTGAGGAATATCAGAATGAATCAAGGGAACTTTTTGAAAGGTTTATTTTGGGGAACCTTATTTAGTATTCCTATTTGGATTTCATTGTTTGGCTGGTTCCGCATTTTATCACATCTTGCATAGTTTCGTTTTATAAACCGTCATACGCGCCCTTATCTTTCTATTTCCGCTATAATAAAGGTGATAGAAAAAATAAGGAGCTGTTCTCATGATTCAATATAAAACGGAGCAAATGACGGTTTTTGAAAGCGCGCTATTTCAAACAACATCTGCAGTAATCGAAACAAAAGACTGTGTCATTGTTGTTGATCCAACATGGCTTCCTCACGAAATTAATGAAATTAAGCAGCATGTTCAAGAGATCTTAAATCATCGCAAACTGTATGTGTTTTTTACTCACGGAGATTTTGATCACGTCATTGGGTATGGCGCTTTCTTAGAATTAAATGCCACCTTTATCGGCAGCAAATTTTTAGAACATCACCCGGACAAAGAAGAGAAAGTTCAAATGGTTAAGCAGTTTGATCATGACTATTATATAAAAAGATCTCATGATATTATATTCCCAGAGTTAGATATTGTTGTAACCGAAAATGAACAGCATATTACTTTAGGTGAAACATCCATTACCTGTTATTTTGCAAAAGGTCATACAAACGATGGCCTTTTTATGATTGTCGATGATTCGATATGGATTGCAGGGGATTATTTATCGGATTTTGAATATCCGTACATATATGAAAGTGTAAATGATTACCGCGACACGCTTGCCACTGCGCGACACATTTTAGCTAAGCACCAAAATCTAACGCTAGTTCCCGGGCACGGGAAAACGACACATCACCGAGTTGAAATTCAAAGACGGGTGGAGATGGCCAGCTCTTATTTAGATGAACTGCAAGCGGCAGTGAAAGAAAACAATAAAGAAGCGCTCGATAAGCTAAATGATAAACTGGCGTTTCCCTCTGATTTCACGGCACAATGTCATCAGAAAAACGTTGAAATTATGAAAAGAGAATTGCTGTTATAGAAATCGAGTGTACAGTCATCCCGTCGATATTAAAAGTAAGAAACCGCATCTTCTGTTGGAGATGCGGTTTCTTACTTTCCTTTATTTATCAATTAAATGAAACTTTTTCCTTTTCTGTCCGTTTATATAAATAAGAAATTATTTTATTTATAAAGGAGTATGACAATGGGGAAAAACGGTTGTGTAAAATGCGGACATACAGAAGCAAAAACAAAAGAAATTGCTACAACGGGAACGGGACTGTCTAGATATTTAGACGTTCAGCACAATCACTTTACAGTGGTATATTGCACGAACTGCGGATATTCAGAGCTATATAATAAATCATCTTCAAGAGGCAGCAATATTATTGACTTATTTTTTGGAGGATAAAGATGAGTATCGACCTTATTGAAATCCACAAAGACAGGCGCGCTTCCTATTTGAACCTGCTATTAATAGGGGATGAAGACGAAAAAGTGGTGAAGTCGTATATAAATGAAGGTTCCTTATTTACCATTGTGTATGAAAAGAAGGAGATAGGAGTTGTGCAGTGCCTCATCGATGAAGAGGAATCGGCAGTAGAAGTAAAGAATATTGGTTTAAAAAAAGCATACAGAGGAAAAGGAATCGGCAGCAAAGTTATTAAAAAGTTAGAAGCATTGTATGAGTGTAACCATTATTCTAAAATGATTGTAGGAACAGCGGACTCCAGTCTTGAAAACATAGCATTTTATAAAAAGGCAGGCTTTTATCAAAGGGGTGTCAGAAAGAATTTCTTTTTGCAGTATGTTCCACCGATTTACGAGAATGGCTTGCAAGCTATCGATATGATTATGTTTGAAAAAAAATTAAAAAGCAGAAGCGACTAACACGCTTCTGCTTTTAGTGATTAATCTAAAATTTGAAGTTTTACCGTTTTGCGTCCCCAATTTAAAGCTGAGCTTTGAGATGCCATAAATAAATCAACGCGAGTACCTTTAATGGCACCACCAGTATCTCCAGCAATTGCTTCTCCGTAACCTTCTACGTATACGCGAGAACCTAATGGAATCACGCGAGGATCCACTGCAATTACTTTTCGATTAGGATTTGACCTTAGGTCGATGCCTGTAGCAGTGATTCCACTGCAGCCCGCACAGTAAGCAGTATAAGCTGTTGCTTCAACCGTAATCTCTTTTGAAACCGACTTGCTTTCTTGCGCTGGAGCAGGTGCCGGCGTTGAAGTTGACGGTGTTGATGGTTTCGCCTGAGCTGCAGCTTGTCCGCCTACTTGTAGCACTTGATTAATGTAAATCGTATTAGACGATAAGTTATTCCATTGTTTTAATTGAGAAATTGAAATGCCGTGGCGCTGTGCTACGCTCCACATTGTATCTCCAGGCTGAACTTTGTAACTTTTACTGTTGCTGGGAGCCGGGGATGCTTGCGTTTCGTTTGTTTTTTCTTGTACAGGTGTTGAAGGTGATGATGAAACAGTTCCTGTTCCGCTTATTTTTAGTACTTGATTCACATAAATTAAATGACTAGATAAGTTATTCCACTCTTTTAGCTGCTGTACAGAAGTACCGTTGTTTTTAGCGATACGATAAAGCGTGTCGCCTGATTTTACTGTATATGTATGATTTGAAGATGTCGTAGTTGGAGTTGAACTAGATGGAGAGTCAGTAGATGTAGATCCAATTTGTAATGTTTGGTTTGCATAAATTAATGTGGAAGAAAGACCGTTCCACTTTTTTAAGTCTTCAACTGTTACATTATGCTGCTGTGAGATGCTGAATAACGTTTCTCCAGCTTTTACTTTATGCGTGTCTGTGTCAGCTGATGCTGCGTCTGCAATTCCAATTGATACTAAAGCTGTAGCCCCTAATGTAAAAATGTGTTTTTTCATCTAATATTTCTCCTTTATTTCCAATAGTTGTCTCTTATTCTATCAGCAATATGTAACAAACTCATGACAAAATGGTGGGTTTTATATTACAAGTTTGTAACAATACGTCTAAAGATATAGAAAAAACGCGGTTTTTTTACGATTATGATGAAAAAAGTCTTAATACGTCTATAGAGATAGAATAGTAAAAAAGGTATTCTACTTTTATAAAAATGAAAAGGAAAGAAGCTATGCTATATTCAAATGACATGATAGAATAGACAAGTTAGAAATGAACGGATAAAAAGGGAGTTAGACATCTATGGAAAAACGCTCTATCTCTTCATATTTAAAAGCATGGGTGCGCGCACTTTCAATTGAGATTAATTATATGAAGAAACACGGCGGAGAAAAGTATACGGTAGGAAAAGGAGAGTACTTAGGGCAGCAGGAGGATGCGTATCTTTACCGGTTTGAACGCACAGCCGATTTATACCTTTTTGATGGAGCTCAGGTACGCCTTGTCCACCAGCATAAAGAAAGTAAAGGAGAAGTTATCGGAACAGAAGGATTTGATTTGTACCTTAAAATAGATGCATTTATTGGACAAGAAGTAGACGAACTCGATATATATAACGAACCATGGGAATTATTGCAGGCTCTCATTGATAGACTCACGGAAGCAAAAGATTACAAGCAAAAAATAGTAAGAATCAAACGTCTTATGGGAGGTGATAGTCCTGTTCGTCATAAGGAGTATACGTCTAAGAACGCTCTTCATGAAGTGTTGCTGCGAGCGCGTTATAACCGTACTACGTATATTTGGGGTCCTCCTGGAACTGGAAAAACATATACGCTATCCAAAATCGCGGCAAGCTATTACCGGAAATCAAAGCGGATCCTTTTATTATCTCACAGTAATGCAGCGGTGGACGGTTTGCTGCAAGAAACTGCGCGTCAGTTAAAAAAGAAAGAAGCTTGGAAAAAAGGAAAACTCATTCGATACGGAGCAACAAAAAGCAGCGGCTTAGAAAATATAAAAGTAGAAGAAGTCATTGGAGAAGATGATCCGGATTTAGCTCAGGAGATGCGTGATCTACAAGAAGAACGAGTTTACTTAAGCAGGTATCCCAATAGAGCTCACCAGCTTCAGCAAGTTAACAAAAAGCTAAACGCCCTTCGTAACAAGTGGATTGAAGCGGAGAAAAATGTTTTTGATCAAGCGTATATTGTAGGCACTACTTTATCAAAAGCGGCTATTGACCGATTACTTTATCAAAGTGAATTTGATATGGTTGTGGTAGATGAAATTAGCATGGCATATGCACCGCAAATTGCTTTTGCAGCTACGTTAGGAAAACGAATTGTCGTATGCGGCGATTTTAAACAGCTTCCCCCGGTATCTCAATCTTCTCATGCTGAAGTGAAGAAGTGGCTGCAGCGAGATTTATTTGAGCAGACGGGTCTTGTAGAGCAAGTAGAAAGCGGTGAGATACACCCGCATCTTTTTATGTTGACGAAGCAAAGAAGAATGCATAAAGATATCTCAGCTTTTACAAATCGCTATATTTACAGCAATCGAGTAGCAGATCATCCATCTGTCACAACAAGTCGAGAAGTGGTAGCAGGCAGCCGGCCGTTTGCTCATGAAGCAGCGTTTATGCTTAACATTGGTCATTTGCATTCTTCCGCTATGCGAGATGTCGCTTCCGGCTCACGTTACAATGTGATAACGGCTGTTTTGGCGGTAAGTTTGATGCTGCGGGCACGCAAAGCTTCTTCAGCTACTCTTGGCTATGTAACTCCTTATAAGTCCCAAGCTAAATTGATCAACGCATTTCTTCAAGATATTGAACCAGCTAGCGGTATAATTGCAGCAACCGTACACAAATTTCAAGGCGCGGAACGAGATATCATGATTTTTGATACGGTCGATACAAAGCCGCAGTCAAAACCAGGGTTACTTTTAACAAATGAAAATAGCGATCGATTGGTAAATGTGGCGGTGACGCGTTCAAAAGGAAAATTTATTATGCTTTCAGACGAGTCGTTTGCCCAGCAGCGTGTACCAAAGGAGCGAGCGTTATGGAAGTTGGTCAACCACTTTAACGAAAATCAAAAAGTATACCAACCTCAGCAGTTTTTAAAAGAAGTCATTCAGCATCCTAAATTGATTTGGTACCATCCATCGAACAGCAATCAGTTAAAAAAAGACTTATATCAAGCTCGGCAGCAGATTTTGTTGTGTATTCCTTATGCTTCCCTTGTTCCTCAAGAAATACGGGATGTGTTAAATTCGTTTAAAGGTGAAGTGACCGTTCTTACTCGTGAACCAACAGAAGTTCGAATTGACGGTGCTCATGTCATTTCATCTGCTGTTCCGATGTCACTGCTTATCATCGATGAATCCACTATATGGATCAATATGCCTTATGGCGGAAAGAATGAAGCATTTATGGCAGCTAGAATTGAATCAAAGCTAGGCGCTAAACAGCTTATTCGGTCAATTGACTTTACCGAAGATAAAACAAGAAATCAAGAAACGAAAATGTATATAGAAACAAATAAACCACAATATTCTTTGAACAATTACCTTCGCAGCTGGGATCGCTGTGAATCTTGTCAGCATATGCGAGAAGTAGAGATAACAAAAAAAGGAAAAGTAAGGTTTATTTGCTATTATTGCGGGAAAACAAGTGGGGCAACACGTTTATTAGTGGAAAAATATTTAAACTACGTACATGCTGTATGTAAAGCATGCAAGCAGCCAATGAACGTAGAGTATGATGAAAATAAAGGCGTCTACGCATGTTGTCCATCGTGCAAAAAGGAAGTTTTGCCTAGAGATTTATTGTAACTTTAGGAAAAGGGCGTGATCTTATCGTTTATTCTCGTAATATAGCGGCTTTAGCTGATTGTTTGCTAGAAGGAAACGTTCAAAAAAGCTGGCTGCTCATTGCTATATATATAGAAGAAGGCCATTCTTCAACTGACGTATACACGTTTCTGACAGAAGCAATGTACGAGATAGGGAAAAGGTGGCAAGAAAATAAAATTTCAGTCGCGGACGAGCATCTGGCTACTGCAACCTGTGACTATGTGTTAACTCGCTTTCAGCTGTCACAGCATCAATTGCTTCAGCGCCATCGAGCACTTCTTTTTTGCATTGAAGGAGAAGAGCATTACTTAGGTATTAAAATGATTGCAGGACTTATGAGAGAACAGGGATGGGAAGTTAAAAATTTAGGAGCAAACTTGCCGCTGCCGTTTGCTCTAAAAAGCATTGAAAGATGGGACCCTGATGTAGTGTGCTTATCTGTCTCACAAGTGCATTTGCTGCCTGATTTACAAAAATACATTGCTGAGATTGAAAACATGCCGCAAAGTCCTCTTGTATTAGTGGGCAGCAGGCTTCTCAACAAGCACGATTTGTCGGCTTCAGGATCTTCAAGAACCATATTCATTAATCATATTCAAGCTTTTAAAGACTGGCTTCTAATCAACAATAAAGAAAGTTCGACGCAAGATAAAATGTTAGCAATGGGGGAAGAAATATGATCAGTTTGCCGATTCAACACATTCCGGTTCCAATGTTTTTACTCAATAAAGACAACGAAATAATTGAATTTACACCAAGCGTCACGAAAAATTTCCCGCCTGTTCAGAACTTTTTAGATCTAGTTGATGAAGACAGCCAAGAAAAAGTAAAAAGAGCACTCCAGGGAAAGGAAGAAGTGCAAATCGAAGTAAATATGCGCACGTTTTCTAACCCGGTTGCTCTTTTTGATTTTCATTTTAAGCCTGAAGCCTATCATTCGCTGCACGCTGTTTTCTGCTATCCTATTCATGAGCATATGACGAGTGTTCAATCAACTCTTCAACAGTTTCGCTCTATGCTTATGCAAGACTCATCACAAGTGAACCAAGATTTTTCAGTCAGGGAAACAGATGTAGAAACGGCGAAAAAAATGCAGCTAGTTGATCTTCAGCGTCATTTTCGAGAAATGAAAACAAATGTGCTAACCATTCAAGACCTCCTAAGTATTATCCGCTCCGACGTAATTGAAGCAGGAAAAGGAGAATATATTGAATTGGTCTCTACACATTTGTTTGACATCCAAGATGTAATTAATCAGGAGCTTGAATGTTTAAGGCAGAAGAACAAAGTACATTAAGAAAGCGGCAATCGGATTTCTACCGTTGTTCCTTTTCCTTCTTCACTATCATACGAAATGCTTCCTTTATGATTACTAATGATTTTGTGACTCACCATCAATCCTAATCCTGTTCCTTTTTCTTTTGTTGTATAGAAAGGCTCGCTAATTCGTGTTAATCGATCTTTCGGCATGCCTTTTCCTTCATCTATCACTTGGACGACTACTTGATTTGTATCTGGATCAAATTTAGATACCACCAGAATAGACCCGGGGTCATCCATCGCTTCAATAGAATTTTTCACCATGTTGATAAATACTTGTTTCATATCTTTTTCAATACAATGAACAACAGGTAATTTTTCTTCAAAATCTGTTGAAATAGTAATGTTTTTAAGAATGGCCTGTGTATGCAGCAGCGTACATACGTCTTGAAGAATTAAATTTATCTGTTTATTTTCATATTTTACGACTTCGGGTTTGGCTAGAATGAGCAGTTCGCTAATGATCAGTTCTAAGCGGTTAAACTCGGACATCATGACATCCATATATTCTTTTTTATACGTTTCTTCTTGCATCATAAGCTGTAAAAAGCCCTTTAATGATGTAAGAGGGTTTCGTATTTCATGGGCAATGCCAGCAGCCAGCTGTCCAAGTGCTGACAGCATCTCTGAATTTTTGAGCATCATTTCCGACTGTTTGCGCTGTGAAATGTCTTCGCTTAACCCAATGTAATGGATGATTTCATCCTGATCATTTTTAACAGGCATTAAGGCTAACTGTTCCCAAACGGTTTCTCCGCCTTCTTGAACGTAGGAAATTTCTCCGTTCCATTTTTCTCCTCTGTATACTTCATTCCAAATCTTAGGGAATCTTTTAACCCCCAGCTTTTTTGTATATAAGTCATAAAGGTGTAAACCAAATACTTCCTGCGGCGCATGCTTTTGTTCCATGAACTTTTGATTAATGTACTTAATTTTACCTTGATGATCGGTAATAAAAATGCCCGTAGGACTGTGAGCAACTGCAAATGATGTAATAGCCAATTCTTCATTTGACCGTTTAATTTCTGTAATATTAATAAACGTAATAACTACACCGTTAATTAAATTCTCATTTGTACGATAAGGCATCATTTTCATGCTGTACCATTGGTTATCGTAGCTTTGAATTTCTTTTTGAAGGGTGTTATTTGTTCTTAAAACGTGCATTGCGTCCTCGATTAGATGGTCATATCTAAAGTTATGCGAAATATGAAAGAAAGGTCTTCCGATATCTTGATGAAGAACGTTGATCACTGTTTTCGTTTCCGGCGTAAATAATTTAATATTCAGCTGCTCGTCTAAAAAGATGGTAGCAATAGTTGTGCTGATTAATAAATTATCGATATCGTTGTTTAAGTCCGTTAATTCTTCAATCTTTCGCTCGTACTGGTTGTTAACACTAATTAACTCTTCATTAACAGACTGCAATTCTTCATTTGTGGACTGCAGCTCTTCGTTGGAAGCAATCAGTTCTTCGTTCGTAGACTTTAGCTCCTCATTTGCTGTTTCTAGCTCTTCAATCGTCGTTTGCAAATGCTGCTGCGTATAATGAAGCTCTTGCTCTAAATCTACTACAAGCTCACTAATAGAGCTTGTTTGATTAAGAAACATGGGCTCTCCCTTATCAATAATGGCACTATCTGTCTGTTCATCAAACATAAGTAAGTAAAGAGAGTGATTTGTTGGAAGAGCAGATATCGTAATATTAAAGCGGCGCTGCACGTTGTTTATGACAAACTCAATGTGCTGACAGCATACGCTCATACCTTGCTCTTTTACGCGTTTAATAGCTGCTCCAATGGCTAAAGAGACGTGAACAGGAACCATTTTGAAAATTGTATAATTAATTTTCCCTACAGGAACGTTAATAAGCTGAGTCGCTTCTTTTGAACAAAATATCACTTCGTTGTATTCATTTAATACGAGACAAGGGCTCATAAAGTGATCAATCATTGACTGATACATCTCATCTAATTTAAGCGAAGGAAGAGGCTTATAAAGTTGACTTGGCAGCGGCACGCTAGAAAAATCACCTTCATGCAAGTTGGATTTTGAAAGATTAAAAGCTCCCGTAATTTGTCGGCTGGGCTGTCCGGAACGCTTAAATATTTTCCACTTACTGTTGATAGGGCGGAACAAATCAGACAAGTTTCCCGTTGTTTCGCTAGGGCCTAAAAAAAGTACGCCTTCTTCTGTCAAAGAAAAATGAAAAAGAGACAGAATGCGCTGCTGCAGTTCAGCTTGGAAGTAAATCATCATATTTCGACAGCTAATTAAATCAACGTTTACAAAAGGCGAGTCTTTTCCTATATTATGGGGGGCAAAAACAATCATTTTGCGGATTGTTTTTTTAACTTGATAACTCCCGTGTTTTGTTTGCTCAAAATATTCATTAATCTGAGCTGCTGAGAAGGAATGAACTTCCGCTTCTTCATAAATACCTTGACTAGCTCTTTTGATTGCATGACGATCGATGTCCGTAGCAAAGATTCGGACATCGAAATAACGGTTGATTGTTGATAAATAGTCATGAAGCAAAATAGCTAATGTATATGCTTCTTGACCAGTAGAACAACCTGCTACCCAGATGCGGATTTCATCTTCTTGACTATGAATCTTTCTTTCAACTAATTGAGGGATGACTTGTTCTTCAATAATAGAGAATGCTTCTTTATCTCTAAGAAATTGTGTCACTCCAATCAGCAAGTCTCGCTGCAGTTCGACGATTTCTTCGGCTTCTTTACATAAATAGTCCCGGTATTCTTCCATCGTTTGAGAGGGCGGATCGAGTAAAGCCATTCTCTTTTCAAGTCGTCGCAGCACCGTGTTTTTTTTGTACATAGAGAAGTCGATGCCTGTTTTCTTCTTTATTAATGAATAAATGTATTGCAGCGTTTCTTCATTATATGTAAATTCAGTTTGGCTGACATGCGTTTGCACAAGGTCAGGCATATCAGCAGGAGAAAGAATATAATCAGCAAGGTGTGCATCAATAGCGCTTAGGGGCATATCTCTGTACTTTGCTGTGCTTTCATCTTGTACAAGTACAGTTCCGCCATACTCTCGTATCGTTTTTGCTCCTCCTGTTCCATCATTTCCTTTTCTCGATAAAATAATGGCTGTGCACCGGTGTTTTTTTGCAGCAGCCAGAGAATGAAAAAAGGCGTCAATCGGATACTTTACCTGATCATTTTCTTCATAAGGACGAAGGCGAAGAGTATGATCAACAACGGTCACATAATGATGGGGAGGATTTAAATAAATTGTGTCTTCTTGTAAAGTCATCCCGTCTTGTGTCAGTTTGATATTCATTCCTGTTTTTTTTGCTAAAAGTTCTGGCATAAAACTTTTATATTTAGAGGAAAGGTGCTGCACAATAATAAACGCCATTCCATTTGGTGAAGGCATATTAGCGAAAAACTGCTCAATAGCTTCTAACCCTCCGGCAGAAGCGCCAATTCCCACAACGTGTAAATCCTGTTTCTCTATTCCTTCTGAAGACGATGGAACTGTAGAAAACGAGTTGTTCTTCATAATAGAACCTCCAATAATGTTTAGACACTTCCTAGATTGTATGTCGTTTTGTTTATTTTAATGTCGACAGCACAGCGTGGTTTACATCAAAAGTAAATTTTTTTAAAAAAACCAAGATGCTGGTACATAGGTTCATTTTAGCAAACCTATTATATTGTTCAAATAACGTTTTCAAAATTCCTCTATTTTTTGCAAAAAAATTTAAAAGTCCAAACTATATAATATGCCCCGATTTTCTTTATATAAACGTATTTTTATAAAAAAAATCGTTTTTTTTTGCAGAAAAAAATATTTAAAAAAGTTTTGTTTACGCTTACATATGCATAAGGTTATACGCTCAAGGAGGAAAAAAACGGTTAAATCCAACTTGACACTCTTTTTCAGCATGTTACTATAGGAACCGTTGAAAGAAACGAGAACAAAAATACGAACAAATGACAGGGGAGATTTGATGGATCAAAAACAAAAAGTTGCTTTTTTAGGTGCTGGATCAATGGCTGAAGCGATGATTTCCGGTATGGTCAATGCAAAGAAATTACCTGCTGAAAATATTATCGTAACAAATCGAAGCAATGATGCGCGACTGCATGAACTTGAAAATAGATATGGTATCACAGCAGTAAAGCGCAGCGAGCTGAAAACAGATGACATTGATGTTTTTATTCTAGCGATGAAGCCAAAAGGCGCTGAAGAGGCATTAAACGAATTAAAGCCTCAAATCAACAAAGACCAGCTTGTCCTATCTGTTCTTGCAGGGATTTCGTCTTCTTACATGGAAGAGTTATTGCATGATGAACAGCAGGTCATTCGAGTGATGCCGAATACATCAAGTATGATTCAGCAATCAGCAACGGCTATATCTCCAGGTCAATATGCTGCAATGGATGCTGTGCTAACAGCAAAAGAGCTGCTTTCTGCAATCGGAAAAGTATACGTGATTGATGAGCCACAAATGGACATTTTCACAGGAATTGCCGGAAGTGGACCCGCTTATTTTTATTTCCTTATGGAGCATATCGAAAAAGCAGCTAAAGAAGAAGGTCTCGATCCTGAGCTAGCACGTGAAATTGGCGCCCAAACCATTTACGGTGCAGCAAGAATGATGATGGAAAGAGATGAAACGCCGACGGAGCTTCGTGAAAATGTGACGTCTCCAAACGGTACAACAGCAGCTGGTTTAGACGCCTTAGCTAAACACGGCGGCGGAGAAGCAATGATGCAAGCAGTCAAAGGAGCATCAAAGCGTTCAAAAGAAATGAGTGCTCAACTACAAAAAGTGGCAAGTACTAATTAATTCGTCACTTATCTTCTTCGTGAATTCCTCACCACAAAAAAATAATCATAAACAAGAAAACATACAGAACACACTAGGAGTGATTTGATGAGTCCCGACAATAAGAAGCGGGTTGTAATTAAAATTGGAAGTAGTTCATTAACAAGTTCACACGGCGAAATCAGCAGACGGAAGCTCGAGCGCCTTGTCGATCAAGTCGTAGACTTAAAAGATAGCGGTCATGAAGTGCTGTTGGTTTCATCAGGAGCTGTAGCTGCAGGGTACCGCAAGCTTGGCTGCTTAGAGCGACCTAGCTCTTTACCTGAAAAACAAGCAGCTGCCTCAATCGGTCAAGGACTGTTAATGGAAGCTTATTCAGAACTGTTTCTATCACATGGATACGTTGCTTCTCAAATCTTAATTACAAGAGACGATTTTTCAGACGAAAATCGTTACAACAATGCACGAAATACAATTAACGTGCTGTTAGAACGCGGCATTGTGCCAATTGTCAATGAAAACGACACGGTAACCATCAATCGATTAAAATTTGGCGATAATGATACACTTTCAGCTAAAGTTGCTGGACTAGTGGATTCCGACCTGCTTATTATTTTATCGGATATCGATGGCTTATACAGCGCGGACCCTCGCCAGGATCCAAATGCAAAATTAGTTCCTCACGTAGGGGAAATCACGCAAGAAATCGAAGAATCTGCAGGAGATTCAGGAAGTTCAGTTGGAACAGGCGGTATGCGCTCGAAAATTGACGCGTTCAAAATCGCTATGGCGTCAGGAATTCCAGCATTTTTAGGAAGAGCCGGCGTGCCAAACATCTTAACACAAGCGGTTGACGGAGATGCAACAGGAACGTATTTTGAATCTGAAGATGATTCTGCGAACCTTAATCAGAAAAAGCAGTGGATTGCGTTTAACTCTGGTCCTGAAGGGGAAATAGTAGTCGAAGATGCCGCGAAACGTGCAATTATTGAAGATAAAGAGCCTTTACTTCGCGAGCATGTTAAATATATTAAAGGCCACTTTAGTGAACGAGCAGTTGTACGTATTCTAGATAAAGACGAAAATGAGCTGGCTCTTGGCGTGACAAATTATTCATCTGATGAACTTGCACTGAATGAGCCAATTGATCAACCGATTGTAGACAGCGAAGGTCTAGTGTGTCACTTAGAAATTCCAGTACCGGTCGGTTTGTAAGCAAACATGCTGTAAAGAAAAGGAGCCCTTCCTTTTCTTTGCATGATTGCATTTACCTCTTATGCCTCACACTTTAAAATCAAACAAAACTAAAACGAATCCAGGAGTGATTTGGTGTTACAAACAAATGAAAAGTATTCAGTAGAAGAACAAGCTATTTCAGCAAAAAAAGCAGCTAAGAAATTAAGTTTACTAACAACAGAACAAAAAAATGATGCGCTGTTAACGATTGCCTCTACACTTGAAAACAACACGGAGTATATTTTAAAAGCAAATGAAGTAGACTTAAAAAACGGTAAAGAAAAAGGGTTTGACGAAGCGCTGATGGATCGCCTTGCTCTTTCAGCGGAACGTGTAAAAGAATTTGCTAACGGCCTTCGTGAAGTTGCTGAGCTAGACGATCCAACAGGAGATATCTTATCAAGCTGGACATTGGATAACGGTCTAGATGTAAAGCAAGTACGCGTGCCTCTTGGCGTTATCGGAATGATTTATGAAGCACGTCCAAACGTCACGGTAGATGCAACAGGGCTAGCGTTGAAATCTGGAAATGCCATTGTGTTAAAAGGCGGCTCTTCAGCTATTTCATCTAACCAAGCTATCGTGGACATTATTCATAAAGCTCTTGATGAAACGCCAATTCCTAAAGAAGCGGTACAGTTTATTTCAAGTACAGATCGTGCGGCTACGCAAGAATTATTTACAATGAAAGAGCATATTGACGTGCTAATTCCGCGCGGAGGGGCTTCATTGATTCAAGCGGTGGTCAATAACGCAACGGTTCCCGTGTTAGAAACGGGAGTCGGAAACTGCCATATTTATATCGATGAACAAGCTGACGTTAAGAAGGCCATTCCGATTTTGATTAATGCAAAAACAGATCGACCAGCGGTGTGTAACGCAGCAGAAACGGTTCTTGTACACAAGAACTGGCTCGATTCTCATAAAGAAGAATTGATTCAAGCATTCAATGATCATAATATTGAAGTATATGGTGACAAAGCGACAGTAGGTGAAATTCCTGGAGCAAAACCAGCGGCTGAAAAAGACTGGGCTGAAGAGTATCTGCGCTTAGCAATCGCAATGAAAGTAGTAGAGAGTGTGGATGAAGCGATTGACCATATCGAAACATATGGAACAAAACACTCTGAAGCCATCATTTCAGAAGATGAACAAGCCGTTTCACGCTTCATGTCTCTAGTGGATGCAGCCGCACTGTATCATAATGCATCTACGCGTTTTACTGACGGAGGAGCTTTAGGATTTGGAGCTGAAATTGGGATCTCAACTCAAAAGCTTCATGCACGCGGTCCAATGGGACTTCCTGCGCTTACGACAATTAAATATATTATGAGTGGAAACGGACAAACTCGATAAGAAAAAAAGCGAGCCTAATCATGTGCTCGCTTTTTTTTATGAAAAGCAAAATAAGTAAATGGAAGCTGATTTGTAAAAAAATATAAACTCTGTTATAATAGTAAAATATATAATTTTTGTGATCTTCATTTTTGTTCTTTTCAGACTATCCCGTTGTTTTAAGAAAAGCAACTGCTATCTGCTTTGTTATAACTTCATTTTTATTTTAGTCTTTCAAGACGCCGTATGTATTCCTCAAAGATTGATTTACGGATGTATAGTATCACTTTATCTTGCACCATTTACCACATTTACACGCTAAGTTAATCTTCATTTATTATCCACTTAAAAAGTACTGTTTAAAGGAGACGATGTGTATGTATAATCGTAAAAATTTAGAGCCGGCTGTTATTGAAGAAACAAAAGTTTGGGAATGTACATCAGATACGTGTAATTGCTGGGTTCGAGATAACTTTAAAAGCGGAGATCAGCCAACTTGTCCAATTTGCAAAAGCGAAATGAAGCAAGCTGTAAAAGAACTGCAGGTTATTCATAATCCTAGAGTCATTGATTAATAACTTTTAGGAAGACGTTTTTTGAAAGGGGTTTGTGGATGTTTCTAGGAATTGATCATGTTCAGCTTCTTGGTCCAGAAGGATGCGAGCAAGAAGCAAGAAATTTTTATGAAAATCTTTTAGGAATGAAAACTGTTCTTAAGCCGGAAAATTTAAGGCACAGAGGCGGCATATGGTTTCAATGTGGAACTCAAGAAGTGCATATCAGTATTCAAGATGACTACATACCTGCTAAAAAAGCGCATCCAGCTTTTGTCGTGGAAGATATCAAGACGCTTAGACGTAAGTTGGCACATTCGGGCTGCGTTCTTTCTGAAGAAGAGCCTATTGCAGGGAGAGAGCGTTTTTTTGTCCACGACCCGTTCGGAAATCGATTAGAATTTTTACAATATGACAAATAAAAGACCTCCAAGCGGAGGTCTTTTATTTTAAGGCGTTATCTAAATACGTATATACCGTTTCTTTGCTAACTAATACTTCATTTTCTCTGTCTTTATCTTTTTGCCACTTTTCCTGTGCTTTTGCTAATACTTCTTCGACTTCCTCCTTTGGAACGACAATGACTCCACCGTCGTCACCTGCAATAAGATCCCCAGGACGGATCTTCACGCCCCCGCAGGAAATGATCTCGTTTACCTTTCCTTTTTCTTTTTTGCTGCTTGCTGCGATCGTAGAGCCCTTACAAAATACAGGGAAATTAAGCTTTTCAATGTCTTCCTGATCTCGTATAACACCATCTAGTACAATACCGCTTATTCCAACAAGCTTCGCCATGGCTACTACGAAATCTCCTGCTAAGGCACGGTTACAGTAGCTTTTTCCATCAATGACGAGCACGCTTCCGGGCTCCGCTAGTCGAATCGCTTCAAGCACTGAGTAATTATTACCAGCAGGCGTATCTACGGTAAGAGCCGGCCCAAATAGTTTGTAATGACGCTGCAATGGCTTAATAGAAAAGTCTAAGTGGTTTGCACCTTCCATTGCATCTGATAAATTTGCTGTTGATAATGGGAGCTGTTCATTCAACATCGTATCTCTCCTTTTTAACTTTAGTCTATCTATACATATTCATATAAGAGAAAGCTCTTATTTATGAAAGGGCAAGTAGATAACGTGAAGCATTGACCATCAATTAACTGCAAATGTACAGCATTAGAAGCTTCCAAAGCCAATTTTTAATGAATTTTATTATATCTTTGAGGCGCTGTTTCTCGTATGGTATTCGTCATATAAGCACCTATATCCTTTAATTAGTAATAAAGGCGAAGGTAGCAAAATACATGCAAACGTTTAATCCTATGAACATTTGATGGAGCTTGATGCATTTTTATATAAAAAAGTGAAACCTTTTGGTATGATGAAACGTAGGAACATATATGGAAATCATATATGAAAAAACATATGTGACGTTAGTCATTTAGTGGAGGGAAAACAATGGTAAAAAAATTATTGGCCGCATTTATTGCATTAGCGGTTGTGTTTTCACCAGTTGGTGGATCACTTATTCATGACGGTTCAAACGTAGCAAGCGCAAAAGGGTATAAATCAGGAAAGCGCTCTTTTGACAGCGGAAGCAATAACCAATCAAGCTTATTTAAAAACAATAACAGTAATTCAGTTAAGCAAAACAATACGTCTAAAAATTCATCATCTAAGAGTACAGCGGCTAGCTCAAAGCGTGGCGGCTTAATGAAAGGTCTTTTAATGGGAGGAATTGCGGGCTTATTATTCGGAAGCTTACTATCTAGCTTAGGACCATTAGGCCCAATTTTAGGCTTTATGGTAAACATGCTTGTGATTGTAGCTTTAATTCTTCTTGTAGTAAAGTTATTCCAAAGCGTACGTAGCAACAAGCGTAAAAATGAGGAAGTGAAATCTTGGAGACAATAAAAATTTCTGAACAAGATATTATCAATGCGATGTGTTTGTATATCGCGGAAAAAAAACAAGTTCAGCCTCAAGAAGTAGAGATTGAGCTAATGTATGATGATGACTACGGTTTTTCAGCAGAGTCATACGTACATGATCGTAAGCAGGTTCATATTACTTTGAACATTATTGAAGCGCTGCGCTTTTGGCTGGATACGGAAATGAACGTAGACCCATACGCAGCAGGACTAGAACTGGAATTAGACGACGAAGAAGGTATTATCGCTTTTGCTAAATTAAGTCGATAAAGAAATCTTCAATAAAAAGCCCGCTCAAGTGAGCGGGTTTTTATTAGGATTTTAACTGTTCGTTGGAACTGGACTTATCGCGTTTTTTAGTGAAAAACCACCAGTTGGCATCTCCAAGCAATTTCATAAGAGAAGGGACAAGAAGCATTCTGACAATCGTTGCATCGATAAATATAGCTAAAGCAATTCCTACACCCATTTGTTTAACAGGAGTTACGTCTGTAAAAGCAAAGGCTCCTGTAATCACAATCATGATTAAAGCAGCGCTCGTAATGATTTTACTAGTGGAAGCTAAGCCTTCTACGGTTGCCACATTATTATCGCGGGTTTGATGGTACACTTCGTGAATGCGCGAAATTAAAAAGACTTCGTAGTCCATGCTAAGCCCAAATACAAGGCCGAAAACAAAGACTGGCAGTACTAAAGCAATATTAGATTCGGTAAGACCTAAATGTCCATTTTGAAATAGCCATACAAGTAAACCAAACGTAGCTGTTAAGCTTAAAATATTCATAATGATAGCCTTTAAAGGAATGAGTAAGGAACGAAAAGCAATCATTAAAATGACATACGTTGAAAATAAAACAAGAGCCAAACCATAGGGAGCTTTTTCATAAATTTCATCGAATATTTCTTGTTCAAATTTTGGATAGCCGCCAATATGAACGGTGAAAGGTGAACGTTTGTCTTTCCATTTTCGAACAAAATCTTTTGCTTGATCTGAATTTTGGTCTGTATCTAGCGTAGCTTTTATGAGCATATAATGTCCGTTAATGAACGAATCTACAGCTGGCTTTGTCTGCGCACTTATCTGCGGGTTTTCCAGCATAGCTTGAAGCTGATCACTCGATTTTACGTTTAAAGCGGTAGAAATAGAATCGACTTGCTTAACTAACGAATCTTCTTTTAATTGTTTTATAAAAGTAAAGGCATTTGCTAAAGGCTTTTCATTCAGCATATCTTGCTTAGCTTCTAGCAAAAAATAAACGTCTGCCGTGTTTTTATTTATAAACGTATCGTTATATGTGTCAAAAGCTTGACGGGACTCGTATTTTGTTGGGAGCGCTTCTGAAGACGGTATCTCTAGATGCATGTCTCGAACGGGAATAAGTGCTACTAACAAAATGATAAGAGAAACAATCGTCATAGTTACAGGCTTTTTCATGACAAATGTAGCGAATGAACGCCACCTAGACTGACCGCCTTGTTCACTGACTTTTAAGATGCGTAAACGATTAATGCGTGTACCTAATATAGCCAGTATGGAAGGAAGAAGCGTAAGAGCTGAAAACACAGCAATAAAAACAACAGCCATTCCTCCAAGAGCGACGTTTTGGAAAATATCCACTTGAATAAACAGCATTCCCGCTAATCCAATAAATACGCATAATCCTGAGAAGATGACCGAGCGTCCCGCTGTTTGAATGGTAATTTTGATTGCTTGTTCTACCGATTTTGTTTGAATTTCTTCTTTAAAGCGATTAATAAATAAAAGGGCAAAGTCAATACTAAGAGCTAATCCAATCATTGGAATCACATTTAAAATAAAGATGGACAGCTCTGTGTACGGATGAAAGAAATAGACAACGCCCATGGTAGTAACAACGGTTACAATTCCTATCATAAGAGGAATTGCAGCGGCTACCACGCCGCCAAAAGCTAGAAGAAGCACAACTAAAGCAACAGGAATGCCAATGGCTTCCGCTTTTGCTAAATCAGCTTGGCTTGCTGTATTCATATCTTTTTCAATAATAGGACCACCGGTTAATTTTACACTAACTTCTTTTTCTTCAGCCGAAAGAGTTCTGATCTTTTCCACTCGTTTATCCATCGTTCCATCATCGTGATTAAAGTGGATAATTCCATACGCTGTGCTTCCTTTTATCATCTTGTTAGAAGCCGTTGGTATGTCAACTTTCGACGCGTCTGATTTGTCCTTTGCCTTTTGCATATACTGAGCGATCGTTTGCTGGAATTTCGAGTCAGAAACTCCGTCTTTTTTTAAAAACAAAACGATAACCTGAGCTTCACTAACATCAAATTTATCAACTAAAAGCTGCTCGGTATCTTTATACATTCCTTTCATTTCAAATCCGTTTCCTCCCAGCACAGAAGGAAGCTTAGCCGCATAAAAGCCAAATCCGACAATTAGGATGATCCATAGTATTAATAAAATTTTCCTGCTCGCATATAATGCGTTCGCTACTTTATTCATATTAACCTCCAATTTTTTGTACAGTTACTAGACTATTTTATACTAACAGTTATTGTAATTAGAAGAAGTATTGTGTTTTTTTGTTTTTCTTGCCTGAAAAAGTTTTTATACAGAGAAGCAGGGGTGTTTCCTCAGCAAAATCGTGTTTATGTTTCAGGAGATTTAGGGAACACTGTACATAAATGCACGAAGGGGGATTTAAAAAGATGCAAATGAAACAGCCAGCTAAAATGACGAATAGTTATGGGTGTAAAAATGAGTATGATACATTAAAGCGTGTGATTGTTTGCCCACCTACATATATGAAAATTGAAGAAATTATTAATGAAACACAAAAGCACTATGCGGACGAAAATATTGATGAGAGCTTGGCTTCAAAGCAACACCGTCAATTTGTCGAATGTCTTCAAAAAGAAGGAGTGGAAGTCATCGGGCTATCTGCACAAGAGCCATTTCCAGAACAAGTATTTACGCGGGATATTGGCTATACGCTCGGAGATACCATTATTGTCACGAAAATGGGCAGCGAAATTCGAAGTGGAGAAGAACAAGTGCTAGCAGAGTGGCTGCAGCAGCAAGGTATTCCTTCCCATCAGGTACCGGACCATCCCATTGAAGGTGGAGATGTGCTGATTGATGGACAAGCTATTTTTATTGCGCTCAGCGACCGTACAAGTAGAGAAGGTGTGGAGCATATCCAAGAGCTGCTTCCAACGTATGAGGTTGTTCCGATTCCTATTGACCGATCTTACCTTCATCTTGATTGTGTGTTAAATATTTTATCACCTACAGAAGCGCTCGTATTTTCACCAGCTTTACATGAGAAAGAATTAAATTTACTTCGCATGAAATATGACTTAATTGAAGTAACAGAAGAAGAGCAGTTTACGATGGGAACCAATGTATTATCAATCGGTAATCAGCGGGTGATCAGCCTGCCAATGAATACAGAAGTGAATGAAGAGTTAAGGAAACGAGGCTATGAAGTAATTGAAGTTGATATATCTGAAATTATTAAGTCCGGCGGTTCTTTCCGCTGCTGCACAATGCCTCTGGAACGAGTGTAAAAAAGCTTAAAAAGAAAAAAAGATCTCGGCGATAGCCAGGGATCTTTTTTTTGAGGGATGTTGTATAAAATTTCAAGTGAAAGGAACATTAACCTATATAAGCTGTTGAAGGAAAGGAGTGATAAACATGGCAAATCGTAATCCTATTTTAGTTCAAGGTGCTGAACAGCTTCTTGATCAATTAAAAACGGAAATTGCGGGGAGACTTAACGTTCAGCTTGGCGCGGAACAAACGGCTCGCGCAAATGGTTCTGTTGGTGGAGAAATGACGAAGCATCTTGTTGCAATGGCGCAACAGCAATTAAGCGGTGCACAAGGACACATTCGCTAGTCTGCTCTACATAAACACTTTGATGAAAAGTTCTGGCTCTTTTGAGCTGGAACTTTTTTTGTGTAGAAAACATCATTCTACTTTCTCTTGGTCGTTTGAGTGGAGATTTTGCTTGAAATTCTCCACTTTCAAGGTTGAAAAGTGCATAAAATGGGAAAAGAACAAAAAAAGAGAAAGTAGAGGTTTATCATGAAAAAGCTATTATCATTTGGAAAAAGTCTTGGTAAAGAAATTCAAGAAGACCAAGCAACGGGACTAGCGGCTGAGCAAGCCTATTATTATATGCTATCATTATTCCCTATGCTTATTTTACTGATATCGATTGTTCCGTATCTATCTATTAAACCGGAAGAGGCAATCGATCTTCTTCAAAGCGTTATGCCGGGAGAAACGGCTGCAATCTTTAAAGATAACGTAGCTCAATTTGTAAGCCAACCAAACGGCGGGTTACTGACTGTAGGGATTTTAGGAACCATTTGGTCCGCTTCAAACGGTATGAACGCCTTTATCCGTGCAATGAACCAAGCCTACGACGTGAAAGAACAGCGCTCGTTTATTAAAGTAAGAGGTCTGTCCATTCTTTTAACAATTGGATTAATTGTAACAATTGTTGTATCGCTTCTTTTACCAGTGTTCGGAGGAGTTTTGTTAAATTGGATAAGCGAATGGTTTTCTCTCCCTTCAGGTACAACAGTGGTTTTAAATATTCTGCGCTGGATTGTTGGTGTCGGCATTATGGTACTTGTTTTATCCGTATTATACAGATTAGCGCCAAACAAAACATTTCCTTTTGCTCATGTATGGCCCGGAGCACTCGCTGCTACGCTGCTATGGCAGCTAACATCTTTAGGGTTCTCATTTTACGTAAGCAACTTTGGCAATTATTCTGCTACTTATGGAAGCTTAGGAGGCGTGATTGTTCTGATGCTTTGGCTATTTTTAACGGGGTTAATTCTCGTGATTGGAGGAGAGATTAACGCTATTTATCACCGAAACAAAACGGCTGCACCTCCTAAAGATACGTCTCAGGCGATGTAATAAAAAAGGAAACCTTTATAGAGGTTTCCTTTTTCAACGTTTAAAGCTATTAACAAGCTGTTTAAATGAGTTGGCTGTATATTTGACCGAATCTTTTTTGTACTGTACATCGGTTTTAATAGCTGCTTGTGTTACTTTTAAATGATTTGTTTTTTCTTTGATATGATCAGTTTCGTTTTGAAGATGTTGAGAAGTGGCATTTACAGAGTTCACAGTTGGCTTGATTTTTTTATTAAATGATACGCCTGCGTAAATAAGATACGCAAGTGATGCCAAAACAACAGCTAAGCTTATATAAACAATAATCATCAGTGTGCCTCCTTTGTACGTATTTATATAGGTGAGAATAAAATATATACGAATATCATCCTCTTTATTTAATTGTTATACCCATTTTTAATTAAAACAAACAAAAGCCTGCCGAGAAGACAATATATTGGATTTTTTCTGAAATTTCATTCATCATTACATATAGAGTTACCTTGAAAGGAGAGAGAAGAAGAATGCCGTTAGATCCGCATATTCAAATATTTCTAAATCAATATAATGAAATGCCCCGTCCTTCTTTAGAGGACGTTACACCCCCGCAGCTGAGAGAAATGGAAAAGATGTCTTTAACTCCTTCCAAAGAAGCAGTTAAAAAAGTATATAATAAAGACATTGAATTAAATGAACGTACGCTCACTATACGAGTGTATGAACCTGAAGGAACAGGGCCATTTCCCGCTCTTGTTTATTATCACGGAGGAGGCTGGGTATTAGGAAGCCTGGATACTCATGACTCTATATGCAGGTCGTATGCAAATGGAGCAAACTGTATTGTGGTGTCTGTTGATTATCGTCTTGCTCCTGAAGATAAATTTCCCGCTGCAGTAAACGATGCCTATGAAGCCTTGGATTGGATTTCAGCTCATGCGTCTCAGTTAAATATCGATTCAAATAAAATTGCCGTCGGTGGGGACAGTGCCGGTGGCAACCTTGCTGCGGTTGTGAGCATTTTAGCAAAAGAAAGACAAGGTCCATCCATTGTTCATCAGCTGCTTATTTATCCGTCTTTAGGATTTAAAAATCAGCACCCTGCTTCTATGAAAGAAAATGCGGAAGGATATTTCCTTTCAAAAGATCTCATGGATTGGTTTCGCCTTCAGTACTTAAATAATAAAGAAGAAGAACAGCATCCTTATAACGCTCCGGTATTACTAGAAGATTTATCGAGTCTACCAAGCGCTACCATTATTACAGCACAGTATGATCCTTTAAGAGATAGCGGAAAAGACTACGCGGACGCATTAAAAAATCACGGTGTCCCCGTCACCTATGAAAATTATGAAACAATGATTCACGGGTTTTTAGGGTTTCATGAATTTGTCCCACTCGCTCAGCAGGCGATCAATAAAAGCGCAGCTCAACTGCGTCAAGTATTTGACTCTATTTAAGGCGCAAAGATATATAGTGTCATAAATTATATGAACTTGGGAGAAGCAGCACATGGATGTGCTGTTTTTCTTTATTAATAGGGAGAAAAGATTGACAATAGTTTCAAAAAATAGCCCATTATCTCTTTTAAAGTCATTTTGTTTGGAGTATAGTAGAAAAGTAGGATAAAAACATTTGTTTACATTAAATAAGGTGATTTTTCGAATGATAAAAAACAAGTAGGTCAGCTGATTCCTTTTCAAAAAATACTTGATAAACGTTGATATAATAGGGTTTTTAGAGGGTAAGTAAATAGTCACTAAGACTGAAACTTGTCCATAATAAAAAAACTACCTAAATTGTTAAGGCAACTTCCATATTCAAAGGGGGTTGCCTTTTTGTGTGCAAAGCGAATAAGAAAGGGAGCAAAAGTAGCTCAAATAAATCTTGAAGAAGCTAAAGAGAAAATTATTAAAATTAAAACTTTAGAAGGTATGGCTCAATCCACTTTAAATCAATATAATCTCGTTTTTAATGATTTAATTGCATTCTTTGAAAAAGATACAAGAGTAGATGATATCACTTTAAATGACGCTAGGGATTTTATTAATTGGTTGCTTCACGAAAAATCTGATACAAGTAGTAAATTTAAGCAAGTTGCAAAGAAGGGGGTGAAGCCATCTAGTGTAAATAACTACCTTCAAAAAACACGTGCTGCTTTTAATATTTTGAAACGTGAAGAAGTGCTGAAAGAAAATGTCTTTAATGAAATTCGTAATGTAAAGTTCCAAAAACATAAGGTTGAAACATTGACGGTAGATGAAATAAAGCGAATTTTTAATGCCTTTAATAAGAGTTATTATGCTCAATTTAGATCATATGTGCTTTTACATACATTGCTAGACACATTAGGAAGGGTAGATGAAACTTTATATTTGAAGAAACGAGACGTTGATTTCGATAAGCGGTCAGTAACTTTTCAAAATACAAAATCGAAGAAATTTAGATTAGTAGAATTAACTCCAAAAACTATAGGACAACATTCTAGTATGGATGATTTAGCTAGTAAATTTCAGATAAGAGAGATTTGCTTGGATTATGATCATAATGTTGATGACATTGATGAAGTAGAAGATACAGTGGAAGAATTAAGAATTGATTGCAATGTGGAGATTACATAGTTTTAAACGATTTTCCTAGGTATGCCCATAGATAATTAAAAATTACGAAAGGGTTGTGTAGGATAATGCCCTATGAACAAAAGGATTATTATATCAGTGCTAAGGATAATGAGTATTACAAAGCACTAAATGTTGTAGAACACTTAGCAGAAGAGGCTAAGCAAAGGAATAATTCTCCGATGTGGACTGAAACCTTAGAGAAATTAACTAACGAATTAAAAGATAATAATGGAGATAACCTTACTCCATGGCATTTCAATATGATAATATCAATACTTTTAGATTATGTGCCTACTGAAGTAAAAGACAAATGATAACAAGTAAAGAGTCACTCAATTAGAGTGGCTTTTTATTTTGTTTAACAACAAAAATCACCTGTTTTGGTGCTCAGCGAATATGAATAATAGTTTGTTTAGCAAGTTGTTGGCTAGGCATTAGTTCTAGGGCATATGCTACATCTTTTAATTCTGGGTTATTAGGTAAATCATAAGGATCTAGGGACTCAAAATGTAGAATTTGTTCATCTGTTAAAAGGTCAAGTGGGATACATACATCTACAATTGCTCTAATAATAGTTATACCTAGTTTTTTTGCTAAGTATGGTCTATGATTACCTCCATTACCAACGCAAAACTCACCATTAGGAAATAATGTTAGGTTAATATCCATGTGAGAGGAACCAGTTGTTACATATCCGTGAGTTTCTATTGATTTAAGAAGACGACTTAACTTTTCTTCAGACAAAACGTTGTCATGAGTCAAGCCTTTTATTCTTGAAACCGGCACCAGCATTGAGCCAACATGATGAGTTAAATAGTTTCTACCATAAATTTCTGTATAGTCATCATAAAATTGCCAGCCTGTATATTCAATCACTGATATCATCTCCTTTAAGATCAATTACATAAATAATATTAATAATGTTGTTAAATTAGAACATCATAGATACAGTTAATAAAATCAGGGAAGCATCGTTTCAATTCAGGTGCTTTTTAGTATGTTCAAATTTAGAAAGGGTGACTATTAAATAATGACCGATGAACTTTACCAAAAAATATTAGATGGAGAAATTAGTAACGAAGAGTTCTTACGTATCAATGAAGAAGATGATGAACCTTTAACTCATAATCAAAGAATAATGTTGGCTGAGTACTTAATGAGTTTACAAGGATTAACCAAGTATGAAGCTTATCAAATTGCTTTCAAGTGCGTGGAATAAAAATATTCTCATAGTCATATAGCGAGAAGGGTTATTACACTTTTTGTCGAAATTATAGGCAGAAAGTTGGTGATTAGAAAATGAGAATTCAATTAGATTTTAAAGTGCTAAATGTTATAGTAGAAAACGGCATAAAGTCCTACATTGTGCAATGCCTAGGCGAGAATTTCCGACGGGTTATTAAAGCACAATATGACGGGAGTGTATATATACCAGATTACCATCAACAATTTTGGGACATACCAGCTCTAAATCGAACCTTTATTGATATTGAATTAGCTAATTTTATAATGAAAATTGAGAAAAGAGAAAAAATACAGTAAGACTACTTGTATAGATAAGTAGCATTAGTGTGGGAGGAAATCTTTCTAAAAAAGAGATGACACCCCCAATGATTTTATTTTACTATTAATTAGTTAGTCAATGAGCTATGACTATTGTTATAGCTCATTAGAATTTTATTGTTATATAGGAGTGGTGTAATGAAGAACCTATTGTACATTCTAGCAAGTGTAATAGTTTGTGTAGTAATATTCGTAGTAATGGAAGCCTTATTTAATGGAGATTGGACTCCATATATTGCTTTAACTATATTTGCTGGGGTAATAATTGGATTGCTTTTACGCATTCAAAACAAGCTTACTCAGAAAGGAAAAAACAATTAAAGTTGTTGTTTTTTACAATGAGCTTACGCATTCAACATTTTAATACTTAACGTTAAGTCGCTCTAAAAATTAGAGTGGCTTTTTATTTTGTTCGAGTAATAAAAAGTTGTTGAAAACGATGATTCACAATAAAAGAAAAGCTTTCATATTTTAATGAAGGCTTTTTTACAAATTGAAACAAAGTAGGTGATTAAATGTTTTATTCTAATTTCTATACGCCTTTTAACTATACTTTCTACCCCTATTTTATGCCTTCCTTTGGACGTCCTACTGGATATGTACTGAATTCTAGTGGTGAGGTTGACAGTTGGTGGGGGAATTATCCATTGGGGTATCCTGCTAAGGCTCCAAAACTTGGGGGTGGAGGACAGTCGCCTATTTCGGGACCTGCCATACCTTTCAGTTTCAGGAGTTATTATTGAAGTAATAAGCATAAGGATACTGATTCATCAGTGTCCTTTTTTATTAAAAACAGATGATTTGTCATTCTTTGTCGAACTAGTAGGTGAAGAGGTGATACACATATGCTTAAATTTAAAGTTGTTTTTGAATTTATAAACGGCAGGACAAAGGAATTAAAATTTGAAGCCACATCAAAGAAAGAAGTCATTAGTCATATAACAAAACATGAAAAATTTGTTTCGAATGAAAAAGAGCTAGTGCATATCAATTTAAATAATGTGGTGCAGTTTATGGTTACAGAAGAAAAAAATAATAATAAGGTAAGAATAAATAACTTTTTGTCGAATAGAATAGACAAAAGGTGGTAATAGATATGGTCGATAAAAATTGGATTAATGCTTATGTTTCTAAAATTTCAGGAAAACATTTCGAACTGGTACTGATTCAAGATATTATTGATTCTTTCATTGAGATGTTAAATGTAAAGCTAAATGATAATCAACAGCCTAAAGTCAATTTTAATAAAGAGGAAAATGAAATTTCATTTCCAGACTGTTTAGTTTCTTTTAAAATCCAAGGATCTGTATTGAGCTTGAGGAAAGTTTTAAAATCTAACTATCAGGTTGCTGGTGGAATTAAAATTTTTGATACGGGTTTATCTTATCATTTGAAATCTGGCGCAGAGTTGATTGAAGAGGTTGAAACTATATCTGAAGCATTAGATAGGGCGCTAAGTTATTTACTTTTAGAGCTGAAATAAAAGTTAATATTTTTATAAGTTTAAGCTGCTCAAATTGGGTGGCTTTTTATTATGTCTAAATTACATAACTTGAAATATGTGCTAAATAATAAAAGGAACAGGAAGGGTGGTTAAAACACAGCGTGCCTCGCAAGAGTCCTAAGATATGTAACACGGAGGAATGAATGTAGAGAATTAACTTATGATACATATTGTGATAAGTGTAGGGAAGATGCTCATCGAGAGTATAAAGAACAGCGAGTAGATAAGAAAGAACAAGCCTTTTATTCTAGTATTTCATGGATTAAATTACGCAATAGGAAGAAGAGGTTAAACCCTTTATGCGAGGTCTGTCTTGAAGAAGGCAGGCTTACTCCTGTTGAAATAGTCCATCACCTTATAGAAGTGAAAGAGGATTGGAGTAAACGTTTATCAATAGACAATCTACAATCAGTATGTAAAGCACATCATCATAAGAACTGGAAGCATCATCTGCTAAACTTTTAACTTCAAAACTACAATAGTTGAGTCTAAAAGCTTCTTTTAATAAATGAGCTTTAGCTCTACTATCATCTGTATAACCATTGTACGGACTGTACAACTGACCAAACCCTACCTAAACCATAACTTCTTGACCTAGTGGTCTTCCGCCACACCGTTCTTCAAAAGTAAGCTGTCGGTTAGATAAAACACGAGATAAACCTTCAGATGTCTCACTTTGAGGATCATTCCAAATTTCGTCCCATAGTCGACTAGCAGTTTGATAATATTGTAGTACGTGAGAGTTATTTTCTAAAAGTGCATCTACGGTAAAGAATGTAATTAAATTTCCTCCTTCTGGATGTATAGTTCTTTTTCAGTATACATAAAAATAATATAGGTAAAAAGAAATTTATTTTAAGTTAGGGAAAGAAATTTGAAGCAAAAACAAATGAAATAATAACAAAAAAATCCTTTTTTATGATAATATGTACTTATTAAGGGGCTGTTTGTTGTGGAAGAGCAATTGAAATCAAAGGAAATTAACATAGAAGTTAAACTTGAGCTTCTAAAGATATGTAATAACGTAATGAATAATACTTGCACCCCTAATGAATTAATCAAGGACTTAGAAAAATTAGTTAGTCGAATTAATTTATCAATTCAAGGTGATATTTTATAAAGGTTAAGTGGGTTAGGTGTGACGTCAATATAATTAGAAGAATTTTTCTTGGAATTTTTTTCTTATTTCTATTGATAAAAAAACTATCTAAATGTACAATAGGCTTACAATATTATAACGGAACGTTGTTTTAACGGGGTTTGTACGTTTTAAGTAAGGTGATTTTTTGAATGATAAAAAACAAGTAGGTCAGCTGATTCAAGATCTGCGAAAGATTGCGGAAATGACAACTGTCGAGTTATCAAAAGGAATTTGTACAGAAGAAGAGCTACATCGATTTGAACAAGGTGAAATTCATGCAAGCAGTGAAGTTCTCTATCATTTATCGAAACGCTTAGGGGTTCCGATGAATTATTTCTTTGAAGCAGGAGAGCTAACGCCCAACGATTATTCAAAAGAAATTAAATCGACCATTAGGCATTATATACGAAAACGCGATTATGAAACCGTGTTACATATGGTGAACAAAGAAAAAGATAATCCTATGTTTCAAGATCCTTTTCACGCACAATTTTTCCTATGGCACGAAGCCATATGTGATTATTATATTGGAAATAAATTTGAACAAGCGCTTCGTAAATTGGAAAAAGCCATTGCGTTCACGCGTACGAGCGAACAGTTTTATTCAGAAAAAGAGATTGCTATTTTAAATAGTATTGCCATTATTTATGAAGAAGAAGGTCATTTAAAAAAAGCGTTCAGTACGTTTATGGAAGGATTGCAGCATATTGCTTTGCTTCCTAAGTTAAAAGATCCTTTAGTCAAAATTCGAATTTTATACGGATTATCGCGTGCGCTTTTGCAAATGGAACGTTATGAAAAGTCGGTTAAATATGCACAAGCAGGACTAGAGCTTTGTATTCAGCATGAGACGCTTTATTTATTAGGAGAACTGCACTATCAAATTGGAGAAGCACTCTGTCAGCTTGGTGAGCTTAAAGAAGGAATAGCTTACTTAGAAAAAGCTATTACTGTTTTTGAAATTGAGCAAAATGAAGCGTTTGTGACCATTATTAAAGAAGAGATGTCTAAATATCAAGAAACAAAAAAGAAGAGCTGATCGCTCTTCTTTTTTTATCTCCAATACACTGGGTGTGGGTAAAACGGACGAGGACGAGGGTAAAAGTAAGGGGGATGGTAATAAATAGGACGAGGATAAGGGTAAGGATAAAATGGACGTGGGCGAGGGTATGGATAATAACCATAAGGGAATCTTTCGTCAGTTTCATGGGGATTCGAATAATAATCATAGCCATATTGGTACTCTTCTAAAGCTTGTTCTGGGTAATATTGATAATTCACTCTTTTCACCGCCTAAATTTTTATGCTTTTTACTGTATTCAACATAAAAAGAATTGGAGTATGTACCCATCAAACTTTTAATTTGAAAAAGGCGGGAGACAAAGAGTATTTTGAAAATAAAAACAAATTAGCTTTCCTTCTCGTTTTCTTGTAAGTTATCAGCATCGGGAAGGTTGAGAAGTTCAAAGCTTTTAATAAAAGAAGCGTAAGCAATCGTGTCTTTAATAGGATTTACATAAGATAATGGTTGACCTCGATAGCTGAAATTAAATGTAATCCAAGCAAAATCTTTATTATTGTTGGAAATCAGTTTCGCATTATGTATAAAAGCAGATGCGGCAATCATCGCATCCGGGCCTTTAATTTTTTTATTGGATTCTATTTTGGCTTTTCTACGAATTTGAGCTGCTAGCTGTGCAATTTCACTTGTAACGTCTACAATTTTATCTGTCATATCGTAAATATAATGATTTTTTACTGCTTTGACTTGAGGATTTGTTTCTACTTCCCAATGCGACAGAAGTTCCATTTGTACAACGGTAGGCATTAAAAATTCCGCATTATTTGAAATAAGTTCATTAATATATTCCACAACTTCTGGATAATTAAGCGCATGTGAAGCCCAAATGTTTGTATCAATGATTACTTTTTCACCCAACACAAATCGTTCACTCCTCTCTACTAGCCATTCGTACCAGCTCTTCTAACCCAAAAGGTGAGTAAAGAGCCGCAGATTCTGAAAGCTGATTGCTTAATAGAAGCTTTTCATATTTAGTTAATCTAGTTTTTGCAGATTTTATGAGCTTTTCTTGTGTGTCATTTAATGTTTTATCTTTTTTATCGTACGTGCGTAGAACTTTATTTTGAGGTTTGTATTTAAGATTTTTCTTCTGTATAGGGCGGGAGGAAGGTGATTATGGTGAGGGTTGTGTGTAAATTTTTCCATTTATTTTTAGTTTAAAGTGCTTCTGAACCTCCTTGCTGTATGTTCCTTTTTGGTCATCTACCAAGCGCTGTGCTTTCATGATATCCCTGCCTTTTATATAAATTTATATAGTATATGTGATGAAGGTTTCTCTTACTATTCCTTTTACATAAAAAGATTAAAAAATTAGCTTCCGGGAGTTATTAAATTAACTAATGTTTGCCTGGTGGGTGATAATCTCAGCGAATACCGGACAAAGGTTTAAAAACATGATATCGTGTAAGAGAATAAATCAGTATAGGTTAGAGAAGGAACTACAAAAAAGGGGATGCAAAATGAAAACAGAAAAACAAAAAATGCTGGATGGAGAATTATATCTTTCCGCTGATCTGCAATTAATAAAAGAACGTGAAAACGCTCGAAGATTAACAAGGCTTTATAACCAAACAACAGAAAGGGAAGAAGAAAGACGTACAAACTTATTAAAAGAACTGTTTGGGTCTACGGGAAATTCTCTTTGCATAGAGCCTACTTTCCGCTGTGACTACGGTTCTAACATTCATGTTGGAGAAAATTTTTATGCTAACTTTGATTGCGTACTTTTAGATGTATGTGAAATAAGAATAGGAGATAATTGTTTTCTTGCACCAGGTGTACATATCTATACAGCAACTCATCCTTTGCATGCTCTTGAAAGAATTTCAGGAGCTGAGTTTGGAAAACGCGTAGAAATAGGAAATAACGTCTGGATTGGGGGAAGAGCCGTTATTAATCCTGGAGTGAAAATAGGCAACAATGCGGTAATTGCTTCGGGTGCCGTTGTGACAAAAAATGTTCCTGATAACGTGGTAGTCGGAGGCAATCCTGCAGTTATAATCAAGCATATTGAAAATTAAAGAATAAACAAAGAGCTTTTGAATTGTAAAAGCTCTTTGTTTATACGATGTTTTATTGCCGATTTGGCTCGTCCTCATTTATAATGTTTTGGTTAAATGTAAAAATATACATATTTCCTTCCGAGATCATCCATACTTTATTGACAAAGGAAAATTAATCATGGTATATTATCTTTAATTAAAGATATTTAAATTAAAGATAAATGATGAATAATAAACTAGACGATTTATCCGGAGGAATGTAGAATGAACCACTTAAAAGGAATACACCACGTAACGGCTATTACAAGCAGTGCAGAAAAGAATTATGAATTTTTCACATATGTGTTAGGCATGCGCTTAGTTAAAAAAACGGTCAATCAAGATGATATTCAAACGTATCATTTGTTTTTTGCAGATGATAAAGGCAGCGCCGGAACGGACATGACTTTTTTTGATTTTCCAGGTATTCCAAAAGGTTTTCACGGAACAAATGAAATTTCAAAAACATCTTTCCGCGTTCCAAATGATGCGGCTTTAGACTATTGGGTAAAGCGCTTTGATCGCTTAGAAGTAAATCATACGGGGATTCAAGAGCTATTTGGGAAAAAGACGCTTTCGTTTGTTGATTTTGATGATCAGCAGTATCAGTTAATTTCCGATGAAGGGAATCAAGGAGTTGAATCAGGCACTCCTTGGCAAAAAGGCCCTGTCCCTCTTCAATACGCTATTACAGGACTTGGTCCTATCTTTATTCGTATTGCCGAGTTTAATTACTTTAAAGAAATGATGGAAAAAGTCCTTTTATTTAAAGAGATTGCTCAAGAAGGAGACCTTCACCTATTCGAAGTAGGAGAAGGAGGAAACGGTGCGCAAGTA